>Ga0160465_100014_pt1 | contig 312252 bp, 269 predicted proteins | sample HID1971K_E11MG_FD_108209 | JGI IMG/M metagenome (GOLD analysis project Ga0160465, IMG submission 108209) | Enriched millipede-associated microbial communities from UW Madison campus, WI, USA - HID1971K_E11 MG | ecosystem: Host-associated > Arthropoda: Insects > Digestive system > Unclassified ...
AAAAAAGCCCGACTTTCGTCGAGCTTTTTTGTCGGGGTGGCAGGATTCGAACCTACGACCTCCACATCCCAAATGTGGCGCGATACCGGGCTACGCTACACCCCGAAAAGGTATCACCTTTGTTTTTGTGTGGCACAAATATACGGCGAAAATCCATTTTACCAAATATTTTTTCATCTTTTATTCATCTACGCTTTTGTGCCCGCTGTTCGTCTATGCAAAGACCTTGATTCCTATATATATAACTATGTATAGGCTTTCGTCCAGCATCCGCTCCCGAACTGATCTATTACCCCTCGCATGGTCTATGCAAGATTCCTATACATGGAGAGATCATCGCGATGCGACAACAGTGCGCTTCATTCACGACTATCGAAGACTCATAATGACCAATAGCAGGGTGAGAGTATACTATCGGAGCGGGATGGAATGTAAAGAAGCGTACCTCAACCTTTGGGGAAGGGCAGGCGGACAATCTTCTTTTGCAAAAAGAGTAAATAGTGCCGGGAAAAATGTTTATTTTTGCATCCAAATCGAAGCAAGACACTTTTTTGAAAAAAGTATTTTCATAAATGAAAAAAAAGCTGTAATATTGCATTCCGATTTTTGCAGGACAAAATCGTTATTAATTACTCGAAATCATGGATTTAGTAAAATTTGTAGAAGAACAAGCGGTTACGAAGAATGAAATTCCCGCTTTCAAAGCAGGAGATACCATCAGCGTTCATTATAAAATTCGCGAAGGAAATAAAGAGCGTGTGCAAGTGTACCAAGGTGTGGTGATCCAATTAAACAGCGAAGGTGCTAATGCAACTTTCACCGTACGTAAGATCTCTAACGGTATTGGTGTTGAGCGTATTTTCCCTGTAAATTCCCCTAACATTGACCAAATTGTAGTAAATAGCTACGGTAAAGTGCGTCGTGCGAAATTATTCTATCTTCGCGAACGTACTGGTAAAGCTGCTCGTATCAAAACAAGACGAGTATAATTACTTACTTAAAGCAATACAAAAAGGCTTTGAAATAATTTCAAAGCCTTTTTTGCATGCCCCACTGTCTAATACTGAGGTAGTACCGGCTTGGTCTGCATAATTTCGTCGATCTCAGCCATTACTTCTTTTGTCAACAAAGGAAGGACATCCAAAGCTTTGAGATTCTCCTTGAGCTGGCTTTCTTTAGTAGCACCCAAAATTGCAGTAGTGACATTAGGATTGTGAATGCACCAAGCAATGGATAATGTAGGCAATGATACGCCCAATTGTTGCGCAAAATGCCCAAGCTTCTCGACTCTTTGCAATTTATCCTGAGCTAAAGCCCGATCCTTTAACCAGCCGTATCCTTCTAGTGCCAATCGGGATCCTTCTGGAATACCGTTATTGTATTTCCCGGTCAACAGTCCTGAGGCCAATGGACTCCAAATCGTCGTCCCCATTCCTATATTCTTAAAAATAGTGAGGTAATCGGCCTCTAGCTTCTGTCTATTAAACAAATTGTATTCCGGCTGCTCAACGGCAGGACCTTCCAACCCTAGCTCCCGAGCAACGGCATGTGCTTCCACGATCTCTGCGGCAGACCACTCACTTGTACCCCAATACCAGATCTTACCCTGTTGAATCAATGTATTCATCGTGCGCACAACTTCTTCCATAGGTACATGCTTATCTGGTCGATGGCAATAATATAAATCCAGATAGTCAACCTGTAGCCGTTTCAGCGCCTCGTGACAGGCTTCCATGAGGTGCTTGCGGCTCAACCCATGCTGATTGGGCTTCTTCTCCTCCCCTTTCCAGCCAAAAAACGCTTTACTCGAAACCACATAGGAAGACCGCTCCCAGTTTTTTTGTTTCAACACCCGCCCCATCATCTCCTCGGAGCGTCCATTTGAATAGACCTCTGCATTATCAAAAAAATTAATCCCGGCGTCATAGGCCAGTGACATCAGGCGATCATTGTCCTGATCATCTGTCTGTAAAGCAAATGTCACCCATGATCCGAAAGACAGGGTACTTAGTTGCAACCCTGTCTTTCCCATTCTTCTATATTCCATATTATGTCTCTATTTATATGCAGATAAACTTAGATAAAATGCATTACATTTACGAAAACAGATCTAAAAAAATACGGCTGCAAATGGATTTCGATCCTATAGCGATGATTTTACATTTCCTGACCTTGCGGAGGTCTCCCAACTGTTAAAGACACGCCACGACTTGCAACATTTCCATTACAGAATGGGCGAAATTTCTTTGCTAAAACATTTTACTTTAATTTCATGCGATTATTACTTTTAAAGGTTGATGACGACTTCCCGAATAGATCGGGATCGGTTTCACCTGCTATATTAGCCCACATTGATGAAAAACATTCTGCTCTATTTTATCTCGATCCCCCTATTTATCATGCCCGCTCGTGCTCAACAGCATATAGCGCAGTTTAAAGCCTTACAAAGCCAACCCAAAACATATGCCGTCACCAAGATAGACCAAGCCATCGTCATAGACGGGCGAGATCAGGAAGCTGCCTGGAGAAGCGCGCCGTGGACTGACCTATTCGTAGATATACAGGGTGAAGCAATGCCTGCCCCTGCTTATCAGACACGGGCAAAGATGACCTGGGACAACGAACATCTGTATATCTATGCCCAGCTCACAGAACCTCATATTTGGGGGAATCTCGTCAATCACGATGATATCATTTATCATAACAATGATTTTGAGGTGTTCATCAAACCGAACATTCACCAAAGTGAATATTACGAGCTGGAGGTGAATGTACTGAATACCATATTCGACCTGTTACTTTCAAAACCTTACCGATTTGGAGGAAATGCATTGACGCACTGGGACCTGAAGGGTCTAAAGTCGGCAGTATACTTAGAAGGGACACTCAATAATGCAGATGATACGGACCAATACTGGTCGGTGGAAATGGCGATCCCTTTTCAGTCATTAAGACCGTATGGTCCGAAAATGGCCCCAAAAATCAACGACTACTGGCAGATCAATTTTTCAAGAGTTCAATGGCACCATGAACTCGAAAAGGGTAAATATTCCAAAAAAAGAGAAGATGGCAAGACAAAAGCGGAGGAAAACTGGGTATGGTCGCCCATCGGTGTGATCAATATGCACTTCCCTGAGCGGTGGGGTTATATCCAATTCGTAGAGCAGGCTGGTGACAAGACTCCAGCCCTACCTCGATATCACACGATCTCCAAACTGGCCTGGAACATCCACTACCTTCAAAAGCTATACGCGGACCAGCATCAGGTATATGCCCACGAATTGGGTATTCTTCCTGAGTATGATGCTTTCATCGCACCGCTATTAAATGAATATGAAGTGGAGTTACTCACTAATTCTACGAAAAAATACTACTCTTTGCTATTAAGAGACAAAAAGAATCACCAACTTACGGCGACAATTGACAGTAAAGGAAATTTTGACACGCACTTTTAACATGACAAACAACAGAAGAAATTTTTTAAAACTAGCTGCTGGAAGTGTTGCGGCACTTAGCTTGAAACCTTCCTCCCTCCTCGCGGAGGCACCTGCTACCTCCTTTAACTTTGACTACTGGTTTTGGGTAAGACCCCATGAGAAAGACAGCGTAGCTGTATTGAAAGCCCGGTATAAATCGTGGAAAGAGGCCGGAGTCGTCGGATTGCTGTTCGAAAACTATTCGGAAAAACATTTTGCAGCTGCAAAAGAACAGGGATTGCAGACCCACCGCTGGATGTGGACCATGAATAGAGGCGAAAAAGAGCTACTGTCGTCCCATCCGGAGTGGTACGCTGTGTCAAGGTCCGGAAAATCCTGTGCAACGGCACCAGCATATGTGGATTATTACCGCTTCCTATGTCCATCTCATCCTGACGTGCCCCAATATCTAGTAGAAAAGGCGCAGGAACAATTGGAGAAAAAGGATATCGATGGACTGCACCTGGACTATATCAGATATCCAGATGTCGTACTTCCTGTCAACTTATGGCAGAACTATAAATTGGATCAAAGCACCGAATTGCCGGATTATGACTTTTGTTACAGTAAATTCAGTAAAGACGCTTTCAAAAAAGAGACGGGCATAGATATCGATCAAGTGGAGTACCCGGCACAGAGTCTCTCCTGGCGTAATTTTCGCTACCGTCAGATCAACAAGATTGTCAACCGTATCGCCGAGGTGGCAAAGGAATACGATAAGCCCCTGACGGCTGCTGTCTTTCCTACCCCCGATCTGGCTAAGCGGATCGTGAGACAAGATTGGACAAACTGGAATCTCTCCGCTGTATTTCCGATGATCTATCATGGATTCTACCGCGAACCGATCTCTTGGATCGGAGAAGCTGTAGCAGAAGGTGTACAGACGCTGCACAAGAAGTTCCCTCTATATGCGGGGCTATATCTACCCGATTTCAAAGACACTGGCGAACTAGCGTCTGCCATACAGCTTGCGAAAATAAATGGCGCCGCAGGTATATCGCTATTCGGGGAGTCCGAAATCAATCAGGAGGTATTGGACTGCATTAAGAAGATAAAATTCGGATAGTATGGAAGTCAGTCCCTTGGGGCTGCCGACAACCCATCCTAACCTAACTCCAAACGGATACTTTTCGATCATACGGTCGGCAATGTATCCGTTTGGAGTTTTTTGCTTTTTTGCGGGTGTGTGTGGACGACCGATGCTGGACATCCTGATGAAGGATGCGTATATTAAGTCTACTCATGGATTGGTATGGTGACAGCTGCACCGTCTGGATGACAATCCTTTTTAGGCAACCCCCTTTTAATCAAGAGAAAGGACGTGAATATAAAGATTTTCTTTTTTAGGGGGACAATAATCATCACATCCAGAAAAATTTCCTATCTTTGTATCCCGTACATGAAGCTGATAAATGGGACAATTTCCCATTACTTTTAGTTCAAAATCCAACATTGCTATGACTAAATATATTTTTGTTACGGGCGGCGTTACTTCGTCGTTAGGGAAAGGCATTATTGCAGCATCTCTTGCCAAACTTCTCCAGGCACGTGGCTATAAGGTTACCATCCAAAAATTTGACCCTTACATCAACATCGATCCAGGAACATTGAATCCATACGAACATGGGGAGTGCTATGTGACGGAAGATGGAGCAGAAACGGATCTCGATCTGGGTCACTACGAACGTTTCTTAAACGTAGCCACATCCCAAGCCAACAATGTCACTACTGGCCGTATCTATCAACATGTCATCGAGAAAGAACGTGAAGGGGCGTATTTGGGCAAAACTGTCCAGGTCATTCCGCACATCACTGATGAAATCAAGAGACGCATGCAACTGCTGGGGGAGACGGGAGAGTATGACATCGTGATTACCGAATTAGGAGGTACAGTTGGCGATATTGAGTCTCTTCCTTTTGTAGAGGCAGTGCGTCAGTTGAGATGGGAATTGGGCAACAATGATTCATTGGTGATCCACTTGACATTGGTACCGTATCTTGCTGCTGCAGGTGAACTGAAAACAAAACCAACCCAACACTCCGTCAAGACTTTATTGGAATATGGTGTACAACCTGATATCCTGGTCTGCCGTACCGAACATACTTTGTCTCAGGATATCCGTAAAAAACTTGCTTTATTCTGCAATGTGAATATCAATGCGGTAGTGGAATCTATTGATGCTTCTACCATCTACGATGTGCCGCTATTGATGTTTAAAGAACATTTGGATAAAACGGTACTGACCAAATTAAAACTATCGACTAAAAATGATCCTGATCTTACGAATTGGAAAGCATTCTTAGGAAAGCTCAAAAATCCAACAAATGAGGTCAATATTGCATTGGTTGGTAAATATGTCGAGCTTCCTGATGCATACAAATCGATATCGGAAGCTTTTATCCATGCTGGCGCTACCAATGAGTGCAAAGTCAAAGTACATTATATCGCTGCGGAGAGTGTGATCAAAGAAAACGTGGGCGACAAGCTAAAGGGAATGGATGGGGTACTCGTTGCTCCGGGATTCGGCGAGCGTGGCCTTGAGGGTAAGCTCAATACTATCCAATACGTCCGTGAGCATAATATTCCATTCTTTGGAATATGTCTGGGCATGCAGTGCTCGGTCATCGAATTCGGCCGTAATGTACTGGGGCTGACGGATGCGAATAGCTTTGAAATGGATGAAACGACCACAAATCCGGTCATCAACTTGATGGAGGAGCAGAAAAACATCACGAATATGGGTGGAACGATGCGATTGGGTGCGTATGACTGTGAAATCAAAAAAGGTACAAAAGCGGCATCAATCTATGGTAAGACCAAGATCTCGGAGAGACATCGTCATCGCTACGAATTTAATAATGCTTATTTAGAGCAATACGAAAAAGCGGGTATGATCGCTTCTGGATTCAATCCAGAGACGGGTCTGGTCGAAATTGTGGAGCTTAAAAACCATCCTTTCTTCGTGGCGGGTCAATTTCATCCAGAATTAAAGTCAACAGTAGCAAATCCTCACCCACTTTTTGTTAGCTTTGTAGCCGCTTGTTTAGCGGGTAAAAAAGCAAAAGCAACAAAATAAGAAGTGTTGCCTAATATTGAATAGAAATTAATAAGTAAAAATGGATAGAAATACCCTGATTGGTTTAATTCTGATTTTTGCGATCTTAGGTGGATCATTCTACCTGATGAAGCCTTCGGAATCAGAGATTAAACAAGAACAAAGATTACAAGATTCTTTGAAACGCGTAAAAGCGGGATTGCCTCCTGCTCTTGATTCGGTGAAGAATACTGCTGTCAAACCTGCCCTTACATCTCCTGTAGATTCGGCAGATTTGAAAAAACCATTTGGTACCGCCAAATATGGTGATGAGAAAATCATCACTTTGGAGAATGAGAAGATCATCGCGAAAATTACTTCTAAGGGTGGACGGGTAAAATCTGTTGAGCTCAAAAATGAGAAGAACTTTGACGGATCACCGCTGATCTTATTTGATGGTAATCACAATAGATTTGGACTTTTGTTCAATGCTGCCGGACAGAATATCTCTACGAATGATCTTAATTTTCAATCATCGGATGTGGATGCTGTGGTGAATAAGGGTGACTCCAAATCCATCAAGTTGAGATTGAATTACAATGAATCACAATTTATAGAATATACATATACGCTAAAGGGTGATGACTATAACCTGGGATTGGATGTCAATGCTGTAGGGATACAACATCTGATTCCTCAGGATCAAAAGACAATTCTCCTGGACTGGGGGGCTGTGCTGTATCAAAAGGAAAAGAATGTCAAAGGTGAGCGTGATAAATCATCTATCTACTACCAAACTGCTGAGAAGGATGTCGACCATCTAAGCGAGACAGGGGATGATGACGAGAAGTTGGAGAAAAAACTAACTTGGATTGCATTCAAACAGCATTATTTCTCGAGTATCTTAAGCAGCAAAACAGGCTTTACTTCTGCTGATCTGGATGTAAAGACAGCAGCGGATGCTGATATTGTGAAACTGTACAGTGCTAAAGCGAAATTGGACTTTTCCAGCCAGAAGGATAATCAATATTCCTTCAACTTTTTCTTTGGTCCTAATAAGTACAACATCTTAAAGGCGCAGGATAACGACTACCATCGGATCATCAATATGGGATGGGGACCTATGCGCTGGATCAACCAGTGGATTACTGTCCCTGTATTTAACTTCTTGGATGGTTTTCACATGAGCTACGGCATTGTGATCTTGATTCTGACGATTTTACTGAAGGGTGTATTATTCCCGCTGACGTACAAATCATACTTATCGATGGCGAAAATGCGGGTATTGAAACCGCAGCTGGATGAGATAAAGGCTAAAGTGGGTGACGACAATGCGATGCTCCTGCAACAGGAACAGATGAAATTGTATAAACAGGCTGGTGTCAATCCTCTTGGGGGCTGTCTACCTCTTGTGATTCAGATGCCGTTTACGATTGCCTTCTTTTATTTCTTCCCGAATCTATTCGAATTAAGGGGCGAGAGCTTCTTATGGGTGAAAGATCTATCGACTTACGATGCTCCAATTACGTTTCCTGCGATCTTCGGAATTGATCATATCTCCTTTATGTGTATCTTAATGACGTTAACGACATTGTTGACGACCTGGTACAATAATGCGACTTCAGGAGCTACTGGGCAGATGAAATACATCGGTTACTTCATGCCGCTTATCTTCTTCTTTGTTTTAAATAGTTTCCCTGCGGGTCTTAACTATTATTACTTCTTGGGAGCTGTGTTTACATTCTTGACTCAACTGATCATCCGTACTTTTGTGGATGATGACAAGATCTTGGCAAAGCTTGAAGCGAATAAGAAACGACCTGAATCGGAGAAGAAAAAGTCTTCATTTCAATCTAAAATGGAAGAAATGATGAGACAGCAACAGGCTCAAAAAGGAAAAAAATAAGAATCGATTCTTATACATAAAAAAGGTCAACTCTATTGCCAGAGTTGACCTTTTTTATGTATAGCTATGCCGTTCTACCGGCGGATTTTGAAAACCAGCCTTCTCAGCCTTCTTGGACATGGCCTCTACCCTATCGGATGTATCTGGATATAAAGACAATAATTGCCTATACTGCTGCATGATGAAATATGCGGTATATTCTCAAAAGCACAATCTCTCAACATACTCCAATTTTCCTGCTATATCAAGTCCCGCTATTAGTTTGATAGCAGATGGCGATAGGCATTGGGGGACTGTCCGGTGGATCTCTTAAAAATCTTGGAAAAATAACTTGGGGATGGATAATTAAGTTCGTACGCAATCTCTGCAATATCTTTTGTCAGATCGCGTAGCAGCAGCTTGCTGTGTTGAATGCTGATCTGATTGATCCATTGTTTAGCGGATTGACCGGTGACACGTTTCATGCATCGATTGAGGTAGTTTTCCGAAATGCACAGTAGCCCTGCATAGCGGGTGACGCATCTATTTTCTACATGATGCTGCTGTACCAATTGTTTGAATCGGTAGGCAATCTCGATATCTCGAACAGACCATGTTGTATCGATCACGTAATAATTGAGCCTTGAAAGGATGGAGTAAAACAGGGGCATATAGATGGTCACTCTATTCTGTGGATGCTTAAGTTCCTCCTCCAATAGCAGCAGACTGGCGATGACTGCTTGGTGGTCATACAATTCCAGATTATAAAAAGGTGTATACCGGAATTCGCCTTGTTTCCCTTGCAACAGGAGGTATTGGGTCAGGATATCTGACTCATATACGACTACAAAACCTTCTGCATTGTCTGAAATAGCCTGTGTCGCTGTCCAGACTCCTTCTCTCACATGGACACACGCTCCGCATGTGACGGTATAGGTATCCTTATTAATCTGCTGCTCAATATATCCTTCTGCGACAAAGATGATAAAATTAAAGGATGTCCTATAGGCCTGTACTGGGATCACGATGCCTTTTAAATATTGCTGTATGGAATAGACCTGTAGGGAATTGGTATTTCCTAGTATCTGGGGGTCGAGGAAAGGAAGATAGTTTTTTTTATACTCAAAATTAGACAAAACTTTGAAGGTACTCTTCATATATCATGTGGATAAGACTACAAAAATACGAAATATCGGCATGAATCAAAAGTCATGAAAAGGGACAGTAATGGCATCAAAAGGATACGTTAATGGGAATGTCCCTGTGCTATTTTTGTTTCAAAAACACATTGTCAAAAAAGAACTAAAATATGTATTTAACGCATCAAGAAAGAGAGAAGATGTTTTTGCTATTTGCCGCTTCTGTCGCTGAGAAGAGAAAGCAAAAGGGTTTGAAATTGAATTATCCGGAGTCCATTGCGTACCTCTCGGGATATATCATAGAGGGTGCCCGTGAAGGCAAGACGGTTAAGGAATTGATCGAAAAATGCACACAGTTGCTGACGGTCAATGAGGTGATGAACGGTGTGCCGGAATTACTCCAGGACCTACAGGTCGAAGCTACATTTCCGGATGGCACGAAACTGGTGTCTATCCAGCATCCGATATCAACGGGCGACACGCCTAAACTGATTCCTGGAGAATACCAATTTGCTACAGAGGATATTGTGCTTTCGGCGGGAAGAAAGCGGATCAGTATCAAGGTCATCAATAAAGGGGACAGACCTGTACAAGTGGGGTCACACTATCACTTCTATGAAACTAATCCGGCATTGGAATTTGAACGGGAACAGACGAGAGGGTATCATTTGGATATCGCATCAGGACTCTCCATGCGCTTCATGCCCGGAGAGATTGAGCAGGTGGATCTTGTCGCATTTGGCGGACTAGGGGAAATCTACGGATTCGCAGGTAAGGTAAATGGGAAAATATAATAAATGTACGCAAACACAATAGGGACATGAAAAAAATATCTAGAAAAGAATACGCAAGCTACTTTGGCCCCACTGCGGGGGATAAAATCAGGCTTGCTGATACCGATCTTTGGATAGAGATCGAGAAAGATCTTACATCATATGGGGACGAATTGATCTTCGGGGGTGGAAAAGTGATCCGGGATGGTATGGGTCAGCATCCCATGGCTCTGAAAGATGAGGTGTTGGATACGGTGATCATCAATGCAGTCATCCTCGATCATTGGGGAATTGTCAAGGCGGATATCGGAATTAAAGATGGACTGATAGCGGGCATTGGAAAGGCTGGCAATCCTTTGACGATGGACGGTGTATCTGCGAATATGATAGTGGGTGTGGGGACAGAAGTAATTGCGGGCGAGAATCTCATCATCACGGCCGGCACGATCGATACGCATGTCCATTATATCTGTCCGCAGCAATTTGATGTGGCGCTACAGTCGGGGACGACTACAGTAGTGGGTGGAGGTACAGGTCCTGCTGCCGGCAGCCTAGCGACGAACTGCATGTCTGGTGTGTGGAACCTCCAAAAGATGGCTCTTGCTACAGATCGTATACCGGTAAACTTCATCTTTCTGGCAAAGGGTAACAGTTCCAATCCGGAAGCCTTGCACGAAGTGATCAATGCCGGGGCAGGTGGGATGAAAATACATGAGGATTGGGGAAGCACACCGTATGTGCTCAACAATTGCCTGGAGGTGGCAGATGAGGCCGATATACAGGTATGTATACATACCGACACCTTAAATGAGGCTGGATTCGTAGAAGACTCTCTGCATTCCTTCAACGGGAGGTCGATCCATACGTATCATACGGAAGGTGCTGGGGGTGGACATGCTCCGGATCTACTAAAGGTGGCGGCATACGAAAACATACTTCCTTCTTCGACGACGCCAACCAATCCCTTCACGATCAACACGATAGATGAGCACCTGGATATGATGATGATCTGTCATCATCTGGACAAAAACATACCGGAGGATGTCGCTTTTGCGAAATCCAGAATCCGGGCACAGACCATCGGTGCCGAGGGCATCCTGCATGATCTGGGCGCTATCTCGATGATGAGCTCGGACTCACAGGCTATGGGACGTATTGGAGAGGTCGTGACGCGGACATGGCAGATTGCGGATAAGATGAAAAGGGACCGTGGATTACTCGCTTCTGACCAGCATAATGACAATTTCAGGGCTAAGCGATATGTCGCTAAATATACAATCAATCCGGCCATTACACATGGTATCTCTGCCTATGTAGGTTCGATTGAAGTCGGAAAAATGGCCGACTTGGTATTCTACCGTCCTGCAGCATTTGGTGTCAAGCCAGAGATGGTGATGAAGGGGGGAATGATCGCATATGCTGGTATGGGTGATCCTAATGCATCGATCTCCACACCTCAACCCTATCTGTACCGCCCTATGTGGGGGACATATGGAGATGTAGTGGGACAAACCTCTGCCCTATTCGTTGCTCAACAGGCGATCGATCAGGGTAAACTGGCAGAACTTGGCGTTAAAAAGATGTTGAAGGTTGTTAAAAACACAAGAAGTATCAAAAAAACAGACTTGATCCACAACGACAATATGCCTAACATCGAGATGAACCACACGACCTATGATATCACCATCAATGGAGAGGCTGTAGCCATTACACCGTCTTCCTTTTTGCCGATGACTCAATTGTATTTTATGTAATAGGCAATCCACTAAACCTCTTATTATTGAAAGTATATGCGGATTCGAGCGCTGTCGAGAATCTGGAAACTACTTTCCCCTACTATTGTGATGTATATGCCTCATGACAATAGTGCAAACATATTGTGCTCCTGATCTCCTTGGAGCACAATATGTCTGATCGTGATGCTGGTGTATACTACACAAAGGCACTAAAGCCGGTAATACTTCGACCTACGATCAACGAGTTGATTTCTTTGGTGCCTTCGTATGAATAAATGGCTTCTGCATCGGCCAAGAATCGGGCAACATTATACTCTAATAGAATACCATTGCCGCCCATTACTTCTCTCGCCTTAGAGACAATATCCCGGGTACGTAAAGAACAGAATACTTTGGCCAATGAGGCGTGCTCGTCTTTCAGCTTGCCGGCATCTTGTAGCTCCGATAGACGAAAGACTAATGTCTGCATAGCGGTCAGATTGGAGAGCATCTCAACGAGATGATTCTGGATCAACTGAAAAGAGGCTATCGGCTTACCGAACTGCTTGCGCTGGCGCGTATAATCCAATGCATTTTCATAGGCTCCTCTCGCACAACCTACCGCCATCCAAGCCACACCTGCACGTGTCATCTGGAGGACTTTGGCTGTATCTTTAAACGAGTTGGCCTGTTGCAAACGGTCGGATTCGGCTACGACACAGTCGGTCATGGTGATCAAACCATTCTGCACAATCCTGAGGGCCATCTTGCCTTTGATTTTTTCTACTTCAAATCCGGGGGTGTCTTTCCGCACGATGAATCCTTTGACTTCTCCATCATCGAGGTCTTTTGCCCAAACAATGGTGATATCTGAAAATGTCGAGTTGCCGATCCATTTTTTCTGGCCATTGAGTACCCAGCCCTCAGCAGTCTTCTGACAGGTGGTGGTCAATCCGCCAGCAGCTCCAGATCCGACCTCTGGCTCAGTCAAGCCAAACGCACCGATAATCTCCATCTTTTGCATTTTGGGTAACCATTCTTGCTTCTGGGCTTCGGATCCGCAGATGTAAATTGATCCCATAGCCAGACCACTCTGTACGCCAAAGAAAGTAGCTATCGAAGAGTCCACCCGGGCAATCTCAGCGGCAATAATACCTTCCATCAAGGAAGAACCGCCTGCACAACCGTACCCTTCATATGTATAACCTGCAAGATTAAGGGCGGCAAACTTTGGAATGATCTCAAATGGAAACTCATCGCGCAGCCAATAATTGTTGACAATGGGCGTGATCTCAGTCTCCATAAAAGTGCGCACTTTTAGCTGAAGTGCTCTATCCTGATCATTTAACTTGGAATCGATATCATAAAAATCACCATTGATAGGCGGTAGCTCCTTCTTCTTACCTCCTCCTGTCAGCATCTTCATCACCATCTGTAATTGCTTATCGTCCATCTTGGCAACGGCATCCAACACTTGCTTCAAATCTACTTTTTTGGAAATCTTCTCCAGTTGATCCAAATCTACAGACTTCATCAAGTCCATCATATTCTTAATTTTGTCAAACATATCTGTATCTTTAATTACCTCTTCCTAAACTAACAAAAGGGGTGATAATTTAGTTTTGGTACTGCGTGTTTTTCTAGTTTTATATTAGGGACGACTCTTTATAAACTTACATCAATTTTTATCTTTTTCATCATTTGATCCCAAAAAATAAAAAAAAGAGCGGAAAAATGCAAATATAAATTACTGAAAAACAGATAGTTGAATATTAAATCAAAAAAAAGTAAATATATGGGGTTACCTTTCGGGGTTACGGGTATTAATGTTTAAATAAACAAATTTGTTTCAATTTAAATAGAAAATTAAAAATGAAAAACTTATTCAAATTCGGATTTTTAGGTTTGGCTTTAACTTTGGCTTTTGCATCATGTGGTAACTCTACTACTAAAACTGAAGAAACTGCTGATTCTATCGCTGATTCTATCACTAACACTACTGATTCTATCGCTGATTCATTGAACAACGTTGCTGATTCAGTTAAAGCTAAAGGTGATTCTATCGCTGATTCAGTTAAAGCTGTAAAATAATCTCTGATTTAGAGCAAATAACTCAATAGAAGCCGGTGCATTATGCACTGGCTTTTTTTGTGCTTCCTCAGCACGATTACTAATTTGTCCGTATATCTTAAAAAGCATTCTTCTGTTCAAAGGAATAGATACCTGCTGACCTTTGTAAAAAGGGACATACGCATCCATCCTACTTGAACTCCGACAGAAAAGTATCGTCAAAAAAGCTTTTTACTCGGTGTTTTTTGCTATTGATATTGGTGAATGCAAAGCATTTTATCTAAGTTTGTCAAAATAAATTGACTCAAGATGGCTTTATCTTCCCTAACTGCCGTATCTCCTGTAGACGGCCGCTACTATAACGCAACACATGAACTTGCAGCTTACTTTTCGGAATTTGCATTAATAAAATATCGGGTATTGGTGGAGATCGAGTACTTTATATCATTGACTGCATCCGGTATCCCTCAACTTCAACATTTCGACGGATCTTTAAATGAAAAATTGAGGGATTTGTACCGTAATTTTACCGTTGAGGATGCGCAGTGGATAAAAGATAAAGAGAAGATAACGAATCATGATGTCAAAGCGGTGGAGTATTTCATCAAGGATAAATTTGAACAATTTGGTCTGCACGACTCCCTGGAATTTATCCACTTTGGACTGACTTCTCAGGACATCAACAATACAGCAATCCCTTATAGCTGGAAAGAGGCTATCACTAATAGCTACCTTCCTGCGATCGAAGAGTTGACAAGTGAACTGCGGTCGCTGTCTGATGAGTGGACAAATATCCCGATGCTTGCTCGCACACATGGACAACCGGCGTCGCCCACTAGGCTCGGAAAAGAGATTAAAGTATTTGTAGAGCGTATTGAAAAACAGCTTCAACTGCTTAAGTCAGTCCCCTACTCGGCTAAGTTTGGCGGTGCAACGGGAAATTTCAATGCTCATCATATCGCCTACCCGACGCATAACTGGGTGGATTTTGGAAACAACTTCGTCAATAATGTACTGGGACTCGATCGTTCTCAAACGACGACCCAGATTGAGCATTATGATAATTTTGCGGCCAGCTGTGATGCACTAAAGCGCATCAACACCATTATCATTGACCTTTCTCGCGATATATGGACATATATATCCATGGATTATTTCAAGCAGAAAATCACGGCAGGTCAAATTGGGTCTTCTGCGATGCCACACAAGGTAAATCCTATTGATTTTGAAAATGCAGAGGGAAACCTAGGGCTTGCGAATGCGCTCTTTGAGCACTTATCAGCTAAACTTCCCATCTCCCGATTGCAGCGTGACCTGACAGATTCGACGGTACTCCGAAATATAGGTGTTCCTTTTGCGCATACCTTGATTGCTATCAAATCGACACTCAGAGGTCTCCGTAAATTAATCCTGAACGAAAAGGCTCTTCAAGCGGATTTAGAAAATAACTGGGCGGTAGTCGCGGAGGCGCTACAGACTATATTGAGACGTGAGGGCTATCCAAAGCCATATGAAGCTTTGAAGGATCTCACTCGAACGAATACTCATATCACTGCAGCGACCATCGCTGAATTTGTGGAAAATCTAAATGTCAATGAGGAGGTAAAAGCTGAATTAAAAGCCATATCGCCTGCTAACTACACGGGAGTGCAATTGTAAGCTTTGACGCTTTAATGACGAGTGGGCAAATTGAAAACCACTATCTTTGCTAGACTATTATAGAGAGAAAAAACTATGGCAACCATAAACGTATATACGGAAACGACTCCGAACCCTGCTACCATGAAATTTTTGGTCAACAAACTGTTGATCAACGGAAGTCTGGACTATGCAAACAAAGAAAAGGCTCAGGAGTCTCCATTTGCGCGTGAATTATTTAAATTCAACTTTGTGAATGGTGTTTTCTTCGCCAGCAATTTTGTGACGGTCACTAAATCTGAGGGTGTAGAATGGGATGATATTGAAGCGATTTTGAAGGATTTCATCAAAGGTGCAGTGGAATCTGAACTGGCAGTAAAGGAAGTAGAGCATGATGAAGACGTCTCGTTTGAAGGTACAGAGGTGGAGGTCAAAATCCAACAGGTACTCCATGACTATGTACGCCCGGCTGTAGAACAGGACGGTGGAGCTATCGCTTACAAATCATTTGAAAACGGTACGGTAACTGTAGAGCTAAGAGGCTCTTGTAGCGGTTGTCCTTCTTCTACTATCACCCTTAAATCGGGTATCGAAGGACTCTTGAAACGAATGGTACCGGAGGTAGAGGAAGTTGTCGCTGAAGCGATGTAAATTTTGAAACTCATAAAAAAGGCTAAATCATCTGATTTAGCCTTTTTACATAAAACCCTTTTAACCTATTACACCGCTATGCATTTCATTAAATATTGTACCCTTCTGGTCGGTCTTCTACTCCTCGGACATACGCTAATGGCACAGGTCACCCTCATCAGTGTCAATAAAGCTGATATCGACCGAAGTAAGATCCCTTATAGCGGCAGTAGAATCATGACAGTGGATGCTGTAGAGACGAAACAAGGAAATAGACTGTATATCTTCTCTAAAAATGAAAAAGGTGGTACCATGGACTCCTTGTATGCCGAAGAGTTTATGAAAGAAAATGGTGTGTGGCGGATGCAAAGTAAAAGGGAATTTAGTTTTCCGGATGCTATCTTAATGACCTGGGGCAATCGTAAGGCTTTTTTTGATGCTGACCGGGACCAGGCTCCTGAAAGTCTGTTCATCTTTTCGAAAAACAAGGCTTCCAACCTTGACAAGCAGCAAGCGGTATTTTTACTTCTATTCCATCAAAAACAATTTTACACGATTGAGTCAAGAGCTGATGATCAATATGGACAGGATTTCTATTCAGACAATTTTGAGACGTTGCCAGCTACGGTAAAAGAGAAAGTCCTGGACTACTGGAAGAAACTAGACAAGATTGATTGAAGACTAGAGTTTGACATCGAAGCCGACCCCTCTTACAGAATGAATACCGAGTGTTGGATCGTGGACCAAATACTTCCGCAGCCTACTGACGAAAACATCCATACTCCGTCCGGCAAAGAAATCGGTATTGCCCCATATCTCTTCCAGGATCTGCTCCCTGGTCACCACTTGTTGATTGTGCGTCCATAGATAGGTCAATAGCTGCATTTCTCTTTCGGTCAATCGAAATGCTTCCCGTGCGTGGACCAACAAAAAATTGGTCTGATCTAGCATGTAAGCGCCGATCTGGATTTCTTTAGAGGACGTAGGGATATGGCTCCTTCGTAGAATATTTTGTATACGCAATACCAGCTCCTCTGGATCACAGGGCTTCGTGATGTAATCATCTGCGCCAATCTTAAGGCCTGTAAGACGATCTATGCGCTGATCCTTGGCTGTTAGAAAAACAAAGGGGAAACCGGGTTGCTTTGCCACGATCTTCTGCGCAAGTTCGAATCCGCTCATATAGGGCATCATGACGTCGACAATAGCCAGATGAAAAGGCAACTCATGTTCGAGTAAGGATTCGACCTCTTTGGGGTGTGCGATCCACTCAACATGCATCGACGACAATTCAAGATATTGCTTCAACATGAAACCAAAATCTTCATCGTCTTCTACCAATAGTATATGATGCTTCATGATTACAATTTTTGTCGTGTACGTCTAATTTTGGGGATATGAAACTGCTTTTTCTACCCTCCGGTGGATGTCCATTGATCCCAGTCATGTACGCAGGCTAACACTTCACTCCTATCCCTCATAAACCTATTTCCAATAGATCGTCTGCTAGGTGTGATATCTTAATAGCGCTACGGCACTTAAAGCGCCTTATTCACTTCGGCGTCGTATGACAGCACAACGTTGAATATCGCTCCTTTGGCGAGCTCACTGGATACCGTCACCTGCCCTTTGTACTTTTGGGCAATCTGCTTGACAATATACAAACCCAATCCCAGACCCTTGGTATCGTGCACATTATTCTTCTGAATACGGTAATATTTTTCAAATATATAGGGTTGATCTCCTTTGTCTATGCCTATGCCATCGTCTTTGACCTGAATCTTCAGCATCCCCTGATGGTCTTCAAAACTCACCGTGATAGCCTGCGCACCATACTTCACACTATTATTCAGGAGATTGGTCAAGATGGTTTCCATGTCATATCGATCTACCTTCCAATCATAGCCAAATATATGCTCCAAGTGAATCTTTACGCCGGGGTTGGTCATTTGAAAATCGCTTAAAAAAGAGGTTGCCTCTTGATGACTCCATGGTACGGAGGTCTTCTGATCCTCTCGATGCATAATGGGCTGCAACATATTTTCCAGTCGATCGACCTGACGGCCGATAACTTGTACGGTAGTGGGACTAGTTGCCTTTTCTAATGTCTTAGCAGCGATCTTCAGTGTGGCGATGGGTGTCTTCAACTCATGGGAGATATTGTCCATCATATCGTGTAGTACCTCTACCTGCTTTCGTTGTCTAAGGAGATTAAGATAGGTCCTGTAAAAAAGAAATAATACGGCGCCTAAAATTAATATGGAAGAGATCACCAATAGTAGGGTATCTTTAAAAAGAATCCACCGTATATTGTTCACATCAAAATAGGTATGCCGGGTGACGTAGAAACTATATTTTTCATTGGTCACTTTTATGTTTAATTTATCGGCATCATCTTCATTGCGCTGCGAATAGCTAGTTTCCCATTTGCCGGAAGACAACTCATGTTTCTTGGACACCGGTTGTACGGTCTTGTATACCAAAAAGGGGTGTTTAATGAGTTGTTTCTTCAAATTGTGTGAGTAGAGGCTTGAGATCTCCTTTCGAATGCCGACCTCGTAGCCCAAGGGGGCGAAAACACTGTCGACGTATCTGGTCAGTAAGGGCGTAATCTTGACGGCTTTCTCCAGATACAGCGCACTCAGCTTTTCCTCCGAGATGCCCTGATCTTCCAACTGCCTGTAAGCACTCATGGCATCTTTATTACGGAGTAGATTGTCATCAAAAATGTCCACATCATCATCGAGGCTATTCAGCTTTTTGCGTACTTGCTCGAAAACTTCCTTCCGTTTCAGCTCATAGGTATTTTGAAAGAAATACACCTGAATACCAATCAAAACGGCAAAAATAGCAGCAAATATCAGGATCAGACGCATTGGGCTTTCTTTCATATGTATATAATTATTTCATGAGCTCGTTACACTCGGTTTGTCTTTTAATGGCCATCCGCCAGCTGGCGGATCCCAACTATATTATTCGTATTTCGTCTATCATCAATGGCACTCATGCTACTTCGTGGTCATTCGTGTTTGTGCAGCATGTGCTACATGGATATTTCATAAGACAAATATAATCAGTTGATTTTACCTAAAGCATACCTTAACCCTTCATTAACCCTTCGTTAACCAAAGTGTCCAACCTTAATCTAGATTTTTGCGGCTATATAATTGCATGCCCATGAACATTAAACTTTTTTGCTACTTCATCCTGCTCATACCCTCAATTGGATTCACACAACAATCCCAATTATCCGGTAGGGTGACGAATAGTGCTAATGCCGGTATCTCTTCGGCAACCATTACGGTGATGGATAGTATATACCAAGTCCTCCACAAATATACGACAGATACGCTAGGGTGGTTTAGCATTCCGGTCAATGGCAGTGCCAGCTATCACCTCTCGGTAACACATCTCAACCATGATCCTTTCGAAAGCTTTCTTCAGCTAGATACGATCCGCAGCCCCTTGTATATCCACCTGAATCCACGGGGAAATAAACTGGACGAAGTGGTCGTGGAAGGCAAACGTCCGCAGATCACGCGGAAGATAGACCGCCTGGAATTCAATGTCCAAAACAGTAATATCTCGGCACTGAGTAGCTGGGAAATATTGAAAAGAACACCGTTGGTCAAAGTGTCGGGAACGGACATCAGCGTAAAGGGCAGTCGGCAAATACTGGTCATGATTAATGATAAACCAGTCTCTCTATCGGGAGAAGAACTCAAAAATCTACTGGAAAATACGTCGGGTACAGATCTACAGTCTGTAGAGGTCATCACCAATCCGCCTGCAAAATATGAGGCTTCTGGGAGTGCTATCATCAACATTAAAATGAAGCAGGATCAGCGCTATGGCTACAGAGGTGTGGCAATTGCAAAAATTGAGCAAAGTAACTATGGTAAACAACTATTTGGACTTACGAACTACTATAAAACCGAGAAATTTAATATCCGGGCGATTTACAACTTCGGACGAGGTACATATGCCCGCTACGGGACAGATTATGTACGCTATGCCAGCGACAATACCACATGGGTAAGCAAGATGGACCGAATAGATGAAAACAAAAATCAGCAGACCTACAACCTGACAACAGATTATGAAATAGATAGTACCTTCCATATTTCTTTCGGATGGAGCGGGCATCATAGCCCCAGATCGGCGGGGATATATACTGTACCCACTCTTATCTATAATCAAGCGGGCGAGGTAGAATCGGATTACATGACGGTAAATGATCACTATCGATCTAACCGGAACAACAATGTCTATTTGCAGACTACCAAAAAAATAGACAACCAGAACACATTGCAATGGTCCAATTACTTCACCGTCAGCAAGCAGTCTAACTATCAAGATATCCAGACCCAACTGCACTTCAAAGATCAACCTCCTTCCAGATCCCACTTTATCAGTGACAACGATACAAAGACCACGCTTTTGTCCACGCAACTCGACTTTGATCATAAGGGGGATCGCGTCAGCTATGATTTCGGGGGAAAATATAGCTATGTCAACACTTCGAGTGGATTGCTCTTTTCAGATAATGAACAGGGAAATATAGCATGGAGGCCGGATAAGAGCAATGACTTCGATTACCGGGAGCATAATGCAGCACTCTATACATCTGCCAGCTACAGCTGGAACAAGTGGAGTGCAAAGGCGGGCTTAAGAACGGAATACACCAAACTGGAAGGGATCGTCGCGTTACCTACGGATACCAATTCGACGGATTATCTAACGCTTTTCCCCACTTTCTACCTCCAATATGAGACGACGGGTAAAGCTCAATTCGGATTGTCCTATGGTAAGCGGATCAGCAGACCGTCCTACTCTTGGCTAAATCCAACGAAGTCCTACTATAATCTATTCTCGTACTTCCAAGGTGATCCACGACTGAAAGCAACTATCGTACACAACCTCAATCTGACCTACACCAAAAATGACTGGAATGTCGATCTTTTCTATCGGTATGAGAAATGGCCATCTATGGAAATATCTTATCAGGAGGATGCGACGCATCAGCTGATCTATCACTATACCAATATTGAGAAGGGTCAGGGGGCGGGGGTCGATATGAGCAAAAACTTTACATTTAAACCTTGGTGGTCCATGCAGACTATGCTGTCGGGCATGTACAACGAAAATTATTTTGAAGGTGTGGATAACGTGATCCACAAGAATGATGTATTCCAGTTTAACAGTACGATCACGAATAGCTTTGTATTGGATAAAAAGAACGATTGGAATCTGGAAATCGGCAATTCTTACTTCTCGCCTTCCATCCAGGGTCCATTTCGCATTTCGGCATTTTCGACGACGCATCTCATGACAGGCCGGAAATTCTTCAACAAGAAACTGGAATTGAGCATCTATTTTCTGGATATCTTTAAATCTGAAACCGTCAAGGTGTCAACCAAATATGCCAACCAAAACAACTATTTCCTGGACTATCAGGATACACGAAAGGTGAGTGCTACGCTACGCTACAACTTTGGGAATCAAACCATCAAAAACAACAAGACAATTGATAAAATAGAAGAGCAAAATCGACTTTGATGAATGGACTGTCTTCATTGTGCTAGATGTGTGGCTATAAAAAGGTAGTCCGCTAGACAGGCAGGACAGCATATGCAGTTACCTACTGATTAAGAGCGCATAAGCTAATCAGGGTATGCCTTACAGGTATTTGCGACACCCCTAACTCAATGGGGCTAAATAGACGCAATAAATTCATATTTAATCGGCCTACTCTGTTAAAAATGACTAACTTTGCGGAAGTTGTGAAAACCATATATTAAAAAATGAGTGCAGATATAAACAAACTAGAACAAATTGCATCACAAGTAAGACGTGACATCGTACGTATGGTACACGCATGTCAGTCAGGACACCCTGGAGGATCATTAGGTTGTACCGATTATTTTGTGGCGCTTTATTTCAATGCCATGAAACATGATCCATCTTTCAACATGGATGGAGTCGGAGAAGATTTATTTTTCTTGTCGAATGGCCACATTTCACCAGTGTTCTACAGTACTTTGGCGCATGCTGGTTATTTTGAGGTAAGCGAATTAGCGACCTTCAGAAAAATCAACTCCCGTCTTCAGGGACACCCGACCACGCATGAACACCTTCCAGGTATCCGTATCGCGTCAGGTTCATTGGGTCAAGGTCTTTCAGTAGCTATTGGTGCTGCACAAGCAAAGAAATTAAACAAGGATAATAACCTTGTGTATGTATTGATGGGAGATGGAGAACTTCAAGAGGGTCAAGTGTGGGAAGCTGCAATGTATGCTCCACATAATAAAGTGGACAATCTGATCGCTACTGTCGACTACAACAAAGCGCAGATCGATGGATCTACTGATCAAGTCCTATCCTTGGGTAATCTGCGTGCTAAATGGGAAGCATTCGGCTGGGATGTTATGGAAATTGAAAAAGGTAATGACATGACTGCTGTAGTGGCTGGTCTTGCTGAGGCCAAGTCCCGTACTGGAAATGGAAAACCTGTTGTCATCTTGATGCATACCGAAATGGGTAATGGCGTCGATTTCATGATGGGATCTCATAAATGGCATGGTGTCGCTCCTAATGACGAGCAATTGGCATCTGCATTAGGCCAGTTGACGGAAACTTTAGGGGATTATTAATTATATTAGACATTAGAGTTTAGATATTAGAATTTAGATATTAGAGGTGTTTAAAAGAATCTAACGACTAGCTATTCCATACTAACTATTCCACAGTAAAAGAATGAAAAAATATACATACACAGAATCAAAGGATACACGTTCGGGATTTGGAGCTGGATTATTGGAAGCAGGTAAGCAAGACGAGAATGTCGTGGCGCTATGTGCTGACTTAATCGGTTCATTAAAAATGAACGATTTTATAAAAGAATTTCCAGAGCGATTCTTCCAGATTGGTATCGCGGAAGCTAACATGATGGGCATCGCTGCAGGATTGACTATCGGTGGTAAAATTCCTTTTACAGGAACTTTTGCCAACTTCTCAACAGGTCGTGTCTATGACCAGATTCGTCAATCTATCGCTTATTCGGACAAAAACGTTAAGATTGCAGCATCACACGCAGGATTAACATTAGGAGAAGACGGTGCTACGCATCAAATCTTAGAGGATATCGGGTTGATGAAAATGTTACCGGGAATGACCGTGATCAATCCTTGTGATTTCAATCAGACAAAAGCTGCAACTATAGCGGTTGCTAAGCATCAGGGACCTGTATACCTACGTTTTGGACGCCCTGTTGTCCCTAACTTTACTCCTGCTGATCAAGAGTTTGTCATTGGTAAAGCAGTGATGTTGAATGAAGGTACAGATGTGACGATTGTCGCGACTGGACACTTGGTATGGGAAGCTATTCAAGCTGGTGAAAAATTGGCGGAGCTTGGTATCAGCGCAGAAGTGATCAATATCCACACGATCAAACCTTTGGATGAAGAAGCTATTCTGGCATCTGTTGGCAAGACAAAATGTGTGGTCACTGCTGAAGAGCATAACCGTCTTGGTGGATTGGGTGACAGTGTCGCTCAGGTATTGGCCAAGCACCTACCTAGCCCTCAGGAGTATGTTGCTGTAAACGACAGCTTCGGAGAATCAGGAACTCCTGCTCAACTAATGGAAAAATACGGATTGAATGCTGAAGCTATCGTTGCTGCAGCTCAAAAAGTAATAAAAAGAAAATAATAAAGTCCACAACGTCAATATATGGAAGATGCTTTAATAATTTCGAAATTTGCCGACGAACATACAAGGGAAGAGGCATTCGGACTATTGTTGAAGAAATATCAGCAAAAAATCTATTGGCATGTGAGAAGGATGGTGATCGACCACGACGATGCAGATGATGTCGTTCAAGATATCTTCATCAAGGTATGGCGCAATCTGGGTAATTTTAGAGAGGATTCTCAATTATACACTTGGCTGTACCGTATCGCTACGAATGAATGTATCACCTTTCTGAATAAGAAAAAACAGAAGCAGAATGTATCGTTAGATGACGATACATCTGCTTATTTAGCGGATTCGCTTGCGGATGGCAGCTATTTTAATGGGGACAAAGCGCAGTTAAAGCTACAACAGGCTTTGCTGACATTGCCGGAAAAGCAGAAGCTGGTATTCAATATGAAATATTTCGATGATATGAAATATGAAGAGATATCAGATGTACTGGGCACGAGTGTGGGCGCATTAAAAGCGTCGTACCATTTGGCTGTCAAAAAAATAGAGCTTTTTTTTAATACCCACGATTAAACCTTTTGCGCTTAGTGTACTCTATACTATTACCATGAAGGAAAACAACACATATCATCAACATTCAGAGGGAGATAATCTTCCTGAATATTTACGTGTGAATCCCTTCATCGTACCGGAAGGATACTTCGATGATCTTGAATCCAACATTCTTTTACACCTAAAGCCTGTTCCTAATTTAGCTATCCAAAAGGAAACATTTCAAGTTCCTGCGGGATATTTTGACGATTTACAGTCGCGTATCCTAGCCGTGGCTAAGCTTGAGCAACTGGCTCAATCTACACCAGAAGAAAGCTTTACGGTGCCTAATCAATATTTTGAAACGCTTCAAGATCGCATTTCTTTGAGAATATCCGAAGAAAGATTGAGAGACGAGGTACGTACAGACGGCTTTCAGGTCGCTACGGGATACATGGATGAACTTACCCAGTCCATCATGGCGAATGTAAGTCTTGAACAAATGACTGCCGGAGTGACAAAAGATGGATTTGCGGTGCCTGCGGATTACTTTGACAAATTGTCCATCGATCTGAAGCGCGTGACTGCTCCAAAAGAGGAGACGGCTACCCCTATTCGCAGATTGAACAATAGTAATTGGATGCGATACGCAGCTGCGGCTTGTATCGTTGCTGTATTGGGCGTAGGAACTTTCTTCGGTTTGCGTCAGCCTGCTGAAACCACCATGGCTTCGGAAGCTACATTGTCGAATATTTCGGATGATGAGATCATGAATTATCTTGCTGCTACTAGCAGTGGAGATGATATGGTGTACTTCACAAAATATATCTACCAGCCCGATGATGCTAAAGGAGTTGGTAAACAGATTGATGAGGAAGATTTAGAAGAATATTTAAATTATACATTATAAGTGATGTTACAATTGAAACATATAATAGCAACATGTTGTTTTGTATTTCTTTTGACTTTGTCTGCTCAGGCACAGCGCAACAACGAACGCTTCAAAGCCATTGAAAATGAAAAAATTGCGTATATAACAAAGGAGCTCAACCTGAGTAAAACGGAAGCACAGCAATTTTTCCCTTTGTACAACGACTACTCACAGGAGATGTGGCGGATACGTAATCAAAAGGCTGGCCCTAAGCAGAGCTCGCCCAGTAGAGGCAACGGATTTAGACAGGGTGGCTCACAGGATGTCCTCGCCTATGATGCGAAGGAACTAGAAATCAAAAAAGAATACCGGGCGCTATTTGCCAAGATAATAGGAAATTCCCGAGCTTCTCAATTTTTTGAGATCGAGCAGAATTTTAGGGAGCTTCTCTATAAAGAATGGCAAAACCGAAATGGCAGCCCAGGTCGAAAATAATACAGGAAGAAGTCTTTTAGACTTCTTCTTTTTTTCAGATAGTACCTATCGATAGCCTTTAGATACCCTTCATCTTGATTATTATCCGGCAGTTGGGAAGTATAGAGGGTTCTATTAAAATCAAATCAATATGTTAAGCAATCGCGAATTATTCCTAATGAATACTGCTCAGACTTCAACTTCGCCACGAATGGTGGAGATCGAAAAGGCTGAGGGAATTTATCTATATGGTCCACAGGGCCAGAAATATATGGACCTGGTATCGGGTTTCAACGTCAGTAACATAGGTCATCGGCATCCGAAGGTGATCAGTGCGATCAAAGAGCAATTGGATAAATACTTACATGTGACGGTGTATGGCGAGTTTGTACAGGCACCTCAGGTGCAGTTTGCTACAGATCTACTCGCGACCTTACCAGGCTCATTTGAGTCGGTATACCTGACCAATAGTGGTGCCGAGGCAGTGGAGGGCTCTATGAAAATCGCCAAACGATATACGGGTAGACGACAAATCATTGCGGCGCGGAAGGCCTATCATGGCAGTACGCAAGGTGCATTAAGCCTCATCGGGAATGAAGCATACCATCAGGCATATGCCCCCCTCCTTCCAGAAATCAGCTTTATAGATTTCAATAATCAAGAACACCTGTCGGCTATTACGGAACAGACCGCAGCGGTGATACTAGAGGCTATCCAAGGTGAAGCTGGTGTGCGCGTCCCTGATATTGCCTATATGAGGGCGGTCAGAAAACGATGTGATGAGACGGGTACATTGTTGATATTTGACGAGATACAGACAGGATTTGGACGTACGGGAAAGTTATTTGCGTTTGAGCATTTCGGTATTGTGCCAGACATTCTAATGTTGGCAAAAGGAATTGGTGGCGGTATGCCACTAGGCGCATTCGTCGCTCCGAAACGTGTAATGGATGTCATCAAGGATAATCCCATGCTTGGCCATATCACAACGTTTGGCGGGCATCCGGTATCATGTGCGGCTGCTAAAGCTTCTTTGGAAGTGATACAGGAAGAACAATTGATCGAACAGGTGGAGGAAAAAGCGCAACTCTTCCTTCAATTACTTTCTCATCCAAAGATTAAGGAGATACGGGGTCTAGGACTGATGATGTGCATACAGCTGGATAATTTCGATCAGGTATACAATGTCAGCAAGTATGCTGCTGAAAACGGGGTGATGATCGACTGGTATCTGCATTGCGAAACGGCGCTCCGTATAGCGCCACCACTAACGATCACATCTGAACAGATTGAGAATGCTTGCGCGGTAATTTTAAAAGGAATCGACATATACGGTTAATATTTATTAATTTAGGTACATCAAACCTATATCAATGAATACAAACAGAAGATCTTTTATTACTAAAAGTATGCTTGCGGCGGGAGCCGCTCTTACAGGTACTTCTTTACTGAAAGCAGAGGAGGATGTGGCCCTGAAGAAAGGTAAAATAGCTATTAAAGAGCACGATATTATCCTTTTCCAAGGCGACTCGATCACGGATGCGGGACGCAAAAGAGATAATGCTATGCCCAATGACACGACAGCATTTGGCAATGGATATGCACTCTTAGCTGGTGGTCGGCTGCTCTCTCAATATGCATCCCAAAACATTAAGATCTATAATAAAGGCATCAGCGGAAACCGAATACCTGATCTTCAGGGTCGATGGCAACAGGAAGCAATCGAGCTCAAACCGACCATCTTAAGCATCCTCATAGGGGTTAATGATTTTTGGAGAACAATGGATAGTGGAGCGAGCAATACTCCTGAACAATTTAAGGGTCAATATCAAAAATTATTGGATGGCACGTTACAACAATTACCAAATGTCCAGCTCATCATTGGTGAGCCATTTGGAGTGAAAGATGTGAAGCATGTGACGGATGCTTGGTATCCCAAGTTTCCGGCTTATCAAAGGGCCTGCCAAGAGATCGCGGTAGAGTACAAGGCAACCTTTATACCATATCAAAGTGTCTTTGACAAAGCGCTCCAGCAATCTCCTGGTGACTACTGGACCACGGACGGCATACACACTAGCCTAGCGGGTGCGTCATTAATGGCCGAAGCTTGGTTGGCAACAATAAAATAAAAGAGAGGGAATCCTCTCTTTTATTTTATAACTCGACCTCTTTGTAAGGTGTACGCTGTAAATCTGGTAAGAAGTAGGCTACTATACCGATCAGAGGCAAGTAAGAGCATATGTGATAGATAAATTCTATGGAGGTATGATCCGCATACCATCCAAGCAATGCGGATCCCAATCCACCCATACCGAATGCAAAACCGTAGAACAATCCGGATACCATACCCAATTTCTTAGGAAGGAGCTCCTGTGCATATACGATAATGGATGGGAATGCTGAAGAGAGGATCAGACCGATGATGACAATGAGGATTCCTGTGGTGGTAAAATCGACATAGGGAAGTGCCAATGCGAAGGGTGCAACTCCTAGCACTGAAAACCAGATGACATATTTCCTTCCGAACCGATCTCCGAATATTCCGCCTAGCAATGTGCCTACTGCTACTGCAATTAGGAAATAGAATAAAAATACCTGGGCCTGTACTTCTGATATTCCAAATTTTTCCATCGTGAAGAATTGAAAATAGTTGGTGATACTGGCAATATAAAAGTATTTGGAAATAATAAGCAAGAGCAATACCACCACTGACATCGTGACTCTCGAATTGGACAGGTCGGGCACTAAGACTACTTTATTTTTGACAGATTTGCGATCTGCTAACTTGACTTTGTACCATTTACCTATATAAAGTGCTACGACTTTGCCCAGTATGGGCACAATAGCAAACCATATGATTGCATCCTGCCCTTTTGGCAAAATGAAGAAGGCTACCAATATGGGGGCGAGTGCTGTCCCCGCATTCCCGCCGATCTGGAAAATAGACTGTGCGAGGCTCCGCTTGCCACCAGACGCCATATAGGCCATACGGGAGGACTCCGGGTGAAATATGGAAGATCCAACTCCTACCAGGAAGACGGATATCAATATTAGCTCATAATTATGAGCTTGTGCAAATAGAATAAGTCCGATCAGGGAAAATGCCATTGCGATCATCTGGGAATAGGGCTGTGGATGCTTATCGGTATAGGAGCCGACCAACGGTTGAAATATCGAGGCGGCCATCTGATACACAAATGTAATCATCCCAATCTGAGAAAAGGAAAGCTGGTGCTCATCTTTAAGCAAGGGGTATACAGAAGGAATGATCCCTTGTACAAAGTCGTTGAGTAAATGAATAAAACTAACTGCAAAAAGAATGGGAAAAACAGGTTTACTGTCTTTAAAATTTGAAACCATAGACTTAAAAATTATAAAAAACACAGAAGGCTGTCCATAAACAGCCTTCCAAAGCATTACTAAAGTATTCTAACGAGGAGTCCCTTCAAATATTCACCTTCGGGAAACGAAGCTCGAACGGGGTGATCCTCGGGTTGATGAAATTGTCGAATAAATTGAATTTCTTTGCCTGCATCTAATGCGGCCCAGGCGATGACCTGCTTGAAGGTGTCGAGATCCATCGCGCCGGAACAGGAGAAAGTTGCCAATAGACCACCACTCTCTAATAGCATCATGCCTCTCCTATTTAAGTCTTTATAGGCTCTCGATGCTTTTTCTAATGAGGAGCGTGAGGGGGCATATTTTGGGGGATCCAGAATGATCAAATCAAACTTCCGGTCTTCCTCGACAAAAATCCGCAATTGCTTATTGACGTCTGACAAAATAGAGGTATGCCTGTCTTTGTCGTAGCCATTGCGCACGATGTTGCGTTCTAAAGTCTCCAAAGCCAGTGCCGAGCTGTCAACAGACGTCACCTCTGCGGCTCCTTGCTGTAGACTATTCAGTGAAAATCCACCTGAATAACTGAAGCAGTCCAGTACTCTTTTGTCACGCGCATATTGCGCTGTCAACAATCTATTTTCCCGCTGATCACAATAAAAGCCGGATTTTTGGCCATCTATAATATTCACTTTATAATGGATTCCATTTTCGATCACGTCAACAAACTCGGGAGGTAATTCGCCAGCTAGCAACCCATTGGTATCAGGCAATCCTTCATACTCTCTCGACTTTAGATCACTTCGTTCATAGATTCCTTTTGGATGTAAGCGGGTATTTAACTCATCAATGATGATGGCCTTGACTTTTTCAGTACCTGTAGCGTGAACTTGTATTGAAATATAATCGCCATACTTGTCGACGATGAGCCCGGGAAGAAAATCCGCTTCGGCAAAAACCAATCGAACGGTATTCGTCACTCCTTCAATAAGAAGGTGCTTTCTTTGCTTCAATGCATTCTGTATGCGATCCCGCCACCACTGCTCGTTTATCTCCCGGTCAGGATGCCACTCCAGCAATCGGACGGCGACACGCGAATTATTGTGAAAAAATCCATATGCTATGAACTCTTGCGCTATGTTAAAAACAGCAACCACCTCACCGTCTTCGACTTTATCCGACAATGAATGAATAGCACCTGAGAATATCCATGGATGCAATTGCCAAGCTGCTTTATCTTTTCCTTTATTAAGGATTACTTTTTTCATTGGCGTATAAATTATTTATAATAGTTTGTTTCCGATAGTATAAATGACCTCGTTTGACTCTGTTATTTATTCATATACTGTGTCTTTCAAAGACCTTCATGCTACCTTCGACAGTTTGTTTTTAAAGGCAATAAAGCTATCGTACGTATACTCCCTTTCCCTCTGCCCCCAAGTGGGTAGATGTAGGTGTGCTCATGATGCTTTGATCAACCTATCACAACGGTCATAGACGGCCTTAGCAGCTGGAATACCATGAACAGTTTGACGGTGCAAATTTAGGCTTTAATTTATAGATTATAATAAAGATCTTATATTCATTGGTGGAGAGTGAACATTGTTACCAATGACACGGCATTCATAAAAAAAAGTGCAGCGATATTGCACTGTAAACCACACAATTCCGATCTTCAATTGTTGTGCTTCATATAATCCTACAGATCATGAAAAAGGTCCTAATACTTACACTCACTCTTCTCGCCTTCGCATCATTTGCACTCGCCATCCACGTGTATACCACCTGGAAGATAGTAGCGGACGAGTATGTCATCCGCTTCAAGACGGACAAGGCTAACGGGACGATGAAAGGATTGGAAGGTCAAATCGTCTTTGACGAGCACAACTTGAGTCAGTCCAACATTCAGGTAAGTGTCGATGTCAACACGATTGCCACAGGGATCTGGCTAAAAAACAACCATGCAAAGGCCAAGAACTTCTTCGATAGTAAATCCTATCCAAAAATCTACTTTTCCTCCCGCCACTTCCAAAAATCGGATACCGGCTATGTGGTGGAAGGTGATCTAACGATAAAAGATATTACCAAACGTGTACAGATCCCATTTACCTTTAATACCCATGCGCAGGGAGGTGAATTTGTCGGACACTTCCAAATCAATAGGACAGATTACGGCCTCATAAAAAATGGTGTAGGTGAAGTCGTCGCTATTGACATCAAACTGCCTGTCGTTAAATAAATATATACGAAGACTTACTGGTGAGCCTTCGTATATGCTTACTTGTGCTCGATCAAATATCTCTTAAAAGCCTCATAATCTACTTTCATATGCGCTGCTAATTTTTCCTTTCCGGTTAATTCTTTTGCTCCATCGGGCAGCTCAATATGTTCGAATACTTCTGCCGCAATAGCATCTGGAAATTTACACGGATGTGCGGTGGAGAGAAAGACCGAAGCATATTGTCCAGGATGCTCTCCGGCGTATGCTTGTGATGCTACCCAAGCAATTGCGGTGTGTGGACAGGCGACATACTTGTATTCTTTATACAATTGTTCCATAGCATCTTGCGTAGTGGCATCATCATAGGTATAGGAAGTGACCATCTCTTTGAGGTGCTCGAGGTCTTGATCAAATAGATCCTGAATACGTACCCAGTTGCTCGGATCACCGACATCCATGGCATTGGCCAGTGTCTGTACAGATGGTTTCGGCTCATACTTGCCTGATTTTAAAAATCTAGGAACAGTATCATTTACATTTGTGGCTGCTACAAAGCGCTTAACAGGTAGTCCCATTTTATAAGCTAATAGGCCAGCACCTATATTTCCAAAGTTGCCACTGGGGACGGTGAAGACGACCTCGTTGATCCCTTGGGCCTTGAGTTGAGCATATGCATAAAAATAGTAAAAGGTTTGCGGTATGAGCCTGGCGATATTGATGGAATTGGCAGAAGTCAACCGCAACTCTCCATTGAGCTCGACATCGTTAAAGGCTCTTTTTACCAAAGCCTGACAGTCGTCAAATGTTCCATCGATCTCTATTGCCCTAATGTTTTGACCATTGGTGGTCAGCTGTAACTCCTGCACTTCTGAGACTTTGCCTTTGGGATATAGAATGGTGACACGTGTACCGGCAACCCCCAAAAAACCTAAGGCTACTGCTCCACCGGTATCTCCTGAAGTAGCGACCAAAACGTCTAACAACTGGTCATCTGCCTTGGAAAAATATCCCATGACACGGCTCATAAACCTTGCGCCGAAGTCTTTAAATGCATAGGACGGTCCATGAAAGAGCTCCAATACGGCCGTATCTTTACTGAGGAAACGTACCGGGGCATCAAAGTTAATGGCGTCGTTGACGATCTTTTTCAAATCTGCCTCTGGAATATCATCGCCTATTAATGCGTGTGCTACGTGAAAAGCTATTTCCTGTAGGGAATATTGCTGAATGTGACGGATGAACATCGGATCCAGCAGCGGGATATGTTCCGGCATATAAAGTCCCTTATCCAATGGTAAGGAATTAAAAACAGCGTCTTTAAAAGATACCTGTAACTGTTTATTATTGGTACTGTATAATTTCATTGAAATATGTTTTTTAAAACGGTGATGGAGTTTCTATTTGCACATTTGTCATCCATGTAGGCTTTAGGCAATGTATACGAGAACATTTCAATTCGTTCATTGCTATCACTTAATGGTATGCTCATATTGGCTTCCTTATCTATTAACTGATCCTCTACATGGGTATACATGAGTGCCCGGCGCGATACAAAATATCATGTCCGGTATTAGTCCAAGACTCTAGGTCCGTCTACGTTGACAGATGAAACATATGCATGGCTCTCTATTTCGGACTGTCCCAAGTGTTGTTGTATTCTTTCGGTTATCCTTTGAGCGATATGCACATCGCGAGTGACGGCGACAACGGACGGGCCCGATCCAGATATACCAAAACTCAGTGCACCTTCTTGTATTGCAATTCTTTTCATCTCGTAAAATTGTGGAATCAGGATGGCACGAGTGGGTTCAATCAAGACATCTTGCATGCTTCTTCCGATAAGATCGTAATCTTCTCTGTACAATCCTGCAATGAGGCCTGCGATGTTTCCCCATTGTACAACAGCATCCTTTAGGTATATCTTCTCTTTAATCAGCTGGCGGGCATCCCGTGTCGGTACATCTACCTGCGGAAAGATAACGCCTACATGCAACTCTTTAGGTACGGGTAGCTGGATGACATCCAGGGGTTCGTATCCACGAATCAACGTGATACCTCCGAATAGTGCGGGCGCGACATTGTCGGCATGTCCTGTACCACAGGCCAGCCGCTCGCCTTCCACACAATATGGTAGGAGCTCTTCTTTCGAAAGAGGACTTCCTAACAAGGCATTAATGGCAAACAATCCGGCCACGGTGCTGGCCGAACTAGACCCTAATCCGGATCCGATCGGCATATGTTTATGCAATTTGATCTCGACGCCGACTTCATTTTCCAGTCCTAAGTTTTTTAATAAAGACTGTACAGACGCTGAAACAGTATTCTTTTGGGGATCCAACGGCAATCGTCCGTCATCACCTGTTATCTCGGTAATGACAACTCCAGGCGCTGCTCGTCTGGTCATTACGACTTCATCACCGGGCTCATTGAGTGCAAAACCTAGGATATCGAATCCGCAAATCATATTGGCAACCGTAGCGGGTGCAAATACTTTTACTTCATCCAATAGTAGAGACAGATCAATATCTTTTTTCAATTGCGATAGTTCCATTGTTTAGTATTTAGCAGTTAGATATTAGTATTTAGATGTTAGTAATTAAAGAAAGGTGGGGCATCGTATTATGATGTTGTCCCGACCTCTGTAGTTGAACCTTTCTTAATTTTCAAATCAGGCTCCTACATTTATCAGATCTGCAAATACACCTGCTGCTGTGACTTCGGCTCCAGCTCCGGGTCCTTTTACGACCAGTGGCCGTTCTTTATAACGCTCGGTGGTGAAGGAGATGATGTTGTCACTACCTGATAGTGAATAGAACGGATGATCTGGCCCAACAAACTGTACCGATATACTGACCTTCCCGTCTTCGAGCTTACCGATATAACGGATCACCTTATTTTCAGTCTGGGCTTTTGATTTTAAAGCTTCGAAATAGGCATCTTCCTTCTGGAGCTCTTCATAAAATGAATCTACATTTTCGGCGGCAAGACAGGACGCTGGTAAAATAGCCCCTAGATCGACATCTTCTGCTTCTATGGTATAGCAGCCGGCATCACGCGCTAATATCAACATCTTACGCATAAAATCGATCCCGCCCAGGTCATCTCTCGGATCCGGCTCTGTGTATCCCAATTCTTGCGCTTGCTTGACGACGTCGTAAAAAGAGGCTTCCTGCTTAAAATTATTAAAGATATACGATATCGTACCCGATAGGATGGCTTCAATCTTAACAATACGGTCACCACTCATCATCAGATCTTTCAGGACCCTTACAATAGGCAGACCGGCACCGACATTGGTCTCATAGAAAAAGTCTACACCATGCTGATGGGCGGTATCCCGCAACAGCTTGTACTGACTATATTTTCCAGAATTTGCAATCTTATTACAGGTGACGATGGATATATTGGATTTAAAGATCTCCTCATAGTAAGTAGATGGCAGTTTACTGGCTGTATTATCAATAAATACACAATTAGGAAGGTTCATATCTTTCATCTTCTCTACAAAGAGGGAAAGATCCGCTTCCATCCCATCTGCTACCAAATGTGACTCCCATGCGTTAAGATCAATTCCATTTTCACTGAACAACATCTTACGGCTATTGGAGATACCGACGACCTTGACTTCGATATCATTCTTTTCCAAGAGAAACTCATGTTGACTCTCGAGCTGTGTGAATAGCGTAGCTCCGATATTTCCGGTACCGAGATTGAAAACATGTAATGTCTTTTTTAACTCTGCGAAGAATGCGTCATGGACAGCATTTAGTGCCTTAGAGAGATCTACTTTGGAAATGATCACGGATATATTAAACTCTGATGATCCTTGGGCGATAGCACGTACATTAATCCCGTTTCTTCCCAAGGCCGAAAAAAGCTTACCAGACATACCGGGTGTTTTTTTCATATTCTCTCCCACGATTGCAAGTACGGAAAGGTCATTTTCTATCTCGGGATGTACAATCTTATTGGCTTCTAACTCGAGTTCAAATTCGATCTCTATCAGCTGTACAGCTTTTAGGGCGTCATCGGGGTGTACAGCAAATGTGATGCTGTGCTCTGAAGACGATTGGGTAATCAAGACGACATTGATCTGTTCGCGTGCCAATAATGTAAAAAGTCTACCACTAAAGCCCGATTTGCCGATCATACCGGATCCACTCAGATTAATAATAGAGATATCGCTTATGGAGGAGATGCCTTTGATTGGATATGATGTCTGCCCGCTATCAAATTGGATAATTGTGCCTTCAAACTCGGGTTGAAAAGTATTACGGATGATGATGGGAATCTTTTTCAAAAATGCGGGGATCATCGTTGGTGGATAGATCACCTTAGCTCCAAAATAAGATAGTTCCATCGCCTCCGTGTAAGAGAGTACGGGAAGTGAAAAAGCCTTTTTCACAATTCGCGGATCTGCAGTGAGCATCCCGTTGACATCTGTCCAGATTTCTATAGCAGACGCATTCAATACGGATCCAAAGATAGCCGCAGTATAGTCAGACCCCCCTCTACCTAAAGTTGTGATCCGGCCCTTTTCATTGGATCCGATAAATCCCGTTACGAACATCAGTCTGTCTGCGTGCGAATGAGACAAAGCCTGGATCAACTGACCAGTGAGCACGTCCAGTACACTGGCATTTCCAAAATTTGAATTGGTTTTGATGTAATGCGAAGCATCCACAAACATGGCTTCTTCTATATGTTGCTCTGCAATCTTGGCGACTAAGAAGGTAGAGCAGCGCTCGCCATAGCTGATCACTAAATCTTTACTCTGATTGCTGAGTTCCCGAAGTGCAAGAATACCTTGGAGGAGATCTTCGATTTCATTGAAGAATAATTTTAATTTGGTGAATACCGGGTTCTGGAATTTGACGCTAATTAGTTTTCGAATGACCTCAAAGTGTTTCTCTTCCAAGATTTTCATCCCTTCGTCGAACGGTTTGCCTTCGGCTGCTTCTTCGGCCATTTTGGTTAGGAGATTCGTAATACCCGACATGGCTGATAATACGACCAGTGGTTGCTCACCAGCCTGCTGCGCGGCAGATACAATCTCCAGAACGGAACGGATGCTCTCTGCAGAGCCAACTGATGTACCACCAAATTTTAAAACTTTCATATTAATTATTAACTGTTTAGATGATTTTTTTAAACAAAAAACGCCTTCCTCATTTCGGAGGAAGGCGTTTTCTTTATCTATTTAATGTACACTTTTCAATACATAGAAACTACCTCCTCCGAATATATGATCCCGGTGGTAATAATAATCGATGTAATGGTGGTGTTAAATTTCATTTGTGACGTTTGTTAAAGCTAAAGGTAGGATATTATTTTTTAAATATTCAAGGATATTTTATTTTTTTTATCATTTTAGCATTAAAACTTCATTTTCATAACGTATTCATAGATTTTGGCAAATTGAATTGTCATCTTAACCTCTTCTCGATATGTTAAAAAAGGTTAAAGCTATGTTAAAATTAAGTCAAAATATTTGGATGCAATGGTATTATGCATTAGATTTGCGACAGTGGTGTACGAAAAAATATACATCGCTGTTGTAAAAGTTTAAAGTTGTATCTAAAAGCGATTTAATGAAAACAAAGAAAATAGTAGCATCGTTGCTATTTATAGGCTTATGTCTAGTGTCGCAGGCACAATCAACAAAAACCACCTCCAAATCAGAATCAGCCGATCCTGATAACTTAGCAAAAGATTATTTTTCGCAAATCATGGGTGTAGCCGTTTCTGCTACTACAAACACCAAGCTTTACCAATTTGTATACGATTGGATTGGTACTCCCTACCGTCTAGGTGGAGATTCTAAGCGAGGTATTGATTGCTCTAAATTTGCATACGAGCTGTATGACCAAGTATTCAATACATCTATCGGATACAACAGTCGTAATATCTATACACAGGTAGACCCCGTACGTAAAAATGAACTCAAAGCTGGAGATTTGGTTTTCTTCAAAATCAGAAGTCGTAATATCACGCATGTTGGCGTATTTTTAGGTGATGATAAATTTGCACATGCCTCTTCAAGTAAGGGGGTAATGATCAGCAACCTAAATGAAGCGTATTGGAAAAGATATTATTACAATGGTGGACGTATGCCAGTGGAGAATGCTGAAGATATTGGAAGAGTACTTACAGCAGACTTATTGAAAGAGCGAAAAGCGAAGCTAAACTAATAGTCACAAAAAGATAAGAAGGAAGTCTGATTACATCTGTAATCAGACTTTTTTCGTTACCGGACTTACAATCCGGACGATATACCTTTTACTGGCCTCTGGTAAGCTGGTTCTATTGTCAGTATTCAATGTATTTTTACTCTCTAGCATTATACCGGTATACTTGTTTTCAACCGCATACCTGATTGCGGTGTCAGTTGGCGGATCGGCTTGTGAATGCCAAGCATTTTTTCTAAGTTTACCCTTGTAAAATTTGAATTGATATGTCCTCAAAAAAGACCCTTATTCTAGATAAAGAACAGATAAAACAAAAGACAATCCGCATCGCATATCAGATTGTGGAGGATAATTTTGAAGAAAAATCCATTGTACTGGTGGGTATAGCTGATAGAGGATATGTCTTTGCTCAACGTCTACAACAGGTCCTGATAGACATAGCACCAGACAAAAGCATAGCATTAATAAAAGTAACGGTAAATAAGACCAGCCGAAAGCTTGATGGAGATACAGACGTACCCGCATCCACTGCGAAAGACAAAGTGGTCATACTCGTGGATGATGTACTCAACAGTGGCCGGACATTAGCGTATGCCCTCGGTGTATTCTTAGATGTACCCTTGAAGAAAATGCGTACTGCGGTATTGATTGACAGGAGTCACCACAAGTTTCCGATATTCAGTGATTATTATGGGCTGAAGCTATCGACCATCCTCAAAGAACAGGTCGAAGTGACGCTACAGGAACATGATAAAACAGAAGATGCAGCTTGGCTTACATAGCCAGCTGCATCTTCTGTTATAATTTGAATCGCTTATTTTTTAGGGATACGAAGTTTCATTCCCGGTTTCAATTTGGAATTGTTTAATCCATTAGTGGATTTAATATTGGTGACAGTAGCACCTTTGTACTTGCTTGCTATTCCAGATAGTGTATCACCTCTTTTGACGACATAACTTAGATAAGTGCTGTTTGATGCTTTGCTGCCTTTTGAGCTGCTTACTCTACTCGCTAATTGCTTATTGACGCCATTACTGGATACGACCAAAGATTTCCCGGTCGCTACGCGAGTAGATGTCAGATTATTCCACGCTTTCAGATTATGAACGCTTACTCCAAATTTTTCTGCAATACTCTGAAGCGTCTCACCTCTCCTGACTTTATACCGACCCAGTGAGGCACTTCCAGCTACACGTACGTCGTCATTGGGTGCTTCGATCACATTTACAGGAGCGGCTAGGGGGGTATTCAGTGCCGCGTAAAGGTGCGCTTGATCCATATCTTCGGTTTTGGGGATAACAAGCCGTCTAGGGATCTCTACTGTACCATTGACGACTCCTTTTTTATATCCTGGATTTAGCATCTTAAGAGAGGTCAACGGAACGTTCAACGCAGTTGCTATATTATCTAGCCCTAAAAACTTATCTACCATTAACACATCGGTGGCTAGGTGGTAGTCATGTGATGATGCAGCAATATTATATTCCTCTGCATACCCGATCATATAGGTCATGGCTATAAATGCGGGCACATAGTTGCGGGTCTCTTTTGGTAAGAAACGTGCTATCTCCCAAAAATTAGGATTGGTCTTTCCAGACTTAGCAATCGCCCGCTTTACATTTCCCTTACCACAATTGTAAGAGGCAATGGCAACCAACCAATCGCCAAATTCTCCATAAGAGTCCAACATGTACTTGGCTGCGGCGTAACTGGATGCATAGGGATCTTTACGCTCATCTACATAATTGTCCATTGCTAGATCGTAAAGCTTAGCCGTACCGTACATAAACTGCCATGGGCCTGTAGCACCAACTCTTGATACGACATGTGGATTGAGCGCGGACTCTACAATGGAAAGGTATTTGATCTCGTCGGGGACATTCATCTCCTTAAACACCTTTTCGTAGATAGGAAAATAATACTGCCCTAAGCCCAACATTTTGCCCATGTGGGGTTTGTAATTTTTAGAACTGTACAGTTCGATATAATTGCGAACCTGTGCATTGTAATTGAGAGGGACTTCTTTTTGCAAGGCCAATAACTTACGAACCATCCCCACATCTTGCAAATCAAAGACGATATCGTCTACATCACGTTCGCCTGCATTGACAAATTTGATGCTGTCTAGTTCCCGTAAGATTTGTGTGTTTTCATCTGCTAAATGTTGCAAAAGAGAAGATTGGAGCTCTCCTTTTAGCGATGAGGAGGATAAACCTTGTGCGTTGGCCGTTGATAGATACAACATACCTGCTAATGACAAGGTCACTACTTTGATGTTAACCATAAGATTAATTTAATGCAAAAAAAGCGCGAATCTACCTATGATTCTCCAGAAGACTGGATTGCTATATTTTGCATGATAATAATTTCGGTGTTTTCAAAAATCATTTAGCCTAATTTTTGAAAAAGGTTGAAAAATTAGGTAATGATACAAACGCTTGTATCATTACCCTTTAATAGCGGAGTATTATCCGTTATTTACGGTGTCTTTGTTATTATTGGTAGTTGTTGAGTCTTTAGTCTCAGAAGTATCTTCACGTTGACCGTCTTTAAACTCTTTAACCCCTTTACCTAGGCCTCTCATTAATTCAGGGATCTTCTTACCTCCAAACAACAATAATAATATCACTACGATAATGATAAGCTCCTGCCCGCCTATTCCCATTATTAAAAACGTTGATGTTAACATAATTTATTTTTATTTATATTATTCCAATACCTTTTCTGCTCCTTCCACTAAGGGACAATTATCAAAGGTAAACAATTATTTTTTATTACGATCTATCTCGCCAGCCAAGATTCTGGATTTAACTCGTTCATCCCTTGAAAGATAGAGAATTTAACAATCGATATTCCCTCTTCCTCGTCCTCTCCTGCCGTTCCGATAGCCTGCCCTGCCGTCACTTTTTGTCCATTGGAAACTGAAATTCCTTTCAAATCACTGTAGACAGAAAAATACTCTCCATGATTGATAATCACACTGCCGACGCCACCAAAGTTAAATGCTTTAGATACTGTACCCGAGAATACGGCTTTAACTGTCGCATTCGCACTGGTCCGTATCACGATATCTGGATTATAAATGGTTACATTTCGTCCATATGAGCCCATACCAAACTTACGGATAATATTCCCCTGCCCTACTGGCCATGGAAGTCTACCTCTATTTGATTTGAAGTCTGCTGAGAGCTTCATTGCCTCTGGCGTCGACTTCAACACTTCGCCGTCTGACTTCCGCTTGGTATTCTTCTCGACTTCAGCCACAGGCTTACCGGTCTTACGTGCTTCGGCTTCGGCAAGGCGCTTGCGCTCCGCTTCAGCTCTCCGACGTTCTTCTGCGATCTCTCTAGCAATGGCAGCCTTAATCTGTGCTGCAAGCTTGCGCTCCTGCTGCTGCTTTTTACCCAGTTGGGATTTGACATCCCGCTCCTGAGAGGCTAATTCATTGAGCACCTTAGAATGTTCGGCTTTATCTTTTGCAATGACATTCCGTTCGTTCTGTTGATCTTTAAGAAGCGTATTTTTCTTACTCTTATCAACTTCCAGCTGTGCTATTTTCTGTTTGATTTTATTTTGCGTCGCCTCTATTTCGTCTGCTTTTATTTTTCTAGAATCGTTAAACTGCTGTAAGTACTTGACACGTCTGTAAGCTTGGTTAAAGTCTTTCGAAGCAAATACAAACATCATCTTACTGTAGGCATTTTTATTCCGAAAGGCAAATAAGATCATTTTCTCATAATCTTTGCGCAATTTGTCCAACTGTGCCTTTAGTTCATCAATAGCTTTATTATTGGATGCAATCTGATTGTTGATCAATCTGACCTCGGAATTGATCGTCGAAATTTTCTCTTCTCTCAGATTCAATTGCTTACTTAGGGCGTTGACCTCCTGTTGAGACAGTTTCCGTTCTTTAGAGGTGCTTTGTAACACCTTTTGCAACTCTGCAATCTCTTTTGTTAACTGTTCTCGTTGTTTCTGTAGCAACGCACTACTTTGTGCTTGACTAACAGTAACAATCAGAAACAGTGCTAATATGCTTAATAATACTTTTTTAAAACCCATGAACTGATTTTATTTCTCTATTTGCCTTCTGAGTAGATCACAAAGCTAACGATGTATAGATTGCGAAAATAGTAAAACTCAGGCATTAAATATTAATATTCACTAATTTATTACCTTATATCTTGCCGGGACTGTGAATGGTATATCCAGCGGTTCATTAAAAAACACCTTATTATAAATCAGATCTGCTGCGACTTTTGAATCATCTCCCACTAGATTCAAACGCAATTTTTGCGGAAAATTGTATCCGCTGATCAAAACATGTTGTCCATAGAAAGCTTCCAACTTCTGATTTGTGCCATCTTCGGCCAGACGGAAGGTGGTCGGTCTGTTGCTACTATTGATAATGTAGTGGAATCGCATTCCGTCTTTTATACCCACCATCTGGGTATCGTCTGTACTGCTGGCCATCTGTAGATTGTCTGTATTCAAAAGTGAAGTGGACACATTGCCCAATAGAATGTCCTGCAGACTTGCAAACGTAACGGAAGGATTGGTATAGTGATAGATATAGCTAAACGGCTTGGCAATATACTCTCCTTGTAACTTATTCAAGATTTTGACGCTATCGGGTGTAATCAGAATACGGGCTGCTTCAATGCCCAATATGGCCGTCACGGATATCCAGATGGCCTTATTTCGTTCAATACGAATATTGGCGGTCACCTCCTGCGATTTGTCTCCAAGCACGACTGTACTCTTCGCTTTTCCAGAGAAGGTGTGAAAATCCAGATTACTTAATTCAAATGTCTTGATCGCATTTGACGTGGAGGTAATCGGAGTTGTGCTCACGACATTAGGCTGTTCTTTCTTCGTTAGTTTCTTTTTACTGCTACAGGAAGAAAGTGCCAACAGCAACAAAAAACCTACTCCACACTTATTCCACATATTTTTTATTTTTTATTTTTAAGCTCAATTTTTCTTTATTCGTGTCCGTTGCATCGGTGAGCAAGGACGCTTTTTCCCACTGTTTGATCGCTTCTCTCTGTTTACCCACATGGTATAATATATCACCATAGTGATCTAGTAGGGTTGCCGATATCTGTGACCCGGAATTTTTCAACGATTTCTCTATCCATACCAAGGCTTCTTCGTACTTCTCCTGCTGAAAGAGTACCCATGCGTATGTATCTTGAAAAGTCGCTGAATTGGGTTCCAGTTCATTTGACCGTTTAGAATATTCAGCAGCTTTGTCGAGATCTTTTTTTCGTAACGACAGATAATATGCTAAATTATTCATCGCAGTCACATTTGTACTATCCAATTTGATTGCTTCTTCGTAGGCAACATCGGAAGCCGATTCCATTTTCAGCTGATGATATAGATCTCCCAGGGCGGAGTATATATTTGACTGCACAAATGTATTCTCATTCTCACTTGTATTCAAGGCCATCTCGAGCATCTGTCTGGCCTTTTCCTTATCGTCGCTCATCAAATACGCCAATCCTGTAAAATATAGCAGCGTAGCGTTATTGGGATTAGAACGTAGACCTTCCAGTCCGTGTACGATCGCGACATCTACCTCTTGCAGGGCCATATCTGCATTGATAAGCATACGCCATGCGTCAATATTGGCCGGATTGATCCCTACGGCTACGGAGAATAGCGAACGAGCAGCATGCGGATCCTTACGTCTCCACATGACATCGCCCTTAGCCATATGGCTTTCGGCCATACGTGGATGCTTCAATACGAGTACATTAGTCAATTCTTGGAGCTGATCTAAAGTAAAACCTGTATCCCGTAACAGGAGGGCATGTACGACTCTATTTTTTTCCTGAAAATCCAGTTTATCGGATTCAAATGCTTTCTTAAGATAACTAAAGGCCATCTTTTGATTTTTGGAAGCGGTATACGCATCGGCCATATCGAGGTACAGGAGGTCGTCTTTTGTCACCTGAATCCCCTTTTCAAGCGTAGCAATGGCTTTCTTTGGATCTTTACTCTGTATATATAAATAAGAAAGACTGCTGTATACCTGACGGAGGGGGCTATTTTTTTCTTCCCAGGTCTTCAATATTGCCTTAGCCTCTTCAGTACGGTTTTCATTCATCAAGATCTCGGCCCTCAACATATCCAGTGTATCAGAGACTCCAAATTTGTTCTTGGCCACTTCATAAAATGCCAGTGCCTCTTCGGATTTCTTGCTTACCTGCAACAACATGATTTTTTCACGGTATGGCTGTGGCACATCGGGTCTGTGGCTGATGATCTCATCCAACAGGCTCAGTGCAGCAGGGAGATCCTGCTTAGATTTATACAGGTCTACCAAAAAATTATAGTACCGCAGATCCTTATTGATGGAGAGGGCTTTCTGCACATTGGCAATCGCCTCTTCATAGTTGCGAAATTGTCCATATAACAACCCTTTAGCATAGTAGATTTCATCTGCATCCGGATATTTGGCGACTACTTCGTCCATGATCTTAAAAGCTTCCTGAAATTCTCCATTGCGCAATTTCACCTCTATCAGTGTCAACTGCTCCTGATAAGGCTTTTTCTCGGTCTGTTGCGCCTCGCTTAATGAATATAGCCCTAGTTGCATACTTATCGCCACTAGCATCACTACAAAACGAAAAGGGCTTTTTCCACGTATCTTCATGTATGTTCTATTTGAATTATGTACTAATGTAATCAATCGTCTATAAAAAGATGACAAAACAACGCAAAAGTTTAATGGAATGCATGTTAATAAATGTAAAACTTTCACAGGGAGCTAAATAAAGAAAAAAGCATTTCGAATTACAATTCTTTTAACGTACCTTTGCAGACCTTTGTGATAAAGGAAAAAGAAGAAAATAACATTTTTTATTTAATTAATCAAAAGCAAGTGAATACGTTAAGTTACAAAACTGTCTCTGCCAACAAGAACACTATCAACAAAGAGTGGATTGTTGTTGATGCTGAAGGCGAGATTTTGGGGCGCTTGGCAAGCGAAATTGCGAAAGTAATTCGTGGAAAACACAAGCCATCGTTTACCCCTCACGTAGACTGTGGAGATAACGTCATTGTTATCAATGCAGACAAAATTAGATTGACAGGTAATAAATTAGGTGACAAAGTTTACGTTCGCTACACTGGATACCCAGGTGGTCAGCGTTTCATCACTCCTAAGGAATTATTGGCAAAACACCCTGAGCGCATCATTGAGAAGGCTGTTCGTGGTATGCTTCCTAAAAATCGTTTAGGTCGTCAATTGTTTAAGAACCTTTATGTGTATGCTGGAACAGCACACAAACATGAGGCTCAGAACCCAACACCAGTTAAATTTTAAGGAGAATCGACATGTCAACAACTAACACTTCAGGAAGAAGAAAAACTGCTGTTGCCCGCATTTACTTAACTGCTGGTAGCGGAAACATTACCGTAAATGGTAAGGACTACAAAGAATATTTCCCAACATTGCCTTTGCAATACATTGTTACTCAATCTACTGAGGTAGCAGGTGCTGCAGGAAATTATGATGTGAAAGTTAACGTGAATGGTGGTGGTGTAAAAGGTCAAGCAGAGGCTGTACGCCTTGCGATCTCAAAAGCTCTTATCGAGCTTGACGCTACCGTAAAACCTGCATTACGTGCAAAAGGTTTAGTAACTCGTGATGACCGTATGGTTGAGCGTAAGAAACCAGGACGCCGTAAAGCACGTAGAAGATTCCAATTCAGTAAACGTTAATCAAAGGAGGATCAAAAAATGGCAAGAACAACTTATCAAGACTTATTGGATGCAGGTGTGCACTTTGGTCACCTTACACGTAAATGGGATCCGAAAATGGCTAAGTACATTTTCATGGAGCGCAACGGTATCCACATCATTGACCTAAACAAAACTCTTACGAAATTAGAAGAGGCTGCTTCAGCTATCAAACAAATCGTAAAATCAGGTCGTAAAGTTTTATTCGTAGCAACGAAAAAACAAGCAAAAGAAATTATCGCTCAACAAGCAAAAGAAGTAAACATGCCTTTCGTAACTGAAAGATGGTTAGGTGGTATGTTAACGAACTTTGCAACTGTACGCAAGTCTATCAAGAAAATGTCGAACATCGACAAAATGCAAAAAGATGGTACTTACGACGTGTTGTCTAAGAAAGAGAAATTGATGATTCAGCGTGAGCGTATCAAATTGGAAAGCCTTTTAGGAGGTATCGCTGATTTGAACCGTTTGCCGGCTGCTTTATTCATCATCGATGTGAAAAAAGAACACATCGCTGTATCTGAAGCAATCAAGTTGAACATCCCTACTTTTGCAATGGTAGATACAAACTCTGATCCTACAAATATTGACTTCCCGATCCCTGCAAATGATGATGCTACTAAATCTATTAGCCTTATCGCTGGAATCATCGCGAAAGCAATCCAAGAAGGATTAGACGAACGTAAACGTGATAAAGAGGAAGAAGCTGAAAAAGAAGCTGCAGCTGCAAAAGCTCAAGTGGACAACGGTGGTGAAGCTGAAGAAGCTAACGCTGGTGCTAAACGCCCTCGCAAAGCGAAAGACGGAGAATAATATTTTCTATATTAAACCGGATAGACCTGTGTTAGCTTTTGGAAATCTCGATGTCCATAGCGCGCACATATCTGTCCGGTTTTTTTGTTAAATCCCTATTATCAGATTTAACAATTCACAATTGCTTAATACAAAATGGGCAATTGTAAGCTTATCAAACTGTAATTTTATAAAAAACAAAGAATAACATGTCAGTACAAATTTCTGCATCAGATGTAAATAAACTGCGTCAACAAACAGGCGCTGGTATGATGGACTGTAAAAAAGCATTAGTAGAAGCTAACGGTGATTTTGAAGCCGCTATCGACTATTTACGCAAAAAAGGAGCTAAAGTAGCTGCAAGCCGTCAAGATCGTGAATCTAACGAAGGTGTAATCATTGCTAAAGCAACTGAAGACAAAAAATCAGGTATCGTTGTTGAAGTAAACTGCGAGACAGATTTCGTAGCTAAAAATGCTGATTTCGTAGCTTTTGCTGAGTCTATCGCTGACATCGCATTGGCTAACCAACCTGCTACATTAGATGATCTTAAAGCTTTAGAAATCGATGGCCGTAAAATCGCTGATTTATTGATCGACCAAACTGGTAAGATCGGTGAGAAAATCGAGGTTTCTAAATACGAAGTCGTACAAGCGGAAGAAGTTGTTGCTTATATCCACGGTAACTACCGTCTAGGTGTATTAGTAGGTCTTTCTGCTAGCGGTGCTGGTGTTCAAGAAGCTGGTAAAGATGTAGCTATGCAAATCGCAGCGATGAATCCTATCGCTATCGATAAAGATGGTGTAGATCAAAATACAATCGAGCGTGAAATTGCTATCGCAAAAGATCAAATCATTGCTGAAGGCAAGCCTGCTGAAATGGCAGAAAAGATTGCACAAGGAAAATTGAACAAATTCTTTAAAGACACTACTTTATTGAACCAAGAATTTGTGAAAGATTCTTCTAAAAATATCTCTCAATTCTTAGATTCAGTATCAAAGGGATTGACAGTTACAGCTTTCAAACGCGTTCAACTAGGCGCATAAGCTCAGCTGGTAAGCTATAATAATACAGGCCTATCCGTTAAATCACGGATAGGCTTACTTTTTATTCTTTAAATTAGTTGCATAAGCAATCTTTGTTCCAGAAATAATACTTATTTTGAAACTGCAATAACAGCTAATTAAATTAGAAAAGAACAAACCTTTTATGTATTTGATTGTACTTTAGTAGAGCCACTTTAACTATGACAAGAAAAATCACCACCCTATTATTGGTCCTTTCCTGTAGTCCTCTTGTGCATGCTCAGCGAGTGGTTAGTGAACAATTAAAAGCTCCTATCCAACAGGCAATTATCGCCAACCGCGAGCTACAGGGGCAATTTATGGAGACCGAAAAAGTAAAGATAGAGGCCAATATGGTTAAAAATAAGCTTCTCCCCTCTGTATCTGCAGCCGGGTTTTATTCCTATTTCAATACGGGTGGCAAATTAGATATCCCGACGGCCAATATACCCAATACCTCGATCAACCTATTCGAGGGTGCGCAAGACTTTAGACTGCAAGGCCAAGTGGGCCTTTTGGGCGTGACTGCCACACAAGTCATATTCAGCGGCCTACAGATCACAAATGGCCAAAAAGCTTTACAAGAGAAAGCTAAGGCTCAACAATACTTAGCCGAGGCTAGCAAAGAGGGTATAGCGAAGGATGTCATCCAGACATTCGATCAGCTTATGCTATTAAAAGAGGTCCAAAAGCTAATTGACGATTCCGAAAAAAGACTTGAAAAAGAACATCTCAAGGTCAGTAAGGCTATTGAAAATGGACTGGCCATACCTTATGACCGGGAAAAGATCAAGCTTGCTATGCTTGAACTAGAAGCCAAGAAGGTGGAGCTGAATGGTTCTCGGGAGCTCTTGTATCAAAAACTGGAACAAGACACGCATTTAACATCCGAGGAGCTCAAAAAAATAGACTATGACCTTTTGGAAATCCTCTTGAGTGACCATAATACGACTATTGAAAACAGGTATGAGCTAAAAGCATTGGATGCTTCTCAAAAAGCCTATGAATATGTCTATAAAAAGGAAAAGGGATCAGGACTACCCCAAGTATTTGCATTCGGATCGGCTTCCTATAGCAATGTATTCAACTCCAAATTAACCCTACAGGATGTTTCCTTATTGGGTGACGTACGTTTAAGATCGGACCAATTACAGCTATTTCCGACTTTCCTAGTGGGCGTGGGTGCGAAATGGGAAATATTCAAGGGAGGCGAACATAAAAATAAATTGAGACAAGCCAAACTGGATCTTGATATCAATCAAAATAAAAAAGATGATGTGCGCGAAAAACTCAGCCTATTACTCAAAAAGAATCGGGTAGAATACAACACGGCTAATCAAAAATTGAAAGTAAACGATCAGCAAGTACAGGTCGCTAAGAATAATTTCAATTTGTCTTTGAAGCAGTACTATGAGGGATTGATTGATGTAACAGAGCTTTTAGCTACGGAAAATGACTACTACAAATCCACTTTAGGCTATTATTCGCAATTATTACAACAGCGCAAATCTGCACTAGAAGTATTGCATACGTCGGGAGATCTGCTCAACAATATATTAAAATAACGTGATACCATCATGAGTAGTGTGTGTACAAACCACAATCAGGATGCTCATGATGGGATTCATTACCGATAATAATATATAGCGAGTGACAGGTTCATCAATACCATTGGACCGATCCGCAGGATGCCGGAGAGTACATCCACGATGAGGAATAGAGCCTTTGTCAGTAAGTTCTATACTCCTACCGCCAAAGGCAGCGTGAATGCCTTGAAGATTAACAATTGATGAACAAATAATATAAATAGATGAAAAGATATACTTTTTTTTTACCTGTATTTCTACTGACTGTGGTCGCGTGTAAAAATGAAAAGAAAAATACGGATCATATCATTGAGGGTAAAGTCGAACGTGATCAATTAAGTGTGGTCACTAAAGTACCTGGTAAAATTGAGAAGATACTCGTCAGTGAAGGTCAGCATGTGCTAAAAGGCGATACACTTATCATCCTTCAAATACCCGAGGTTGCGGCAAAGGAAGAGCAGGCTAAAGGGGCGCTAGATGCTGCGCAAGCCCAATATAACATGGCTAAGAAAGGAGCCACCGACGGACAGATCAAACAATTGAATGCCAAAGTAGCAGGTCTCAAAGAGCAGTTGGACTTTGCCGAAAAATCGTTGAAACGACTTTCAAATCTATTACAGGACAGTCTCGTTCCGCAGCAAAAGTATGACGAGGTGTATGCCAAATATCAGGGTGCAAAGAATCAATATATCGCGGCCGTGGCGGAACTTCATGATGTGCAGAACGGAGCTCGTGTCGAACAACAGCAAATGGCATTGGGCCAAAAGGAAAGAGCCCTGGGCGCAGTGAATGAAGTTAGCATCGCTGCTCAGGAGCGTTTTCTCATCGCCCCACAGGACATGACTATTGAAAGTATAAACCTTAAGGTCGGTGAACTGGCACTTGCTGGCTATGCTATTGTAGCTGGTTATCTAGATGAGACCACCTATTTCAGATTTACACTTCCCGAACAGAAGATCGCCAATCTGAAACCGAATATGCAAGTGGACATCCGCATTCCATACAAAGATAACCTGGTTATTAAAGCACAAGTAGCCACGATCAAGGCCCTGAACTCCTATGCTAATATTGCCACCGCTTATCCTGACTTTGACCAGCAAGAGTCACTCTTTGAAATTAAAGTCGTTCCAGTAGATCGTATAGGAGCTAAAGACATCTTGACCAAGAGTAATGCTAGACTGGATTTAAATACGATACACGCGCAATAGATAAGGAGATTTATTAAATGAAACTACTTTGGGAACTGATCGTACGCGAATTCAGGCTGTTTAACAACAATAAGGTATTGCGTATTCTATTTATTGGCGCACCTATCTTATATGGGGTCTTGATCGGAAATGTCTACAAAAAAGGTAAAGTGACGAACTTGCCCATCATCGTAGTGGATGAAGACCGCTCACCGATGAGTGCAAAATTGATCGATATGTTTGACGAGAGTGAGGTAATTTATGTATCGGATATCCTTCACGACAATTTCAACTCACGACAACTAGCTCTTGAAAAGGAAGCTACAGTAGTGGTCAATATACCACGGGGATTCATGTCAAGCATCAATCAGAATCGGCAGACAGAGCTTGCTGTCTTCGTAGATGCTTCCAATACGTTGACCTCCAATTATGCCATGCTTGCTGTAAATGTATGTGCCGCGACGATGAAGGCAGGTATACAGATTGAAGCACAAAAGAAGAAAGGTGTTCCGGGATACGTTGCATCGCAACAATTCGAACCTTTTAAAACAACGATTATCAAACAGAATATCAGGAGTGGGAATTATCTATACTTTATGCTCCCGGGCGTGTTGATGACCGTATTTCAGCAGATTCTTCTACTTGGACTTGCACTGTCTTTTGCTTCTGAATTTGAGGGCAACACATTTAGCCAGCTGCTTAGCAAAAGTTCAAACCCATTCACATTGATCTTTGTAAAAGTATTTCCCTATTTTTTGATGTCTATCGGTGTCCTGGCCTTATACTATGGCTTCGCTGTATTTTATGATATTCCGATTGCAGTTGAGATATGGCCTTTCATCCTGTCTACGACCTTATTTATCTTCGCTGCGAGCTTTATAGGGATTCTGGTGAGTATTGCTGTGCCTAGTCAGCTTAAAGCTACCGAGATATTAATGGTCATTGCGACGCCTAGTTTTATCTTGAGTGGCTTTACGTGGCCACTTAGTCAAATGCCACAGTGGGTACAGACTATTGCCGATGTAATTCCATTGACCCATTATCTCAAGATTTTCAGGCTATTGTTTATCGAGCACGCACCTACCCATTTGATCAGACAGCCTATGATAGCTCTTGCTATTATTGCGGTGGTCTGTTTAGGGGCTTCACTCCTGCTTCTATACATCAAAATAAGAAAACACAAGAAGATGACCATCAATGAATAAAATAAGGCCCATTTTGGATATCCAAATGGGCCTTTTCACAATTTGAGGTTTTATGATTTATGCTTCTATTTTTACGTTTAGGGGCTGAGGTCCGCCCGCTAACACTTCTTGATTCACACCATATTTTCGCATATTGGAGATAAATAGTGCCGCGAGCTTCTGTGCTTGAATGTCATAAGCTTCGTCATTTTTCCACAATTTTTTGGCATCCAGTATATCATCAGGTATCCCTTCACAGGAGGTTGGATACCGCAAGCCAAAGATATCATGCTTTTTAAAATCCATATCCTGCAGCACACCGCTCATTGCTGCGCGGATCAAACTACGCGTATAGCTCAACTTGATCCTATGTCCAACACCATATGGCCCTTTGATCCATCCCGTATTGACCAACCATACGCAGATGGAAGGATCATTAACGAGCTTTGATTTCAATATTTCGGCATACTTCTCAGGATGCAAAGGCAGGAAAGCCTGACCAAAACATGCAGAGAATGTCGCCGTAGGCTCTAAGACACCGACTTCTGTACCTGCTACTTTAGCGGTGTAGCCGGATATAAAATGATACATTGCCTGCTCCTTATTCAACAACGAAATGGGTGGGAGTACACCAAAAGCATCCGCCGTCAAGAAGAATATATGCTTGGGCATCCCGCCCATACCTGACAGATCCGCCCCTTCCATAAATTCAATTGGGTAGGACACCCGTGTATTTTCAGTAATGGATACATTTTCATAGTCGGGAATCCGGCTACCTTCCTTGTAGACTACATTCTCTAGAAGTGCCCCAAATTGAATGGCATTAAAAATCTCGGGTTCCTTTTCTGCTGTAAGACCTATACATTTAGCATAACATCCTCCTTCAAAATTAAAGACACCGTCAGCGGACCAACCGTGCTCATCGTCTCCAATTAACAAACGACTTCTGTCCGCAGATAAAGTGGTCTTTCCTGTTCCCGACAATCCGAAGTATAATGCGGTCTCCCCTTCTTTACTCTTATTTGCCGAGCAGTGCATGGACAATACGCCGTGCTCATTTGGCAAAATAAAGTTCAGTATCGAAAAGACACTTTTCTTAATTTCTCCTGTATAGCCTGTGCCTGCAATTAAGACCATTTTCTGGGTGAAATTAATAATTACAAAATTCTTATTCTTGATCTCCAGGTCATCAATGGTATCCAAGATCAACGAAGGCGCCGCCATGATCGTCCATTCGGGTACATTGTCCTCCGAAAGATGAGCGGGTCTGATAAATAGATTATTTGCAAATATATTTTGATAAGCGGTCTCTGTAATCACGCGCAAAGAGATCCCATATCGAGGATCTGCTCCTGCAATTGCATCCCGGACATAAAGTCTCTTAGAAGCACTGAGGTGGGTAGAGATTTTGGATTTCAACAATTGGAATGTATGGTCAGAAATAGGCTGATTAATATCGCCCCACCACACATCACTTTCGGTAATCTGATCCTTTACAATATAGCGATCCTTTGGCGCTCTTCCTGTAAATTTTCCTGTTTTTGCGTTTAGAGCACCTGTATTGGAAAGTGTTCCTTCGCCATTATAAATTGCATGTTCAACTAAAGTTGGTACATCCAGTTGATAGTTCACCTCTTCATCGTTAGCGATGCCCAGGTAGCCCAAATCAAGTTTGACTAATTTTTCCGTAGCCATATATGTTTTAATTTTAAAGCCCAAAATTAGGCCTTTATATAGCTAAAAAGCAAGCTATTGTATTTTTAACACACATGTAAACAACTGATTATCAATAAGAAAAAATTAAATATTTTTTAGCAATCGATTGCATAAACGTGCTAAAGTGATAAAATTAGCAATACAACTAACTATTTACCATCAAAAAGGCCCCATATCTTTCGATATAGGGCCTTCTTTTAGATGTCAAATATACCATCCCAAATTACATCCCGTCAGCAGTGCTTACGGTATCTGTCTCGGGTGCTTTATCTATCAATTCCATAAACTGATCCAATTTTGGCGTGATGATAATCTGTGTTCTTCTATTTTTCATCTTACCATTGGCAGTCGCATTGTCAGCGATAGGATTGTACTCTCCGCGTCCGCCAGCAGTCAATCTTTTTGGATCAACGCCGTAGGTAGACTGCAGTGCTTGGACTACTGAAGAAGCCCGCAGTGCGCTTAAATCCCAGTTGTTGCGAATGTTGGGTTTAGAGATCGGATCGGTATCAGTATTACCTTCGATCAAGACTTCGTAATCTCTATAATCCTGAATGATCTTAGCAATCTTGCTCAACGTCTCTCCGGCTCTCTCCGAGATCTCATAACTTCCAGATTTGTACAGCATATTATCTGATAAGGAGATATAGACCACTCCTTTCAGGACCTGCACGTCCACATCTTGCATCTCTTCCCTGCTCAAAGAGCGTGTCAGATTATTGGTCAGTACCATGTTTAGAGAGTCACTTTTATTTTTAGTATTGACGAGATGTTGGATATACTTATTGGATGCGTTGATCTCGTCCACCAATTTAGATATATTTACATTACCTTGTGAATTTTGATTGATGCTGTTGTCCAATGATCGTTGTAAAGCTGCGTAGGCTTCCTTCAATTGTGTATTATTTGCTTTTTCGCTTGCCAATTGCTCTTCCAAACTTTTTATCCGGGTCCTTCCTTCAGCCAAATCTAATTGGCTTTGTTGGTATTTTTGTCCCAGATCACGATGATCGGTCTGCAACTTGTCATAATCTGATTGCAATCCTTTGAATTTGCCACTGCTGACACAGCCTGTCATTAACAGACCGGATAGCAGGATGGCTACTGGTATTATTGGATGTTTCATGATGTGAATTTGATTTAATGTCTTTCAATATGCAAATATTAACAATAATCAACAAAAGAAATGCCTAAGTTGTGATTGGCATAGAATCAGGGCACTTTTTAACAATCTTTATCTAATTTTGGGACGACAACGATCTTTTACACGCTAGGTTGTCCGGGATAAAAAATGTTGTAACATACTACTGACAATAAAGCATTACAAATTCTTATCAATATATTTGAGTAAGAATGCGAGCAAACAACCAGGTGGACGAAGCGAATGCCAAGCATCCTCCTTGGATCAAAAAATAAGATACAGCTCTCAGATTCAATCTAACAATACTATCGATCTAATACCAACTATGAACAAAAAGTCTCTTCTCTATTTATTGATCATCCTTGGCCTCTTTGCAATCGGCTATGTCGTATTTTTCAAGAAAGACAAGTCTAAAGTATCTGGAGGGGATAGTAAAGCAAAGCCAACGATGCTGACGGCAGAAGCTATCGTCGTGACACCTAACGAATTTGACAATGTACTCTCCTTATCCGGTACTATTGATGCCGATGAGAAGCTCGAAGTACGGAGTGAAGTAAGCGGCAGGGTCGACAAAATATATTTCAGTGAGGGACAGCGTATTTCTCAGGGACAAATATTGGTCAAGATCAATGATATCGAGTTGCAAGCACAATTGAAACAAGCGCAGACATCCAACCAATTGACCTCTGAGAATGAAAGACGAGCCAAACTTTTACTCGCAAAAGGCGCGATCAGTCAAGAAGAGTATGACGTTGCGAGTGCGGCATTCAAGACCTCTCAAGCACAAATCCAATTGGTCCAGGCCCAAATATCCAAGACAACTATCACGGCTCCTTTTGGTGGTACGATAGGTCTTCGGAATGTATCTCCAGGGACTATTATTTCACCAACTACGTTGATCGCCAATCTGGTTAAAGACAATCGGGTGAAGGTCACCTTTTCCGTTCCCGAGAAATATTCCAGTCAGCTCAAGACAAATTCGCAGGTCGAATTTACCGTATCCAACAATGCGAGGACATTTGCCGCCAGTATATATGCGATCGAACCGGAAGTTGCTTTGGCTACCAGGACGATGACTGTACGCGCCTATGCCCCAAATCCAGATGGCAAACTCATTGTGGGCTCGTATGCCAATGTATTACTCCCGCTCAATGACAGCGTCAATGCCATATCCATCCCTACGGAGGCTATTGTCCCCGTCCAGGATGGAAAGAATGTGTTCGTACTAGAGAGCGGCAAGGCTAAGCAGGTATCTGTAGAGACCGGTAGCCGGACAGAGAAAGATATTGTCGTACTATCAGGGTTAAAAAAGGGGGATACTGTATTGACCACGGGCGTATTATCGCTTAAAGATGGTGCAGCTGTAAAGGTGACACTTAAGAAATAGCAAAGATGAATTTTTCTGCAATATTTATCAAAAGGCCTGTACTGACGATCGTTGTCAATGTAACCATCATTTTGTTTGGGTACATTGGTTACAGTTTTCTGGGTGTGCGAGAGTATCCTTCTATCGACCCGGCGATTGTCTCCGTACGGACCAACTATGCGGGGGCCAATCCTGATATTATCGAATCGCAGATCACGGAGCCTCTGGAGAAGTCCATCAACTCCATTGACGGGATACGTAATATTACGTCATCGAGTAATCAAGGATCCAGTAATATCACGATTGAATTCGAATTAGAAAAAAACTTAGAAGAGGCGGCTAATGATGTCCGGGACAAAGTATCCCAAGCATTGCGAAGTCTTCCTCAGGATATAGATGCACCACCTGTCGTATCCAAGGCTGATGCCGATTCAGAACCTATTATTACGCTGACAATCCAAAGTGAGACCCGGGATAATCTGGCGCTAAGCGACTATGCCGAAAATGTGATCGGCGAACGGCTCCAGACCATCCCCGGTGTCAGTAGTGTACAAATCTGGGGGCAACAGCGCTACGCGATGCGCCTATGGTTTGACCCGACCAAGCTATCCGCCTATGGTGTGACCGTGAGTGATGTGAGAAGTGCATTGACGGCCCAGAACGTGGAGCTGCCCTCAGGCAAGATCGTTGGTAAGAATACCGAACTCACCGTCAAGACAGTAGGAAATCTTTCTACAGAAAAAGAATTTGATAACATCATTATCAAATCCGACAACGAGCGTGTGGTGAAGTTCAGTGATATTGGATACGCGAAGTTACAGGCCGAAAATCTGGAGACCAAGATGGTCAGTGCTGGCAAGCAATTGGTCGGTGTCGCTATTATTCCCCAACCTGGAACCAATTATATTGATATTGCCAATGATTTTTATAAGTTATTGGATCAACTACAGGAAGACATACCAGAAGATATTATCCTCAATGTTGCTGCTGACAACACGACATTTATCAAAAATTCTGTTATCGAAGTTGCGGAGACACTTCTGATATCCATTATACTGGTTACCCTTATCATTTATTTTTTCTTTCGGGATTGGGGTATTGCTTTGCGTCCCCTATTGGACATTCCGGTATCCTTGATTGCGACATTTTTTGTGATGTACCTATTTGGATTCTCCATCAATGTCCTCACTTTGTTGGCGATCGTCTTAGCGACGGGACTAGTGGTCGATGATGGAATTGTCGTCACGGAGAATATCTTCAAAAAAGTAGAAGAGGGCATGTCCCCTATCGAAGCCGCACTTAAAGGGTCGAAGGAAATATTTTTTGCTGTCATATCCATATCCATCACTTTAGCTGCCGTATTTCTACCGGTTATTTTCTTACAGGGATTTGTTGGGCGATTATTTCGAGAGTTTGGGGTAGTCATCGCCTCTGCGGTATTGGTTTCCGCATTTGTATCGTTGACATTGACGCCGATGCTGAATGCGTACCTCATCAAAGGCACTGGTCATGAGAAGTCTAAGTTTTATATATGGACTGAGCCCTTTTTTGTAAAGATGAATACCGGATACGCGTATATACTGAGCAAATTTATGAAGGCCAAATGGATTAGCTTCCCTATACTTGCAGTCTGTTTTATCATTATTGGTATTATTTTCAGCTCGATCAAGAAGGAGACCGCTCCTTATGACGATCGAAGCAATGTCAATATGAACATCACGGGTCCTGAAGGAGCGACTTTCGAATATATGGACCGCTATATGCAAGAACTTGATAAACTGGTCTACGACTCGGTACCTGAAAACAAAATCAGTCTGGTAATGACTTCTCCCAGTTTTGGCAGCGGATCGGTCAATAATGGTCGCGTGCGTATGACATTAACAGATCCTGGCGAAAGGACACGCTCACAGGAACAGATTGCAAACGAACTTACCAAATGGACCAAACAATACGACGGGATAAAGACTAGCGTCTCGCAGCGTCCGACCATCTCTGTCAACAGGCGTGGGGGGCTTCCGGTACAGTACATCATCCAGGCGCAGAATTTTGATAAGCTTCGAGAAAAAGTGCCCGCTTTTATGGAGGAGATCAACAATGATCCTACCTTCTCGGTGACGGATATTAATCTTAAGTTTAACAAACCTGAGCTTCATGTTTCCATAGATCGGGCCAAGGCCCAAAGCATGGGTATTTCTGTCTTAGACATCTCGCAGACCCTTCAAATGTCGTTAAGCGGCCAGCGATTTGGATACTTTATCAAAGATGGCAAGCAGTATCAGGTGATCGGCCAGATCGAGGATGACCGTAGGGCAACCCCTTTTGATCTGACCGCTATATTTGTCAAAAACAATCAGGGCAATCTGGTGCAATTGGACAATCTGGTGCAGTTACAAGAAGAAAGTAGTCCACCGCAGCTTTATCACAACAACCGCTATATGTCTGCTACTGTATCGGCTGGGCTGGCGCCAGGGATGAGTATGAGTGACGGTATTGCGGCCATGGATCGCGCCCGAGCTAAAGTCTTGGATGAGACCTTTACCACTGATCTCAGTGGCGAATCGAGAGACTTTGTAGAAAGCAGTTCCAATACGATGTTTGCATTCGGGCTGGCATTACTCTTGATTTATCTCATACTCGCGGCTCAGTTCGAGAGTTTCCTAGATCCCTTTATCATCATTCTGACTGTCCCGATGGCAGTTGCCGGTGCGCTGATCAGCTTATGGATATTTGGACAAACCTGGAATATATTCAGCCAGATTGGGACCATTATGCTCATCGGCTTGGTGACCAAAAACGGCATCTTGATCGTGGAGTTTGCCAATCAGCTACGAGAAGAGGGTATGCCCAAGTTTGAAGCGATCATGCATTCTGCCGAGTCCAGACTTCGTCCCATATTGATGACCAGTCTTGCCATCGCACTTGGGGCACTTCCTATTGCGATGTCCTTTGGAGCTGCAGCCACGAGTCGTATAGGAATGGGGGTGGTGATTGTAGGGGGGACGATCTTTTCATTGATACTGACGCTCTTCGTCATTCCAGCAATCTACCTGATGTGGTCACGTGCAAAGAAACACAGGCCCGAATTTGACAACATTGACGCATAAAAATAGACCATGTTACACAGACTCACCTTATTCATCATACTTTGTTACTTTTCCAATACCGGAAAAGCTCAAGAACTACTGACTATTGAACAAGCGGTCTCTACCACACTGGAGAATAATTTTGACATCAAAATTGCCAAAAACAATACATTGATTGATGAGCAGAATCGCAGTCTGGGGAATGCTGGGATCCTGCCCCAAGTGACTGGTAATTTCACCCGTAGCAATTCCATACAGAATTCGAGACAGGTCAGGACGGATGGGCAGGTACAAGAGCTTAATAATGCGAAAAATGACAATATGAACTATGGAGTGAACCTCAATTGGACTGTTTTCGATGGATTTAAGATGTTTGCCAAGTATGATCAATTGAAGGAAATCCAAAGACAGGGAGAAGCCGAGGTAAAATACGAAATCCTTACCCAAGTCAGTGAGATCATTGCGACCTACTATACGCTTGTTCAGCAGCAAAAGATGATACAGGCATTGGATACGGCTATCGATCTATCGCAATATCGGCTGACGATGGCGCAGAATCGATTTGAAATCGGTAAAGCTGCAAAACTGGAAGTTTTAAATGCACAGGTGGATCTGAATGCCGACAAAACGAGTTTGCTACAGCAGAAGGAGCAATATGCGAATACCAAGACGTATATGAATCAGCTGATGGCAAGAGATTTAAATATCGCATTTCGAGTGCAAGACACGCTTGCGATCAACGATGATCTGAAACTTGGTGATTTATTGGGTATAGCCGAAAATCAAAATCCACAGATTCAACTTGCTCTCATCAATAAGCGGATTTCGGAGTACAATCTCAAGCAGATAAAAGGGGAGCGCTATCCTATCATTTCTCTCAATAGCGGATATAATTTTAACGAATCCCATTCGTCGCTTGGATTTGCTACCGAAAATAAGGGGCGCGGATTTAACTATGGTGTGAGCGCTTCGGTCAATATATTTAATGGATTTTTGCAGAATCGCAATGAGAGAATTGCTAAAATTGAAATTGAAAACTCTGAGCTGCAGATTGGACAGCAAAAGCAAGCCATTCAATCCCGGATCACCTCGCTCTTCCAGACCTACATCACCAATCTGGATCTTGTACTGCTGGAACATGACAATGCCGAATTAGCAAAAGAGAATCTGGATATCACGCTTGAAAAGTTCAGGATAGGTACCATTACCACATTAGAAGTGAGGACTGCCCAGCTCAATTATATCAACACAATGGTCAGGAGCTATACCGCCCAGTATCAAGCCAAGATTTCCGAAATAAGATTAAAGGAGCTTGCAGGCAACGCTTTTTGACGGTAGCGATCGCTCACTCGTCCATCCCCACATGGCTTTCCATTGCTTCTCCTCTACTTTAAGATGACCACCTATCGCTTGTTGGACATTTGTGGGGATGTGCCTGTTTTCAGCAGACCAACCGTCTCCACAGGTGTATGCAGCTCCTCTCCTGCCAATAATAATCAAAAAAAACACTTTTAATTCCCTGATTTTATTAAGTTTAAAAAATCACAACTGCGTTTTTCAATTTTTCAAACTTTTTAATAAAATGTTTGGATAATTGAAAACATGTATATACCTTTAGTCTGAACAATATGAGTAAGAAAGAAGAAGTAAAGAAGAGAATAGGGAGATCAGCCATGGAATGTTTTGAAAAATTCGGTTTGGACAAGACAACTCTTGAAGACATTGCTAAAGCTGTGGGTCTCAATAAGACCTCATTATATTACTACTATAAGAGCAAGGAAGATATATTTATCGAAGTGGCCCTTGAAGAAGGAGAAAATTATATCCGTTCGCTACAACAGGCGACCTTGCAGAAAGATGGCATTGAGACCAGGATGGCTTTTTACCTGGAGTCACGCTTTAATTACTATACCAATGTATTGAACATGAATCGCATCTCGGTAGAATCCATGGGTAAATTGTTACCTCGTTTCTTCGAACTGTATGATGCCTTGATGATACGGGAGAAGTTATTTTTGACACAATTGCTTGAGCAGGCGGTAACGGATCAGGAGATCATCCTGTCCGATCCCAAAAGCACGGCTTCTGTACTGATCAACTTCTCTAATGCTTTAAAGCATAGTGTGGAGCAGCAGGCTATCCTTAAGCGGGAAGGTGCGATAGACTACACACAGAGCCTCGAGGACACTAAGTTTCTGGTGTCATTGATTTTTACGGGAATAAAAAAGTAGCCCCTACATATTCTCTCCAATAGGAGACTCGGGAAGGGTAAAAGCTATTTTGATATTTTTTGATTTTGTTGCATAAACTAACCAATTATAAATATGAAAAAGGCCCTTTTACTCAACCTGATCCTTTATCTCTTTATGCCCGGTATATTACTGGCACAAAGTGTAATTAAAGGCAACATCAAGAACAACATTACTAACGAAGATGCTTATGCCATCTCCGTACGCATCAAGGGTGGAACAGATGGCACGTATACGGATGATCGCGGAAGATTTCAGTTAAAAACCTCTAAACCTCTTCCTATTACACTGTTGGTATCTTCTATCGGCTTTGAGCCGCAGGAGGTCACGATACAAAGTTTCTCTTCACCTGTAGAAATCCGTCTGGAACCGGCCCGCATCCTGGGGCAGGAAGTCGTTGTATCTGCCAGTCGGACGGTTCAAAATAAGCTTTCCTCCCCCGTGACCATCGAACAGATCAGCGCCAAGGATGTCGTGAATTCGCCACAGCTTAATTATATGGATATGATGCAGGGACTCAAAGGCGTGGACGTCACTGTATCCAGTCTCGGCTTTACGAGTGTCACCACTAGAGGCTTCAATACCAGCGGCAATACCAACTTCACTCAGATTGTCGACGGCATGGACAATCAGGCTCCTGGGCTCAACTTCCCTCTTGGTACCGCAATCGGTTTGACACAATTGGATGTAGACAATATTGAATTATTGTCTGGAGCTTCTTCGGCTTTATACGGTTCGCGGGGGTTGAATGGTACGATGGTCATGACCGGTAAGGATCCCTTCCAGTATCAAGGCATTAGCGTACTTGTCACCCAAGGTGTCAATCATGTCAACAATAAGAAGAAAAATGATCCGGTATCCCCTTCCCCTTATTACGATTGGACGATCCGGTATGCCAAGAAAATCAATGACAAAGTCGCGTTTAAAATCAACTCACAATACACTCAAGCTAAAGATTGGGTCGCTAATGATGCCACCAATAAAAATGGACCGGGTACCCACCTCACTGATCCCAATTATAATGGAGTCAATTTCTATGGTGGCTCCACTTCTGTTGACATTTCTCCATTCCTACAAGCTGCTCTAGCCGGTAATCCGGATTTAGCCCCTCTTATTGAACCGTTACTGACCAAGTCCAACTATGTAGCTCGCACCGGGTATCCCGAGTATGGCTATCTCGATAATGGCGCGAAGCTCTTTAAGATCAATGGCGAACTTCGCTATAAACTGAGCCCCAAGATCGAAGCGATTGCATCTGGAACATTTGGTACGGGCAATATCGTATATACCAATGACACCCGATATCAGTTAAAAGGATTCAAAGTGGGGCAATATCGACTGGAGGTCAAGAGTGACAAATGGTTTGTGCGCGCATATACCACACAGGAGAATTCTGGCCGTACTCTTGTCGCCGGACCAACTGCGCAATACATCAATGAGTCCTGGAAGACCAGTTATGACGGAGCTACTGGTGGGTGGTATCCCGAATACACCTATGAGCTCCTCAATTCTCTTGCTGGTGGCGCTGCATTGAATGATGCGCACTTAGCTGCCCGTGCATTTGCGGATAAGGGTCGTGCAGAGCTAGGGACTCCCCTATTTGACAGACTCAAAGACAGCATCACCAACACGCCTATATCTGAAGGTGGCACACTCTTTCTCGATCGTAGTAAACTATACAATACCGAGGCACAGTATAATTTTAGTGAACATATCAAATTTATGACTGTGATTGCTGGGGTCAATTGGCGCTTGTATCACCTGGATAGTAAAAACACCTTATTTCCCGATAAAGATAAGCCAATTAATGTCAACGAGTACAGTGCATACGTGCAACTGGGCAAGAAGGTTGCTGATGATCGATTGAATCTTGCTGCCTCCTTCCGTTATGATAAGAATACGTTGTTCTCTTCTCCTAAAGTGACGTCCCGGGCCTCCTTGGTATTCGAAGCTATGAGCGAAAATTACATTCGCCTATCGTACCAAAATGCCTACAGCTTCCCTTCTAATATCCAGGCTCTTCAAAATACCTTAAATGGGTACAACAGCTATTCCTCGGGGGGCTCTTCTCTCCTGCTTAATGACAATTATCAGTTTGACCGCTATCCTCCTTATGTATATGAGAGTGTACTCAAATTTCAGGAGACAGGGGATCCGGGAGTACTCCAAAAGTTCCAATACGATGATATCAAGCCACAATCGGTCAATGCCTTCGAGCTAGGCTATGCTGCTTTACTGGGCAACCGGGTGATGTTGGATGTACTGGGTTATTTCTCGACCTGGAAAAATTTCATTGGATATGCCACCGTGGCTAATACACCCGGGACGGATGATGTCAATGCACTAAAAGACCACAGTACCTATATGCAATATAACATTGCGTTCAATGGCGGGGAGACGGTCAATACCTACGGCTATGCGGCTAGTTTAAGTGTAGACATGGGTCACAATTTCTTAGGTAAAGTCAATTATTACTCCGATTATCTGAAGAATAAGAATGACAGTCAGATCGACAATTTCAACACGCCGAACTATCACCTGAACATGGAATTTGGGAATAGCGGCTTCGGGAAGAAACAAGTCTGGTCTTTCAACACCAGCCTTCGGTATAAGCCGGGATATCACTATGTCGTATCAGGGGGCCTTGCGTCTGGGGAGGTCCCTAGTTCTGCAGTCGTGGATGCTCAGATCAGCTACAAACTGGTCAAGGCTCGCTCAGGAATACGCATCGGAGGAACAAACATTACAAACAAATACTATTCGACAGGTATTGCCAATCCGATGATCGGAGCAGTATACTATGTCACCTATGCCTATAATATATTTTAATCTATTCCAATCTTATCAATAAACCATACCATTATGAGACATCCAATTTTTTTCAAGCTCTTCTTCGCGCTACTGACGATAGCCATCATGAGTGCCTGTACCGGCAAAAAAGATCAGCAAGACACGTATTCTACCGTTCTCAGCTTCAAGCCCGGTGACGAGGCCAAGATAGAAGAAGCATTTCTATCGATAAAAGACAGTACAAGTATTCTTCTACAAGCGGGCAAGTATGAATTTGACAACCTCAGCATTGTTCAGGTCAGTCATATTCTGATTCATGGTGAGGGTCATGACAAGACCATTCTCAATTTTTCCAGTCAATCACAAGGGGGTGAAGGTATCCGAGTCACAGATGTGAAGGGATTCACGATAGACGGTATGACCATACGTGACTCGAAAGGGGATCTATTGAAAATCAGCAACAGCAGCGATGTAAAAGTCACCAACCTGCATGCCCTCTGGAGTCAAGCCGACTCCACCAGTGGCGGCTATGCAATCTATCCGGTACTCTGCAAAAATGTACTCGTTGAAAACTGCTATACCGAAGGGTCATCGGACGCTGGAATTTATGTAGGTCAGACTGACGGCGCGATCGTTCGCAATTGTAAGGCCGCCAAGAATGTCGCCGGGTGCGAGATAGAAAACACCTCCAATGCCGAGGTCTACGACAACGAATTCTACAACAATACAGCAGGGTTTCTGATCTTTGATTTACCCGACTTATCCAAAAGAGGAGGAAAGGTAAAGGTCTATAACAACAATATCTATGATAACAACTTCCGAAATTTTGCTAAGAGCGGTAGCTTCGGCACCTACTGGGGAGTAGGGAATGCTTCTCCGGGAAGCGGCATTATTATCCTTGCAGCTTCTGATATCGAGATCTATAACAATAAGATCACTGGAAATAATACCGCGGCGATCACGATTGCTTCAGGATTTGCCACTGATGATAAGGCCGCCGAGAAAATCAATGCCAACTACTCCCCTATTTCCAAGAACATCAAGATTCATAGCAACAAACTGGAAATGGGTGCTGACTTTCCTAAGCCAGCATACGAGCATCGCATTGGGCAGGTCTTGGTAGCCACCCAAGACCAGTTAAATAGACTGGATCCGAATCGCAAAAACAAAAGGATACCATTAATCGTGTACGATGGCTTCAATAGCAATATATTGACAAAGGGTACAGACTTAAACCCAGATTCTATATGTATCGATCAGCCTGAGGAAAACCTATTTGTCAACGCCGATTTTCAACACATCGCAACACCGGAAAACTGGAAGCCCAATATGAATATCGTTCCCTTTCAATGTAAATAATAATGCGCAAGACTTATCTATATAGCCTATTGATCCTGCTCAGCACGTCTTTTATCGTGCTGATGCAGCAGGCATGCAAGCACAAAAGCACATCGCAGACCACTAGTAAAACACAAGAATTCGAATTTAAAGAAAAGCTCTCTGACTATGCCTTTTTCAAAGGCCCCCTCAAAGATCTGGTACCTGTAGAGGGAGTCACTCCATACGATCTCAGCACACCCCTATTTACCGATTATTCCATCAAAGATCGATTCATTGTCCTTCCCGAAGGTCAGTCACTGCAGTATACCGCTAATGGGCCATTGGATTTTCCGGACTCCAGCATCCTTATCAAAAACTTTGCCTACACCAATGAAGCTCATCAAAAGATCATGATTGAGACCCGTCTGTTGGTCAAAGATCCCAAGGACAGCAAGTGGAAGGTCATGAATTATCTTTGGAATAAGGAGCAGACGGATGCTGTTCGGCACATCACTGGAGCCAAAGTCCCGATCACCTTACTTGATGAGCACGGCGAAGAGCATGTAACCACCTATATGGTCCCCAATACCAATGACTGCAAAAGATGCCATATCAACAATGGCACACTGACCCCCATCGGACCAAAGGCGAGGAATCTCAACTATACACGAAAGGGTACATCTGTCAATCAGCTTACCCAGTGGACCTCTACTGGCATACTTGTTGGTCTACCTGATCTGACTCAAGTAGCCCAATTGCCGGTATGGACGGACGCCGCACACTACAGCCTAGAAAAGCGGGCAAGAGCCTATCTAGATATCAATTGTGCACACTGCCACACCAAGGGTGGAGATGCATTTAACACGGGACTATTTTTGGACTACGAAGAGACCAACCCCAATCATTTGGGGATAAAGAAAGCACCTGTCTCTGCAGGAGGTGGTGCCGGAGGGCTTGACTTTGACATCGTACCGGGAGATCCGGCACAGTCTATCCTTCTACACCGGATGAACAGTGTTGAGCCGGGGACTGCCATGCCGGAGCTAGCACGTACGATCATTCATAAAGAAGGGGTGGCACTGATCAGCGAATGGATACAACGCCTACCAGAAGGAAAATAGATTTGGCGCACATAGCGGGCAACTCCTAAAATTAATGACTATTAATGATGACAGATCACATTCAGACTGTTTTTGAACTTCAGCAAAAAAACAAGCATGTACTCCGATGGAGTACGGCACAGCAACGCATAGCTACATTAAAGAAGCTAAAGTCGGCAATACATGAGTTCGAAGAAAGAATATATACAGCGTTACAGAGCGATCTAAGAAAAAGCAGATTTGAATCCGCACTTACAGAGGTACTCTTCGCCCTTAGCGAGATTGACTTTGCCATCCAACATCTCAAAAAATGGATGAAACCCAGGCGTGTGCGCAAGACATTCACTAGTATACTCGCCACTAACAGGATCTACTATGAGCCCAAAGGCGTCTGTCTGATCATTGCTCCTTGGAACTATCCTTTTCAATTGATCATGAGTCCACTGATATCCGCTATAGCTGCTGGCAACTGTATCATATTAAAGCCATCAGAGATCAGTTCGGCTGTAAGCGATGTGATCACTCAATTGATTCAAAAAACTTTCAGACAGGAAGAAATAGCCTGTTTTGAAGGAGATCGGTCTGTCTCCGAATTCTTGTTACAACTCCCTTTTGACCATATTTTTTTTACGGGGAGTACCAGTGTAGGGAAGTCGGTGATGAAGGCTGCCTCTCAAAATCTCAGCTCGGTCACCCTCGAACTCGGTGGAAAATCACCGGTAATAGTAGACGATACTGCCAACATCCAAGATGCAGCAGCTAAAATTGCGTGGGGCAAGCTGATCAATGCTGGTCAGACCTGTATTGCACCGGACCATGTATTCGTACACCGGTCTAAGCTAGCAGAATTCATAACGCATTATCAGGACGCCGTCACTCGTCAATTCTTTAATGATCAGGGCAAACTGGACTCCACTCAATATGCCAAGATTATCAATACACATCACGCCGAGCGCCTAATGGCGCTGATTGCAGACGCTGTTGACCACGGTGCCAGCATCACTTGGGGCGGAGACGTTGTGTGGCACGAATTGACGATCTACCCCACAGTCCTATGTGACGTCCCGCTCGACAGTAAGATCATGCAAGAAGAGATCTTCGGCCCGATACTTCCCGTCATCCCCTATGATGATCTGGAGCTGCCGCTGAGCATTATCAACAGCAAGGGTAAGCCCTTAGCATTTTATATTTTCAGTAAAAACAAGTCTACTGTCAAGCGCCTATTGACGAGCACAAGCTCCGGCGGAGCATGTGTCAATGATGTATTGATCCATGTCTCGAATCCTAACCTGCCCTTTGGCGGGGTCAATGGCAGTGGAATGGGCAGTTGTCACGGCATATTCGGCTTTAAGACATTTTCACACGAAAGGTCTGTAGCCTTCCAATCCGCACTGAATATGTCCAAGCTCATCTATCCCCCCTATACAAACAAAGGCTGGGTATTGAAACTGCTTCGCAAGTATATGTAAAATAAAAAATCCCATGTTCCAATACAGGAACACGGGATTACACTAAACATAAACTATGAAACTATTTATTTTCTTTTCTGATATTCGCGATACGGTGCAGCAGATTCTGGTAGTGGTCCGCTTCGAATCCCTTAGTACCTTTCGCCAGTTTCTTGATTCGAGCTTCCGCATCATTCAGCGCTCCAAATATCAATATGCGCATATCTGATAGGTTGGGATTGTACGGTGTCAGGCCGGCAGCAGCATAAGCGGTCTCCTGCACAGGTTTATCTAGCTTCAACAATACCCCGATACGGTCTACATATGAACGTTGCAAACCTCTCTTGAACAAATCGCCCTTAGTCTCTGTAAAAATAGGATTCGCTACATCTGTCAACAGTTCGCTGACTGTATAGGCTCTATCCCCGTTCTTATAGGCATTATCAATCATACGTGCAAAGCCATAGGTCTCCAATAAGCTGGTAAGTACCTGGTTCTGCATTTCCTGCACTTTATTGACCATTGTACCGTAGTCGATACGCTTCATTAAATTTGTATCCAACAGCCAATATGGAGTTTCAAACACTTGATTAGTCACAAAAGATACCGCTGCTTTTTGCTTGTCCTTGCTGATGTAATTATACACTGCTCCTGACTCCCCTTTGGTTTTATAGTCTTCGGTCATCGCACCTACATAGGCCAATGCATGGTTGATGTAGCGACGATATTGCGTCACCACATCTTTGTATAATTCTTTGGTATCTTCCAGGCTTCCGTTCTTTTCGAAGGTCCATTTTTCCAGGTTGGGCAGTATGTATTTCAGATTCGCGATACCATACTCTCCCGCTTTCACCGGATCGTTACCTAGATCCTCACTTTGTGCACGTGGATCCATCGAGCCTTGCTTTCCATAAAAGTACAGAGGGTCTTTGGATTTCTCCTGGATATGGGATTCCCACCAGTCGCGATCCTGTTCGGGTGTAATATTCGCTTTGTATCGATATCCAAATTCGATAGCAAAGCGGTCATAGGCACCGATTTTAGGAAAAATATTCTTCACTCCATCACCTGGTTGTGCGACATAGTTGAATCGAGCATAGTCCATGATCGATGGCGCAGTACCATACTTATCTGTAAAGGCTGGTGAGCGTAGGGAATCTACGTCAAAAGCATGGCTCGAACCGAAGTTGTGCAACAATCCGAGACTATGGCCAAGCTCATGTGAAGAGACAAAGCGTACCAACTGTCCCATCTGTTCGTCAGATAGCTTAGCTCCTCGGGCACCTTCGTTAATAGCAGCCGTTTGAACAAAAAACCAATTGCGCAATAACGACATGACATTATGATACCAGCCTACATGGCTTTCAATAATCTCGCCCGACCGTGGGTCAGAGATACGGGGACCATAGGCATTCTCATTTTCGGATGCGAAGTACCGGATCATCGAGTAGCGCGCATCTTCCGGACTAAATTCAGGATCCTCGGCAGCCGTTGGCGCTTCCTTACCTACTATAGCATCTTTAAATCCAGCAGCTTCAAATGCCGTATTCCAATCGTTGACACCAGCGATCAAATAAGGCACCCATTTTTTGGGTGTCGCTGGGTCGATGTAAAATACAATCTGTCTTTTTGGTTTCACCAGCTCACCTCGGGCATACGCTTCCGTATCTATAGGCTCTAAGCGATACCGTTGGATAAATGCATTGCGTACCACCTTCTGGTCATTGGCTCCAAAATCCAACTTACGATTGGAGAAATAGCCTACACGTTGATTTTCATAGCGCGCCTGCATGGGTACCTTGGGCAATAACACCATTGAAGTATTCAATCCAAATGTCATCACTCCTACGCTATTATCAGCAGGGAGCTCTGGAGACTTAAAGGTCTTCACCGTACGGACCTCGATATTCTCAGGGAAGGTCTTGATCGTATCGATATACGACTTTTGCGCATCAAAACCTCCGATTTTATAGGTCTTCTTCAGCTTCTCAGGAAGCGGCATTCCAGGGATCTCACCTTGATAGAAGTCGGTCACGTCGATGACGACATGCTTACCTCCGTTATTAAATGCTTTGATATCAAATGCTGCCAGGATGGGCATAGCATTAGAGTTGGCCAATGCGGCATCCATATCCCGATTTTCCGTTGCAATGTAAGCATAGCTAGGTACACGGATGTATACGGTATTCTCCCGGCGTTGCCACTGCCAAAGTTGCTCATTGAGCATCTCGCCGGCATATTGGGACCGAAACTCCTTCAATCCCACAGGTGTCTGCGTGAAGCGGGTCACCACCAACATATCTCGATTGAACAAGCTATCCGGGATCTCCATGTAGTACTTGTCGTCGACCTTATAGCTGTTAAATAAGCCTGTAGCCTTTATTGCTCCGGTTCCGATCAGGTCTTCAAACTTTTTAATTTTGTCCTTCTTCGCTTTTTCCGGCTCTTTGCTATCCGTTTCTTTTTTTGCAGGTAGGTTGACCAAACCACCCCATTTACTTGACTGCGCCACAAGGCTGGTCGTCTGGAAACTCATCACCGCCAAGGCGATGGCTAATGTATTGCGATATCTCATTTTAAATTTTGTTCAATTAAGGGGATTACCATCCCGGATTCTGCGGATTCAGATTTGGGTTTACACTCAACTCGACCAGTGGTAGTGGGAACCAATAGTTTTTATCAACAAATGCCCGCGAACCTGCGTCTTTAGGCTTATAGGTAAAACTACCGTCCGCCGCCTTCGTGATCGTGACGCCTTTTACCGATTGATTAAGAACGATGGTGGCCAGTTGCCAGCGCTTCAGGTCCTGATATCTGATATTGTCCTCAAAGGCCAGTTCTACACGGCGCTCCCGACGTATGCGTTCCCGCAGTTGGTCTTGTGTAAGACCCGTTGGGATATGGGGAATACCTGCACGCTTGCGGATAGCATTCACTACATCGTAGATAGCTTGACTTGGCCCCTCAGCTTCATTTTTAGCTTCCGCAAAGTTCAACAGGACTTCTGCATAGCGCATGATCACCCAATTCGTACTGCTACCTACATTTTTATCTTTATTGAAGTCAAACTTTTCATCCATAAACTTTCGGATGTAGTATCCTGTAGGTGTAGGATTGGTACGAGGTAAGTCTTTGCCCCCAGTAAAAGTCTCTATGGTCCGACCTTTAAAGTCTGCTCCATTGAACAGGATTGATTTGGCAAAGCGTGGATCCCGACCTTTATATGGATTGGCAGGGTCGTAGCCCGAGCCGATCTCGTGGATGGCCTGCCCATTTGCCATTTCATAGGTATCTACGATCTCTTGTGTTGGACAGTTGATCCCCTTCCCCCCGTAGCCAACGGGTGTATTGTTCTGATCATAGGCATGCATCTTCTCCCCCTTGATACCGTTGTAGCGTACCTCTAGAATGACTTCAGGCTTATCCATTACATTCTTTGTCAAAAAGACGTCAGCATAGTCTTTCTTCAATTCAAAGGCATTGGTCTTCATGACCGCCTCGGCAGCTTCAGCAGCGATCTTCCACTTCTCCACAGCCGTGTTGTTATTGATCAGCGGACTGGCGGCCCAGAGTGCCACTCGACTTTTGAAGGCCATTGCTGCTTGCTTTGTGATACGCCCCCAATCTTCCTTGCTGTAGGATTCTGGCAGTTCTGTAGCGGCTATCTGCAGTTCATCCATCACAAATTTTAAGCCCTCTTCCTGGCTGACTTTACCAGGTTTGTCTTCAGCTTCTTCAATAGACTGATGCTTCAGCAATAAGGGGACATCCTTGAATGACGAAAATAAGTTAAAGTATACATAGGCCCGCATAAAACGGGCTTGTCCTAGCAATACTTTGCGATCTTCTTCATTCAAAATTTTTGTGCTTGTCGCTCTATTGATAAAGACATTCATCTTGCGGATCTGTGCATAGCTATCTTTCCAAAGATTACGCTCCGGAAAGCTGGCACTAAAGAAATCCCCTGTTAGGTAACTGATGATTTTGCGTTCCTCACTTCCGATCAACTGGAGATCATCCGTTACCGCCGCTGGTAGGTAAGTATCAAATCCGGTCTCCAGAAAATTATAGAATTCATTAACGGAGAGCTTAATCAAAGCAGGGTCATTCCATACCACTTCCTCGGACAGTAGGTTCAGCGGTTTTCTATCTAAAAAATCCTTTTGGCAGGCATTGAAGGTCAGGGTCAAAGCCAAAGCACTTAAGGGAAAAATATATCTATTAAATTTCATGATTTTCATTGTGTTAAGAAATTATATACCTACTCGTAAGCCTAAGGTGAAAATGCGCTGCGGCGGATACAAATTGGCCGATGCTCCAGTAGACTCCGGATCGTAGCGTTTGCTAGCACTGATGGTAAACAGATTCTGACCTTGGAAATTGATACCTAAGGATTTGATACCTGCCCGCCTGACCCACTCTTTTGGAAACTCATACGCTACTTGTGCAGTACGCAATTTCAGGTAGTTACCATTCTTCACATAGAAGGTTGAAGGCAGCTTATTATTTTCGTGGTTGGATAAGAGCCGTGGATATGCTGCATCTGGATTCTCGGGAGTCCAACGATCTAGATGTAGCTCATAGAAATTGGCCAGATCATCTCCAGGTTTATAGTTAATAAAGACATCTGTCGATGCTTGAAAGAAAGCATCTAATGAGATGCCCTTCCAGGATGCCGCTAAATTCAACCCGTATACCGTAGGCGGATTGATGTAGATGGCTTCGAAGGCCCTATCCGGGCTTCCACTGTACAATTCGACTACTCCGTCTCCGTTGACATCCACATAACGGATATCGCCTGGCTTAGGGACAATAGGGGTACCATTAGGGCTGGTCAGGTATTTAGGGGCCTGATCGACTTCCTGCTGATCACGGAATATACCATTAGCCTGTAGGATACGGACCATACCTATGGTGGCACCTTCTTGGCGCAATCCTGGCAATACCGCATCATTCTCTCCATAGTCGACCACCTGACTCTTGGTATAGGTCATATTCAAGCGTGCATTGATACGTACATTGCCAATAGTATTGCGATGGGATAAGGCTGCTTCATAGCCGTAGTAACGCTCTCTAGCAAAGTTTTCCAATGCGGGATTGATTCCGAAAGTCAAGGGTACATCATAGTTCCTTGAGCGCAGGATGTCAAATTTATTTTTGTTGTAATAATCCAGCTCAAAGCCCAACTTGCCGTTCCACAGAGAGGCATCGATCCCGATATCAAAGGCATCCACCTTCTCCCAGGTAATATTGGTATTCGGTACTGTCAAGTTTGAAATTCTAGCCATAGGGCTGATATTGTCGGACGTCCCGAACACGTATCCAGCGGGGACCAAGGCATAGTTATAGAAGTAGGTATACAGATTACCGCCATCATTGCCCAGTCGACCAAAGGAGCTTCTTAATTTCAGATTGTCCACGAAGGCAAATCGTTCTTTAAAAAAGTCTTCCTCTGAGATATTCCAAGCTGCGGAGAGCGCAGGAAAGAAAGCATTACGTTTCCCTTTTGGGTAGTATGGAGAGCTGTCATATCGGAAGCTTCCTTCCAAGATGTAGCGCTGATCAAAGTTGTACTGCACCCGCCCCACGACGCTGCGTCTAGCACTTTCATTTGCAGAACCTAGATTTTTTTGGGTTTTGATATCTCCCAAGAATAGCTGGTCTAAGCTAGATACAGGAAAGTTGCTACGCTCGGCCGAAAAATTATCACTCTTGAATTCGTTCTGCTCATAGAGCGCCATAGCGTCCACGTGGTGCTGGCCGAATTGTCTTTTGTAATTCATCTTGACCTGCACGTTTACATTGTTATTTTGGTTGTAGGCCTGATTCATCCGTGGTTTCTCGGTGCCATTCTGCAAGGTATATTCTTCACTTTTCTCCGCTAGTGTATACTGTGGAAAAGGAATTGTAAATCCTTTCTGGAAGGAGCTATTTCGGTCCACCGTTACAAATGCGCCAGCTGACAGCCCCTTTACAAACGGAATTTTTTGGGTGATCCCAAAGCTCCCTGTAAAAACGTTTCGTGTATTGCGGTTATACCCACTCTCTTTCATCACATCAGTCATGGGATTGCCCGAAAATCCAGAGTATGCATATAGTCCATTCGAAAACCGTGCAGGCATGACGGATCCCAAAGAAGCTAGTCGATTGAAGATATCTTCGGCATATTCAGCCGGATTTTGGGAATTCTCCGTGATATAATTTAGGGAGACGGATAGATTGGTATTAGGTGTCACGTCATAGTCGGTGTTGCTCACTATACCGTATCGCTTCAACCCTGAAGTTTTCATCAAACCATTCTGATCCGTGAAAGATCCCGACAAAAAGTAGCGGGCACTCTTTCCTCCTCCACTGATGTTTACATTGTGCTTTTGCAACATAGCGGTCCTATCCAGGACCTGGTCATACCAATTGGTATTGGGATAACGATCGGGATCTGAGCCATCCAAGAATTTCTGTAATTCCTCGGCCGTATACTTCGTTCTTGGAGAAGAGCCACGATCCGCCATATCGTTGTCATACATTTCATTGTTCAAGATCCCATAGTTGTACGAATCCAGAAACTTAGGCAACCGGGTACTTTGTTGTATACCGACCTGCCCAGAATAGTTGATATCCAGTCGGTCACGCATTCCTTTTTTCGTGGTGATCAATATTACGCCATTGGCACCACGCGTTCCATAGACCGCCGCCGCTGCATCTTTAAGGACACTGATACTTTCTATTGCATTGGGATCTAACTTATCTATTTCCATACCGATGAGCCCCTGTCCCTCGCGTGCTACCCCATCGATGACAACAAGTGCTTCGCCCATACCTCTGATTTTCAAGACTGCTCGGTCACGATCAGGTGCTCCCGAGGTCATGGTAGAAGTCAGTCCCGGCGCTCTACCCATGAGTGTATTCGAGATATTGACAGCCGGAGACATCGCTAGTTCTTCTCCCTTAATAGTACTGATAGCTCCTGTCACCACTTTCTTCTGTTGGGAACCATATCCCACCACTACCACATCGTTGAGCTCATTGATGGCCAGTGATAAGGTGACCGTAATCGGTTTATTTAAGTCTTTGACATTTATCTGTGTCTTCTGGTATCCCAGGAAGGTAAATTCCACAAGATCGTCGGCCTGCGCAGAGATGGAAAATTTTCCATCCGCATTGCTGGTCGCCACCACTCCTGTACGTGTATTGCGGATGGTACAGCCTAAGATCGGCATTCCCTGCTCGTTACGCAATTGTCCTTGCAATACATTTCCTTGTATATTGGAGGCATTCGCTACTGGAGCGATTGCTTTCTTTTTCTTCAAAATAATATTCTTATCCTTGATTACGTAGCTGATATCTGTATCTGCAAACGCAACATCCAAGGCTTTCAGGACCGATATCCCTTCCATACGGATATTCTTGGCCGCTACACGGTCCAATAACTGATCGTCATACAAAAAATTATAACCCGTTTGTTTTTGTATTTCTTTGATCAGATTTTCTATCCGCAATTGATTGCCGCGGATATGAACCGTTTGTGCTTCTCCTTGGAAAGAGACCAGGGCGAAAGCTACAGTAATAGGGAGCATTTTCGCCTTCATCGCCCATAATGCACTCGAGAGATGCTTACTCCATCTCCCTTTTTGTTGATTGTAATTCATGCTATAATTAACGTTTAGGTTGTTTGTTTTGGACTTCGCGACAGCATGCTGTATGTTGAAGGCCATTTCACTAGTTCATATGTAAATAATCTGTTTTTTATCGGTCATCCGCCAGCTGGCGGATCCACACCATGCATTTCCGCAACTATGCCGCCTGTAGGTCATGGATATTTCAGATGATAGGGTCGATAAAGACTATTACAATAAGGTTCTAAAGGGTGTATCAGTACTTCAAATATACCCTCCTTCCTTTGATCGTATAGTGTAGTGATTCAGTCAGACTAAAAAGGTCAAGTGTCTCCGATAAGTTGCTATACCGGGTTAGGGAACCGGAGAAGGTTTTGGTCAGCAAACGCTCTGATCCGGGCTGTATCTCAAACTCTACGTCGTACCAGCGTTCCAATTTTTTCATGATAGAGGTTAGCGGTTCTTTCGCAAATACAAAGCGATTGTCCTTCCAAGCACTGATCGATGCTACGTCTACCTCCCTACTGGTGAGTTGTCCTTCAAAAGCGGCGCTCTGCATGCCAGGATGGAGATGGACTTTCTTCGATGGAGTCGTGACTTCAACCGCCCCTGTCAATAGGCTGGTCTGGGTAGCTTCATTGGGATAGGCCGACAGGTTAAAGCTGGTCCCTAGAACTTTTACTTCATGTGCCGTGCTCTTCACAATAAAGGGTTTCTTTGCATTTTTGGTTACTTCAAAAAAAGCTTCTCCTTCTAAGTAAACAGTTCTATTTGTTGCCTCAAATTTCATGGGAAAACGTAGTGTGGAGGCTGAGTTTAGCCACACCTGTGTACCATCAGCAAGCTGCAGTTTATATTGTCCTTTCTTGGGGATTTCAATGGTCCGCCAGTCGTCTGTCTCCGCTTGTGCCAATAATCTGTTACCGAGACCATCCTCCAATGCTCCTTCTTTGACAATCAACTCCCCCTGTCCACTCAAGCTGACGGTGTGTCCATCCGCTCTACGCAAAATAGCCATATTGCCTCCTGGGACCACATCTTCTTTAACAGCTATTGATACTTGTTGAGGTTGACTCTTGTCCTGCTGCCATACCGTATAGCCGTACCCTAATAGTGTGCATAAAAGAACGGCCGCGGCGTATCGCCTGTAGGGTAATAAACGGATCAGCCACCCCTTGCGCTTGACATCCGATGATCTGTTGTGTTGAGGTAGATCGACCTGTTGTGCAAAGCGCGCAAAGGCATCTTGCCAATTCTGGGATTCAGCCATGGGCTGCAGCTGATCGAGGCTAGTGTCGACAAGGCTTTCTAAAATCGCTGCATTAGCAGGATCCTGTACCATATCCATCCACTCCAACAGTTCTTCAGCACTGAGGGAGTCTTGTACATATTTAGTATATAATAACGTTATCCGTTCTTTTCTGATCATGGTTAGACATTAGAGGTCCATCAGAAACAAAGACGAATATGAAGAAGACAGGAGTACTTTTATTTGCTACATTTTTCAAAAAATAAGACAACTCGCTCATAAAGAGCAAATTAATTTACGCAAGAAGTTATAGTAAAAATCAAAGGGCAGTCATCGCTTCGGCTCCCATAGTACTGAGTATAAGCGCACCTACCACGACATAGTGTACATGTGCATGGTTGCGCATATGCAGTCTTAGCGCTTTGAGCGCACGCACGACATATACCTTTGACGAATGTATGGATATGCCGAGCTGTCGAGCGATCTCTTCGTGGGATAAGTGCTCAAACCGACTCATCACAAAGACTTTTCGAACAGTCTCGGGCAGGCTGTTAATACCCTCATGTAAGCAGGTTTCCAGATCCTTATACATCATTCGCTGTTCGGGTCCGAGTGATTCGTCCTTGAGATAGACAATCATATGGTCCAGGTTTTCGGTCACAAGGACTCGCTTCTTCAAAAAATCAAGACTGGCATTGCGGGCTACTGTATATAAATAGGCCTGCAGATTGTGAATATTTTTGAGATCAGTCCGACGGTTCCAAATTTTGATAAAAATCTCCTGAGCGAGATCTTCGGCCTGGACTTCCGATTTAACGAGCATCTTGACCAAGGTATGAATCTGTGGCCAATAGGTGGCAAACAGCTGTTCATAAGCTTCGGCTGAGCCTTCGGAAAGCTGCTCCAACCACTCCTCTTCCTTCGTTAAATCAGACATGTATCAAACCTGCTATACAACACATCGCACAAGGCTGGATATCAGCCTTCAGTAAGCGTATTAAATTATTCAGGGCAAATGTAGAAAATAATATGTAATATGGATGCAAGATTAAAGATCAACACGCCGTCTTCCATCTCCATTAGTCACACTGTACTTGATAAGGATAGGTCTCCTATACGGCCAAGTAACCCTGCGTATAGATTATCTTGTTCTATTTTCCTAGATACATCTAGTATATGGGCCTGTCTCCTGCATGTGCTCAACACAAAACTAGGATACAGGCCCATTTCTTATCCATCTCCCTCAAAAGGATGAGCAAGCGGACACTATTACCGATGCGTATTCATGACATTCATTCGCTATGGAACCATTTATACCTCCAGCGTGACAACTTTATTGGCCGCTCGCCATGGTATATATGCGGTCGCGAGTATCACCGTTGCAATCCCTCCCACCAGTGGGGAGCGATCAGCAAAGAAGAAGCACAGCACGTACAGCAATACAGCTATAAAAGCCAGTGAAAATGCGATCATCTTCAATCCAAATTTATTCTGATTTTTCAGGGCGTCTTCTTCTTCCTTATCTATTTGCTGCACCGCTTGCTTACGCATAGCTTTGGTATGTTGCAGAGCCGTGTACTCCGGACTTATCTGTCCCCTATACTTTGCAAATAGCTCAACACAGATCAACAAGATGAATGGAAGCACCACTCCGAGCAACATTTCATTGCCCCTGCTAAGCTTGTAGTCCATCAGCAATGGGAAGATAATTTTGAACAACAGATTTACGGATAGACTTATTGCGGTGATATACACAGTCGCCTTTCCCGTCAATCGCTTTGAGAATAAGGCCCATATAGGAGGAGCCAATAGTGGTCCCCCCGTAATGGCTCCTATGCTCAGTGTAAACTCGACTATACCTCCTATTAATGGCACAATAAGTGCGACAATAATCATAAAAAGTCCAAAAAACCAAGAGGATGCCCTGGCAATAAACATCAATTTTTTCTCTGAGGCCTGAGGGTTGAGTGATCCTTTATAGATATCATTGGTGAACACTGCCGATACGACATTTAAAGCTGTATTTGCCGAGGCCGAGGTAGAAAAATACATTCCCGTCAGCATCAAGCCCAGTAATCCCGCAGGGAGCACCTGTTTGCACACCATGATGTAGGCTCCTTCAGTAGCGAGTCCTGTCAGATCGGGATTGATAACTTTATAGACCATCGGCGGGATCATCCATAAAATAGGACTAGCAATGTACAATGCTGCAAATAAATAAGCGACTTTGGATGCTGAGCGAGGCGTATCAACGCTTGTATACCGCTGTACAAACGTCCAATTACCTCCGATATAAAAGATATGGTACAATGCAAATGCCAGGATAAATCCCCAGGTATATTCACCGTTTACCACGTTGAAGAAGTCGTCTGGCACCTGATCCAAAAATGATTGTACGCCACCTACTTCCTGGAATACCAAAGGAATGACAATCAGAATCGCTGCTGTCAACACGACAAACTGTAATATATCGGTCACCATTACCGCCCACAATCCGCCAATAGCGGTATAGGCAATCATCAAAATCCCCAGTACAATGGTCACCGGAATTAGTGGATATCCCAAGGACTCGGAGACAAGCTTGGCCACCGAGTACAGCACTGACCCCTTGATAAATACCGACACCAGCATAAACACATAGATATAACACTTCTGGACAGCATTGCCTAACCGCTCTTTAATAAATTCAGCTGCCGTAAGATTACCAGTAGCCTTCCATTTAGGCGCGAGATACAGCCCTGTAATCAGTCCACCTATACACATGGTCCATTGGATGGTAATCGCTACCCAACCATGACTGTACGCGATAGATCCCCAGGCCACGAATGTGCCGGCCGAAAAGAAACTCATGAATAAGGACATCCCTCCTATAAACCATGGTACAGACTCACCGCCCGCAAAAAAAGATTTCAAATTTCTTCCTGTCCGCGAAAAACTAATTCCGACCAGCATTATGAATACGGAAAAAACGACTATAACTACGGTATCTATCATCTTGTATCAAACTTTAAATTAACGAATATAATTGTCGAATCCTCTATTCATAGCACCTAACTGCAAAAACTGCCGCAGGCACATCAGCTGACGGATGCTCGAGATGTATGGTCATCTTATCTGTCACACAGGGTTGCTGAAGTTCAATCACATTCCGAGTTTGGAAATTTTCACTCCGCTCATATATAATCTGACCCTTACTATCTTCAATTCTATACTTGCGAACACAGAATGGCATCACTTTCTCTGGATGGGTCATCAATACGGATTCCATTGCGTGATCCCAATCTGTATCAAAATTAATTTCAATTCTTCGGATCGTGTGCTCCTGGGACCATTTGATGGCAATCGTTGGATTGCTATCATCCACCGCAGCTACCCACGCATTGGGACGGATCGTTGGCCTATCGATACCATTGCGGATATTCTGGGCATCAAATAGGGGTAGCGGCGCAGATAAGGCAATCGCGAGATTGTGTCCTTCGGGTCGGCGCTGCGGTGTCCAAAACTCAAATGAATCGACTCCAGATCCCGGTAGGGCTACTTGTTTTCCATTATTTGAAACAGCTTTGTTCACACCATTGAATACCGATAGCAGACCGGATATCCGCTGACTAGAATAGGCGATTCGTATATCCTTGTTCTGCAGCAATGTAAGAAAGATATACTGATCCGTCTCAATTTCCAGTTCAAAGTCCAGCGATAAGGTATGAAATCCTGCTTCAAGTTCTATCTGCTTCTTGGCCAGTTGCCGATCCGGAGTAAATCCCCCCGTTCTTTCACTCGCCCTTAGCTCTACGACCAATACCGTCGGATTGATCACTTCGACATCCATCTCAAAGACCGGTAGAGCTCCAGCGACCACCGGAAGCAGCTGGGCCGCAGATATATGCAGATCCTTCCACAATAACCTCTCTTTCGAAAATCCCTTAAAAGTCAAGGTACTCGATGCCGATAGCTCCGCCTGCCATACGAGATCTTTGTCATCGGATAGGTGATGGCCAGGGATATACTGACCCGACTTTTGCAGTTCTTTCTGGAGCTCTACCATATGGTTTTGCTGACCGAGCTGGCGTGGTACCAATTGGTGCTGGATACACAACTTCGCAGCTACAGCTACGGCCTGCCCCACATATGCACATGTCGCCATGACCCTAGTGGCACCAAAGGCCACATGCGATACGCTGATAATACGCCCGGCCAAAAAGAGATTCTGAATATTGTGACTATATAAGCAACGATATGGGATATGAAAGAGTCCCTTACTATGCCATTGATTACAGGGCTGGCGTTCGCTAAATACACCATCTGCCGGGTGAAGATCTATAGACCACCCGCCATATGCTACCGCATCTGGATGTTGGCGCTGCTCTACTACGTCTTTCTGCGTTAACATATAATCGCCTTCAAATCGACGGCTTTCTCTTTTGCCTGGAATCATGCCTACCCATTCTAGGGTTAACGTATCCGCTTCTGGAAATTGGCCTGAATTTTTGATGTAGTCCCACACACCGTAGATGACTTTCCAAAGCTCCCATTTAATCTCTTCTGTATCATGCACCGTATCTAGACGCCCCCCATACTCTACCCACCACAGCTTACATCCGTGTTCTTTGGCATTGAAGTTTTTGAACCGTGGAATTTCTTTGGTCACGTCCATTGCAAAAGCGGGAGGAGTATAGGATACCGACCTGCCCACATCTTTTGTATAAAAATAGAGGGTATGTCCCAATAACTCACCATAGGCGGTGTCGGGCGCCATAGGCTCATCGAATTCTTCGCGTCCTTCAGCACCCATGCGAAATGCTGCTCCAGATAGAAAGCCAATGATACCGTCTCCTGAAGCGTCGCAAAATAAAGGAGATACCAGCTCATATTGTGTTGAATTCTGACTACAGAAAGCATGTGCGGATTTGATCATGTCATTCCCCTCTTTGTGGACCTCGTAGACGCTGGTATTGAGCAACAGTCTGATATTGGACTCCTGCCGTACCTTATCAAGTAAAATCAGATCCAATATAACGGCATTACCTTCCGGGTTACGATAGACATTTTCCACCAATATTTCGTCAATCACCCCTCCTTCCCGACTCCACCTATTGTTATTCCCCATATGGGAGGTCGCTCCCAATATCCACAATCTTACTTCACTGGAAGCATTTCCTCCCAGTACAGACCGATCCTGTACCAATACCACATTCAATCCCTGCCTAGCCGCTGTAATGGCCGCACAGACTCCAGACATCCCCCCTCCCACGACCGTCAGATCTGCAGTGATGGTTTCCTTTTTCAATGTCCTAGCGTCTCCTCCCTTACTATAAATCATATGTTCTTCCTGTTTTAATATCTATTTTATATTCTATTTCCATGGCTCCAATTACAGCCCTATGTTTCCTCATTATGGTATAAATCGGGAGATCACTTTTTTCCAGATACCATAACCTTCAGCAGTGAGATGAAGCCCATCCTCCCTATAGTGCGTCGGTATCAAGTCACCCTTGGTGTCTAGCATCTCTGTATATACATCCGCATATTTAGCCCGATCTTGTTGTTCTATAAATTGCCGTATCTTCCTATTAACCTCCTCTACTTGCGCTTTATCTTTTAATCGACGTGGTGATGGCTTGATGGAAATGAAGATGATCTCTGCCTTTGGTTTGGCTGTTCGTATTGCGTTGAATAATATCCCGAATTGTTCGACAATCCGATCTGTTGACCACCGGAGTCCAATATCATTATCCCCTTCATAAATAAAGATTTGCTTGGCGTCATACGGTGTAATCAATCGATCCCTGTAGGTATACAGATCTATTGTCTTGGTCCCGGACACCCCTCTATTAAGTACAGCTTTATCCGCAAAGTCATCTTTTAATGTTTTCCAATTTTCAATAGTCGAACTACCGACAAATAGGATGACATCACTCGGAGGTGGAGACTGCGCATCAAGCTTTTCGTACCGTTCCATCTTCTGTTCCCATTTTTGCTGTTGTGTCAGAGTGGACTGTGCATATGCACAAGACATGGATAGACATAGAAGTAAGCAATTTAGTAGCGATATCATCAGAATTCTTTTCATCTATTTATGTTATTTGTTCATCAATTGTTAATCTTCGAGGCATTCACGCTGCCTTTGGCGGTATTCGTGTAAGTTTCAACTAATCCAACACCGTAATATTGGATGTAAAGGCATTTGTCACGATGTCTGACTGGAGCATATTCCTTCCACCGACCTTTATATTTTTGAAGGTAACGTCCTTAATCATGTGACTAGCATCATAGCCTTCGAATGTCGCTGCCGTTGCGCTACTTGTACAGTCTATAAATCGAATGTCCGAGATAGTTCCAGGCCTGTATACTGGGTTTGAATTTGAATTTTGCTTGATGTACATCAGTACGAATCGGGTGTTGCCAGCCGTTTCATCCCGAATACCTTCAAAAGTTATATTCTTGACATCAGCCCAGTCGGAGTGTGGTATTGCCACAGAATGCCCGCCCCAAGTCATTTTGGCGATATCTATATCTTTAAAAGTAAGCTGTTCGACACTGCTGGTTTCCAGTGAGGACCCAATTCGGATACCTACCCCTACTTGGTTTTTCCAGATCATGCAATCGTGCGCACTGCAGTTTAGAAGAGGTGTTTCGCCATCTGCGGCAGCATTGGTCGCGTGCCAGCCAAAGCCATCGTCTCCCGATCCGATAAAGCAGTGGGAAAAATGTACATCCTGACATCCCGATCCTAGATCCAGGCCATCATTATTCTGACCAAAGCTAAGTAAGTTAAGATGAGACACCTCTACATTGGACGAATTGACCATATCCACTTGCCAGCCCAGCGCTGCATGCCGCACGCCAAATCCACGAAGTTCCACGTTTTGGCTACGGTATACCTTCACAAAATTACCGGCTACAGGCGCCGTACGGTCATCGATATATCCCCTACCGATCAATTTGACGTTTGAGACATTTTCAATCAGTACTTTCCCTCTTAGTATAGCTCCCTCTTCCAGATAGTAAGTCTTATTCGATTCCAGTTTAAACACTCCATTTACCCCCAGATGCACCCCTTTCGCAAATACAACAGCACCCGGCTTATAAGCGCTGTAATCAGGCGCACCAAATAAGAATAGCGGTGCCCTACCCGGAATGGCTAAGGCATAGTTGTAATATTCGGGAATGGTGAATGTCAATTCATTTCCATTCTTCACTACTGGGATGTCTAATCGCTTAGGTGAGAGCGTAAAGTTGGAGAAAGCAGTACCGCAGATGATCTTGACCTGAGCACCGGGGGTATAGTTGAATAAGGCTGTATGCACATCCGTTTGTCCACCATTTTGGGCCAGATCATAGCAGGTTTCCTGCCATACATCCAAGGTATCATTATTGACGATTACCTGATAGGCCAGACTCTTGACCATTGGTGAATCCAATTGTCCGACAGTGGACGCCATCCGTGCGAGATCACGCTCTAATAGCCCCTCGTTGGCAGATGTCCCTTTTTCGGGACGGTCGCAGCCCAATACGGTGGATACCGTCCCAAGCAATACCAGTAGTATCCAATAGTTTTTTAATTGATTTATGCTGTTGTTCATGCTGTTAGTTGTTTTAAAAAGGTTAATGGTATTTTACTTTCACTATTTTCAGTCCTGCCTCAGGTAAGGTGATCTTCCAATCGCTTGACATCTTCAATCTTGCTTCATCAACTCCACTGGAATGGAGAAGATGGGCTTCTTTTTCCTTCTTGCCGAATAATTTCCGGGATTGGTTTTTATTGATAGCGAGTTGGATGGATTGCGCATCTACGCTATTGTTCAATAAGACGATATAGAGCTCCTGACGATCATCGTCTGTTGCTAGGATGTAATCTACATTTGCATTATCCAGATGTACAAGGTTTTTTTTCATGACCAGATCCACGGACCTCCCCCTTATGTGACCTTTCTCAAATCCATAGCTGCGATGCGGCCCGACCTTAGGGGTGATGAATCCGCTAGGGAAGGAAATCTGTCCATTTGAGCGAAGTGTAGCCTCGGAGATCAGGTAATCGGTGATCCATCCCAGCTGCCACCAGGCATGGTGTGGAAATGGTCCGGCTCCCTTATTCATGGCATCCCAATAATAAGAAGCTACTCCAGTACCCGGATCCACAAAAGCATCCCGAGCCCATGCCGCTGCTCTTGCCATATGCAGAAATAAAGTATCATTGGTCTGCGCATAAAGTCTCACAAACAGACCCGCGTGACTGGACAGTAAAATAGGACCGTGATGATTTGCAGACCCCATAATGCCGCCGTGTTCGAATCCCAGTCCCACCTGACTGATCTCCCAATCTTCTCGGGTCCGACCGTTGACCTGCTTGGTCATATTTGAGGGTATAGGATGCGTGTAGATCGCTGTTGTGTAGTACCTGGCAACCTGGAAGGCCGCTTTTTGATAGTATGCATCATTTGTCAATGCATACATATCAAGCAGCGCCTGTACAGATTGTACCGTTGCAAAATCCGGTGCAAATCGCGTATCTCCACAGACACCTAGAAACCATCCCTTTTTGACGGCATGCTCGACATACCATCTTGCTCCTTTGATCGCTGCCTCTTTATATTTTTCATCTCTTAGCAACTGATGAGCCACCAATAGACCGTAAAATGTTGGTCGTAGGTCATCCACATCTTCGAACATAGGGGCTTCTGACCTGTTGTCATAGGCGACCTCCCAATGTCCATCCGGATGCATCTTGGATAGTAACCAGTCTGCTGCGTTTCGTAGCTCCTGCTTCACATCAGACCGATCAGGTTCGAATAGTAATATATTCCCGATATCCATCAACATATAATAAGTCGTACCGATAGGCTCGCTGTAAGGTCCCCACTCTTCGGCAAATCGCTGGCTACGGTGCAGGTAGTATTGCCCTGCGGCCGAGCCATAGAAGAATCCAGGCGTACGATGTTGCTGTTTCAGCTTAAAATTCAGGGCCGAAGGAAGTCGCTCTGCTTTTAATTTGGCGTCTCCGGTCAGTCTGGCCAGCATCCACATAGCTCCGTAATCTGAATTTTTCATCGCATCCTTTTCGGATCCGTATACGCCACCTAGGTAGTCCTGTGCACCGATTACGGTATGCTCGTAATTTGCTGTACGCCATTTAGATGTGCTATCAGCGACCACATAGTCATACATCGCATAGAGGCGATCGGTCAAAGACTGCTTGGACTCTTTCATCTTTAAAAAATCGCTAAACTGGTACACATCTTCGATCACATGTCCCAGAACATCATACCATCCTGCTTGCTGGATGGTATACCGAAAAGCAAATGTGACCTCTTCCCCTTCTTTCAGATAAGACCCCGTCTCTCCCAATATGGGGTGATAGAGTGTGGGAGTGACTTCATTATTCCGATTCATCAGGGATAGCCCGAGTTGCCAGACGGCATGCGTCTTTACATCCTTCAGCCACGGATCTCTAGCGGTACCCGGTTCGGCCACGGTCGCCAAGGTTATTCCTGATTGGGTAGTCAATAGTGAGGCCAAGGTAGATGTGGTGCGTTCGCGTACGATCACCGGCCGATCTGGGATACCATGACCATAGGCATATGCCCTCACAAAATCAGGATTGAGGGACGCTCCCTGAAATAAACCTGGGATGACAGCCCATTGAAATTGCCGCTGCTCTGCAATTGCTAGAGAGGGGGTTGACAAGGAGTAATAACCGCTCTCTTTCGCTCTCAACGTCATGCGTACGCGAATATCATGGACATGCTCGGGATCTAGGCTCCACTCCTCTGACATTGCAAATTTTTCACTATCGTATTGAAATCTCAGTGCTGATCTGGAAGTTGACTTTACAGAAGTCGGCTGGTAATGCTGGGCCTCACCGGCAAGATTCAGACTTACAGGTGATAGGCTCTGCGCCCAAATGGGCATTACATAGCGATATTGGGAGTCTGGAAAATGGATGGCTTCGCCGTTACGATCCTGGATAGCAATCGCTGTACCCGAAGGTTTCTCTTTGGAGAACAGGACAGTCCGTTGTTGGGTTGCCATCGTCAGGGATTCCTTCCCCCCTCTCCCTTTTAAGGTTACAGATTGAAGATTATATCCGTTATTGGCATAATTCCAGACCAGTTGTACAGCGCTGTTGTCTAACGTGACTTCAGCACGGCTTTGACCAAATACTGCAGTACACCACAGCATGGGTAGTAAAAGAATAAATCGCTGTACTGAACAACGGGACATATAAATCTTATAGGATGGCGGCATATTTATTAGGGTTTGATATTGACGGTTATTTCTGTATATCCCTCTTTACGACCACTGTACCATGTCGATGAGGTTTCGAATACAGCTTTGTAGACACCAGGGGTTTTATACACATATTTGTATTCTCGCATGCTTGCACTGATATTTTTAAGTGCAGTGCCTTTGTCCGCGACTGATTCTCTTACCTTAAATCCTTTACTGATCACCCAATCATCGTTGTCCGTATCAGCTGCTACTCCACCATACATCAATAGTTGCGCTGCAGAGATGGTCCACACTTTACTATCATTCAGGAAGCTAATGCCCTTCCAGCCGGCGCTGGACATGGTCGCTACATTGGTCTCCACCCCCTCCGGGGACACTTTTACCGCATTGAACGTACGGATGACCCACCTATTTTGCTGAGGTTTTTGGAAGTCCGTATATCGAAAGGCAACATACATAGTGGCTGTATCGGCCGGACTCGCATATGGTTTCAGGCTCACAGTGCCGGAAGGCGTATTGTCCTGTCCTGTAGAGAAAACGGCCTTATCGGAGATATCTACCCACTTCGCCCTACTGATTTCGTCGGCAGTATACACGCCACTGAAATCATTGGAAACCAACAATTGTAGATTGTCATAGATAACACCCCACTGGACTAACGTCTTAAAATCGATCTGCAGATCGTTGTCTGCATATTGCCGATCTTTCAGTTCGTAGTTGCGTCCACGCTCTCCTGAATAGAACACTATATTATCGGGAGCACCTTCGAATCGGAATACAACGGTATCTCCGACCTGATAAGTTGATGCATCTGTCATGACCTGTAGGTCAGCGCTGGCAATATCTTCTTTCATGCAACTGGCAAACAAGAGGAGCAGCATGCTATAAATTAGCGATCTTTCCATTTCTTCTCTATTTAGATCCAGGTCTACCAACCTGGATTTTGGGTAATCTGTTTATTAATGGTTATTTCAGTATTGGGAATGGGGAATAGGACATTCCTTTCGGTCGTATTCAGACCTGCATTCCCGCCGTATCGATGAGCGGCAGGGGCATTGACCGATATATCTCTACCTAAGGTATTCATTGTGGGTACGTAGATCCCCCAGCGGATCAGATCGTGTCTTCTGATACCTTCAAAGCAGAGCTCACGTAGGCGCTCATCCTGTAGATATTGTAAAAATTCGACCTTATCCAGTCCGATAGGTGCATCACTATCCGCATCAGCTACATTTAGCGGTTTGCCGAAGGCTCTCCGGCGCACTTGGTTAAGGGCATCATAAGCGGCGGCAGAAGGTGAACCATTCACTTCATTCTCGGCTTCCGCTTTCATCAGCAACACATCGCTATACCTGATCAATGGGAAATTGGTGGAGTTGTAACTGCGGACTTTAGTACCCATCTCGTATTCCCGTCTCCATTTTCCAGGATTTCGATCGTAAAGCTGTTCAGGGGTGTAATATTGCCTTTGTGTAACCCCAGCAGTAGCTACAAATCGGTAAGGGCTGATGCTCCAATCGCGCCTCATGGTATCCTTCTGTCCATACATGTTGTACAGTTTGGCTGTGATCCGCATTGCTCCACCGGAGTACCCGATACGTTCATCAGGGCACTCTATTCCATTTTCAATGCCTACCATACCTGCCTGATCGATGTTGCCTATTTTATTTCCAAACATCCCGACCTCCCACAGGCATTCTTTCGCTTCATTGATATCCTGCGAATGGTTAATGAATATTTGCCTATAGGCGGGGTTGAGTACATGTTTTCCAGAAGCGATTACTTTATCGGCATACTCGAGAGCATCTTGGTACCGAGCGGGCTCATTAAGCGGCTGGCCAGCCATTTTTAAAAATACACGGGCCAATATCGCTTGAACGGTCGTTTTGGAAACTCGCTCATTGGCCACGACTCCACTTTCGTACACCAGATTTTCAGCCTCCTTCATATCCTTTACAATCTGTCCGTACAAATCCGTTAGTGAGGCCTGCGTTGGATATGGATCATTAGGTGATTGTGTAGATGACAATTTTAAAGGAACCCTGCCGAAGAGATCTGTCAATACATAGTAGTAGTATCCGCGCATGAATAGCGCTTCTCCCTTTATTGCATTCCTCTTGGTGACATCCATATCGACACGATCCACATTCTCTAATAATAGATTGGCCCTGTTTATTCCTTCGTACATCACCTCCCAGAGTCTACTGATGTCTAGATCAGCAGCGTCCATGACCATCACCCTGATATTGTTGATGGATATATTCTTGAAGTACGCTTCATCACTCAGCACAAAGTAGCTAAAGAGTCCTCGGCTGTACATCCGTCCATGTGTATCAATGAGCCTGTTATAGACGCCGTTGAGACTATTCATTAATTCGCCTTCATTCCGGAAGTAATTTTCAGTAGTTACAAAATCAGGCTCTTTGTCCAACAGTTTGGAGCATGAGCTGGTTAGACAGGCTATGCATATGGATAAAATATAAATGCGTTTCATCATGATCTAAGTTTATTTTAAAAATTAAGGTCAAGTCCAAAAGTCACCGTACGTGGTCTTGGATAGGCCGACCAGTCAAAAGAGGGCGTCAATGCTCCCGGACGTGTATTGACTTCCGGATCCAGTCCTGAGTACTTTGTCCAGGTAACTAGATTCTGGGCGGCCATGTATACGCGTATGGACGACATGCGTAGCCTTTTAAGCTGTTTAGCATTAAAGGTGTATCCCAACGACAGCGTCTTGAGGCGCAAATAGGATCCATCTTCAATAGTTCTGGAAGAATACACAGCCGGTCCTTGGCCGCCGACACGATACAAATCATTCGTCTGGTTTTCCGGTGTCCACCGATCGGCAAAGGACGCAAACATATTCAGGAAACCGCGGGCCACGGGATCTCCCCCTTCAAACTCAATTCGATTGGCATTTAGGATGTCTCCTCCGTAGCTCCATTGCAAAAAGACATTCAGGTCAAAATTCTTATAACTAAAATTGTTATTGAATCCCCCAATATGTTTTGGGTTGGGGTTGCCTATTATCGTAAGATCGTAGTTGTCAACCTGTCCATCGCCATTGATATCCTTAAATCGGATATCTCCCGGTTTGATATTTGCTCTCGGCACCCCATTATTAGGCTGTCCTGGTTTTAACAGGTAACTGCCATTTACGAGATCAAAGTCCGAGTACTGATACACACCATCAAACAGGTATCCATAGAACAGGGCTATAGGCTGTCCTGGTATCGCGATATAGGGATATGCATTGTTAAAGTTGCCCCATGTCACACGTGTAGCCAAGCTTGGTTCACCATCATTGAGTTCGAGCACCTTGTTTTTATTGAAAGCAATGTTAAAGCTCGAATTCCATGAAAAATTGGGAGTTTGCACATTTTTAGTCTCCAGTGTAAATTCAATTCCGCTGTTGGATACACGGCCTATATTCTTGAATCCTGTCAGGAATCCCATACTAGGGGCCAAAGTCGCGTTCAATAATAAATCCCGCGTCTCTTTATGGTAGTAGTCTGTGGTAAGGGATATTCTGTTCTTAAGTAACGAGATATCAAGCCCTACATTCGTCTGTACCGTTGTCTCCCATTTTAGATTTGGATTTCCAAGATTGGTGGGTACCATCCCTTGACCAGCACTATTACCAATACTGTATCCTGAGGCAGGATTCATCTGGAGGGCACTGAGCGCGGCATAGTCTGACACCCGGTTATTTCCCGTAGAACCGATACCCACCCGTACTTTGGCATCACTGACCGCTGTGATCGACTTCAGGAAGTTTTCTTCTTTCAGTCGCCAGGCGAAAGAACCCGAAGGGAAATAGGCCCATCTATTTGATTTTGGGAATTTGGATGAGCCATCACTTCTGAAGGAGAGGGTCAGCAAATATCTCGAACGGTAATTATAATCTACTCGTCCCAAATAAGACATCAGTCCATTGGAGGCATCTGTAACAGGTGCCGTCGTGATCTGCCCTTCATCCAACCCTTTGATGCCTAGTGCCTCATTGGGTATCAGGATAGAGGTAAATCCATTGGTATAATTCCGAATATCCTGCACCGTAAATCCTACGACTGCTTTTAATCGGTGTCCTCCCTTGAATTTCCGGTCATACGATAGGGTATTCTCATTCAATAGATTGGTAACTTCATTGTTCCAAATCGAACCGTTTACTTTATTATTTGAAAATGGGTGTCCCGCTCTTGACCTGGAGTTGAAGAATACTTCCCGCCGCTGATTCGTGCGGGTATAGCCGGCAGTTGTTCTAAAAGTCAATGTTTTACCCCATTTATACTCCAAGTAGCCATTCGCTACGAGGTTGTTGCTGAATAAAGGGTTATACTCATTCTGCACCGATAAATAAGGATTGATGCGTAAATCCGTACCTGCACTTGGGTCCATATCCGGATCAAAGAGATCGTCTATGAGGGAAGCATCCGCCAGCGGATCGCCAGTAACGGGTCGATACCCCCATATCCCATACAGGAGACTTGCAGTCGGACTGGCCTGAGATTCGGATGCCACAGTACCATAGCGTTTGTACGCTGTATAATTTAGGTTTATCCCGACTTTAAGTTTTGCATTCACGGTCTGATCCAAGACTACCCTTCCCTGATATTTGTTAAAGCCACTGTTTAGGATAATCCCATCTTGATCCAGTGCAGATCCAGAGATGGCATATCGTGTACGATCGCTCCCGCCACGCATAGCAAGTGTATGATTATGGGTGATGGCATCTCGAAATACCTTGTCCTGCCAATTTATGCCTTCCATATTCCGATAGTCTTCCAAGGTCTTCCCCTCTTTCAGATATATCTTAGAATAGAGCGTAGGATTCTGCTCCAATTGATATTTTACAAATTCGTAGGGGCTCAGTACCTCTTGCCTTTTGATCACCTGATTCAGGCCTACCCATCCGTTGTAGTTGATGACCGGTGCCCCGACCTTTCCCTTCTTTGTGGTAATCAAGACAACACCGTTGGCCCCTCTAGCCCCATATATCGCCGTAGCTGAAGCGTCTTTCAACACCTCCAACGATTCGATTTCTTCGGGATTGATCGTATTCCCTACGGAGGTCTCTACTGGAAATCCATCAACCACATACAATGGAGAATTATCTTGGGTGACCGAGTTATTACCCCGAATGACAATACTCAGCTCCGCACCGGGCTGCCCATCATTCGAGCTCACTTGCACACCAGCTACCCTCCCTGCCAACGCTTCCTCAAAGTTGGCGACCGGAGCTTTGCGCATATCTGTTAGATTGGCCTGTCCTACGGCCCCTGTAAGGTCGCGTTTGGTGGTCGTACCGTAGCCGATTACGACAACGTCATCCAGCATTTGCTCGCTTTGTAATAGCTTGATCTCCATCGGCTGACGGAATACGGCTGCACGTTTTACCGGTAGATACCCGATCATAGAGAACAGTAGAGAATCCCCTTCCGAAGTGGACGATATGGAGAAATTTCCCGATGCATCTGTAGATGTTGTGACAGATTTATTTTGATTCGAGACCGTAGCCCCTACTAAAGGAACCCCCGCGGCATCCAGTACTCTTCCTTTAACAGACAGGCTTTGCTGACCAAAGGTAGAGAGGGATAGGTAAAGGGTTGCTAAAAACAACAAGGCTGCTCTTAGATGAAATAGCGTCATAACAGTGTTTATAATTAGTTATCTTTCGGAAACTAGTCTGGTCTAGACTGGTTTGCTTTTATAAAAGTATAAATTATATTTGCCCTTGCAAAAAAAAAGTAAAAAAAGATTGATAACACTTTCCAAACATGTCTCCAAATAGAAAAGAATTACCATCATGCTTTCCGCATATCCTGCATATTCTAAACTTGCATATGAAAACAAGTTTATCTAAGTTTGATTCTTATTATTGTATATGACTATCCATCACATGTCCACTACAAACGAATCAGGTAACGGGTCGCGGATGAAGTATCTGCAGTTAGCAGATTACATTCACACATTGATCGAAAAGAACGACCTTCATATCGGAGACCGTATCCCTTCTTTAAACCAATTGCAAGATCAACTCGGCATGAGTAAAGAGACGGTGTTGAAGGGGCTCAATTATTTGCTAGAAAAGGGTGTGATTGAGTCGGTGTATCGTAAAGGGTATTATGTCAAGAAAAAACAGGTACAGCATTCTTACCGCATCCTTCTGCTCCTGGACAAGATGAACACGATGCGCGAACAGATCTATCAATCATTATTAGCCGAGACAAAAGGTGCTGCCGACATAGATGTCTATTTTCACCATCACAATTTTAACGTCTTCCAAAATATTATTACTGAAAACATCCAGAACTATACGCACTTTGTGATTGTCACCTTCTTGAAAGAAGATCCATCGCCTATCATCAATCTCATCCCGCCCAATAAGCGCATTGTCATTGATTACAATCAGTTAGGGCTTTCCGGCACGTATACCTGCATTTATCAGGATTACGAATACGACATTTACAATAGCCTCACGCTGTTACAGACCAACATCCAAAAATATAAGAAATTATTACTCATCGCACATCCTGAAGCGCTGCATGCTCAGCACGTCATCAATGGATTCGTTCGTTACTGCGAAGAGTTTAATATGAAATATGATATTCTATCGGAAGTAGATGAGCAGCATTTTAAGAAGAGTACCGCCTTCATCACGTTCAGCCGGTACGATTCGGATGATGTATCTTTGATCAAACTGACTCAAAAACATGGATTTGCATTGGGGCGTGACATCGGTCTTATTTCGTATAACGATACAGATGTAAAAGAAATTTTGGAAGGGGGAATTACAGTCATCTCCACTGATTTCCGGGCTATGGGAAAGGCTGCTGCCGAATCTATTCTACAGAAGAAGACCATGAACCAGCGCAATCCTACACAAGTCATTATCCGTAAATCACTTTAGAGATTTTACATCAAAAAACAGATACAACACAAGCCGTCCTTTATCCATCTTCGGATTCGTTGGCTGCTGCCATTCAGCGCTATTGCAGCAATCCGCTTTTGATATATGCTAACTCAGCTAACTCAGCTTTCATGCAAAGGCTATTCTGCGCGAGGGTACGGATGGGCAGCTGTAATAATAAATAAAAGAAAATGACCGTCAACATTATCAAACGTATAGGTATAGGCATCGCTATTATTTGTGTTACATTTTCACTAGTCCTGATCGTGTCCATGCTCCTTTCGGAGTCCAGAGGGCCTAGCATGATGGGTATGCATGACCACGGACAGGAAATAGGTGGTATATTTATTCGATATCAGGATCAGGTGTATGCATCGGTACCCAGCAACGGGTATTACCTGATTCAGGAAGCTGATGCAGACAGCTTCAAACTGTTGGACGACAATTATCAAAACCGCCAATTTGGCCTAGACAAAACTCATGCGTACTGTGGTAATCTAGTGATCAAAGATTTTGATCCATCTACGGCTAGAGCAATCGGTAATGACTACTTTACAGATGGCAAACAGACTTGTTATTGTGGTTCAATGAGTGTAAACAATGAAGCCCTGTCTATCGTTCCTGAACTTATTCAGCGGATGCGATATGGTCTGGGCATCGGCGCAAAGCCACAGACCTATATCTATCCCTTCTCCACGCTTGAGACCGGTCCTACACCTTACCACGCGATCTTAAAAACGCAGGTAGTGACCAACGGTAACACCTCTTACTATAGAGGCCACATTCTGCCTCAAGCGAATTCCAAAGGTTTAAGACAGATTCCCAAGTTATACAACGATGGCGATATCCGGGAAAGCGAAAATTACCTCGCAGATGGTCAACATGTCTATTACCAAAATACCAGATTGCCACTTCAAGACCATGCGGATCTGTATGCCATCGTCATAGATGCTCAAAATCAGGAGAATTATCTAATAGACCCTAGCCAAGGGATGGTCTACGTCAACGACATAGCTTTTGACAAGCAATACAGTCCATATCAGGTGCTATCTCTCCACGGTGACCATGTGCACCATGCCCTCTTCCTAAGCAAAGATGGAATCTTCTACTTTGACAAGGAGAAAAACAAAGTCATTCGAATCGAGGACAACCCACTGACAAGTGAAAAGTTCGACGAAATCGCGCCTTTAATATTTTCTGATGGTCAACAGATACTTTATACACAGACCAGTGAAGTCTGGGGCGGGCAAAAAAATCCGGGACTTAAATCCAAATCTACCCATATTTACAAGTTGGACGAGTCCACGACAGCTAGCTGGGTCAAAGTTGGTACGGTCCATCATACTTTTGGTTCTGTCTGGAAAAATGGCAGTACCTACTATTACTTTGACCAACTCGGGGACAGTCAGCTAATACGGGAGACCATCTACCGGATCACGGATAGAACGACAGTTGACACGCTCCTCTCACCCTATCTCCGAACAGACGATATCCGTAATCTTGTACAGACAGATCATATGGCGAAAGTCAAAAGAGTAGAACTCTTCAAGGCAGAGACGACCTATTCGGGGGACTACGGTTGGTTCATCTGGTTTGTCATCCTTTTTGCCATTGGGCTACAACTTTTTCTATGGATGCTCAGGAGGCTAGGCATCAATCCAAAGCCCTTTAGGGTTCAAAATAAACGTCTTAAGCTGTACAGCTTGTGGCCCACATCTTATGCGCTGTCCGAAATAGACAAGGTTGTCTTCTCCATACAAGCCGCTGCACGTCAACGCGGATATACTGGACGTTTTCAGATCCAAACGAAAGATGGGAAGCGGTCACGTAACTACATGTTTGCGACCCAGATGCGGTTAAGCGCAGACAGCAAACAGGACCTAGAGCTTTATATTGCTGATCTACAACATCTGCTGACTAAATATGGAGTCAAAAGCATAGTCAGGGCCTAATATGGCGGATTGCTGCTACCCTTACCAGCAGGTCTGGATCTCTCTAGTCAGCATTAACAATAGGAAGCATTAGATCAAAATCACCTCCTATTCATTATCACATGAATATTTTTCAGGTTGGTAATGATAGTCGAGACATACAGGATATTACAGATTGATCAAACAATATTATAAATGGACAAGTCCTCTGGCATAAAGTGTTGTATTTTTGCAGTGTCAGTCACTCCTTGAACTGAAGTAGACGGATACCCGTAAAAACATAACATCCAATTTGATATAAAAACGTAAAAAATGAACATTAGAAAGGCAACTCAGGCAGACTATCCACCCATTATGGAGATTTGGGAATCGGCAGTTAAGGCTACGCATGATTTTTTATCGGATGAAGATTTTGATTTCTTTAAAATTGCAATTCCGCGTGATTACCTGCCCAATCTAAGTGTTTATGTTTTGGAGGACAAGGGCGACATCCCTGCATTTTGCAGCGTTTCAGAAGACAACCTCGAAATGTTGTTTGTAGATGCCAATAACAGAGGAAAAGGCCTGGGAAAGATATTGGTACAGTTTGTATTAGATGAATTGAACATCTATCTTGTGGATGTGAATGAACAAAACCCGCAAGCGGTCGGTTTTTACGAAAAAATGGGCTATCAAAAAACTGGTCGCTCCGAAACAGACGGACTCGGAAAACCATATCCTATTTTGCATTATAAGCATCTTGGTAGCACACAAATCTGATATACCAAATGATTAAAATCGTTGCGTATCACCGCGGATATTTCACGGCTCTTACCTCTTATGTATTGGACGATGAGCAGTCCAGATTCTCACAGATTCCTAAACAGGTACTCAACAATCCTGATATTACGCAGAATAAGAAGCGCTTCCAATACTGTATTCTGCTTGACGAACAGCCAGCGGGATTTTTCTCGTTGGATTTTTCAACAGATCGCTTTGTATACACGGATAATAGAGATGCTGTTTTGCTTCGCGCGTTGTCTATAAATCCAGCATTTCAAGGAAAAGGCGTTGCCAAATCAGCCATGTTGCAACTTCCGGATTTTGTAAAACGGCATTTCCCCAAAACCACGGAGATTGTATTTGGTGTGAATATGGAGAATGAAAGCGCCTATCAATTGTACCTAAAGACGGGTTATCTGGATTCCGGAAACCTTTATGAAGGTATTAAAGGGCCGCAACGCGTGATGTATAAAGAAATAACATAGTTTTATTGATGCCCTTTTCTATTGTGCATCAAACGTCTGATTTGTGCACCCACCTCCTTTAAACAGGTCTCCCACTACGCGTACATTTTCTGTACGGCACCTTTGATCTGTGCTGTTTTTCCAAGGATATGTGTCAGGCATCCCATCGCTTTACGGCCTAATTTTGTGTTATTAAAATTCAAGAACGATGACACAACGAGATCACCACATTCCAGAAGAAGATTCTTTAACATTATTGCAGTTTTACGCGGACTGGTGCCAGCCCTGTAGGATGATGATGCCTATGGTCGACTCCATCAAGCAAAGGCAATTGGACTGGCTTGCTGTCAGACAGATAGATGTGGATGAAGAGTCAGCTATCGCTAATCAATACCACATTAGGTCAATTCCAACATTTGTAGTGCTCAAAAACAACGATGAAGTCTGGCGAAATACAGGTATGATGACCGACACATCTTTATTGGATATCTTGACATCCTTACGGTAGCACTGCTCAGACGCCTAGATAAGAAATAGCAATTCGTACATATTAAAAAAATTAAAAACACCTCCTTTATGATTGATTCAACTAGTTTCAAAGATATTGAGAAACCAATACTACTCCAGTTTTCTGCAGAATGGTGTGGTCCCTGTAAATTATTGGCACCGATTGTCGACCAAGTGGCGGCAAAAATCCATGAGCTTGCTGATGTCCGGCGGGTGGATGTCGATAGTGAAAGCGAACTAAGCATAGCGTTCCACGTTCGTGGGGTGCCCACATTAGTGCTTTTGGACAAGGGTGGAGCCATATTTTGGAGACATACCGGCTTAATTTCCGAAAAAGAACTTTTGAAGCAAGTGGATCGTCTACAACAACGTTAGCCGATTGGTGCCAAAGGGGAGTCTGAACAAGAATCAAAAACAATTGCAATGGAAACAACAAAATGTTTAATAATTGGCTCCGGACCAGCAGGATATACTGCTGCTCTATATGCCTCTAGATCGGCATTAAACCCGATACTGTATACCGGCTTACAGGTGGGAGGTCAATTGACCGAGACTACGGATGTAGACAATTTCCCAGGATACCCGGAGGGTGTGCAGGGTCCGGCTTTGATGGACGATCTAAAGCGCCAGGCGGAGCGATTTGGAGCTGTCATCATCCCTGAAGAAATAAGCGATATTGACTTTAGCGATCGTCCTTTTAAAGCCAGCACCAATAGTGGAAAGCAGGTGCTGGCCGAAACAATTATTATAGCCACCGGTGCGTCGGCGAAGTGGTTGGGTCTTGCCAATGAAGCCAAATATAACGGTAGAGGCGTCTCTGCCTGTGCGACCTGTGATGGTTTTTTTTATAGAGGCAGGGAGGTCGTCGTCGTGGGTGGTGGAGATACAGCGTTAGAGGAGGCCATCTTTCTATCAAATCTAGTGAAGAAAGTCTATCTGCTTGTGCGGAAAGACAGGTTCAGAGCTTCGCAGATAATGCAGACCCGTATCAAGCGTATCGCTAATGTGGAGGTCATGTTCAATACAGAGCTATTGGATGTGCTAGGTGATGGCAATACGGTCCATGCTGCCAAAATATATAATCAGGCAGCCGATCTGCAAACCATTCTGCATGTGGCCGGCATATTTATCGCTATTGGACATACCCCGAATACGGCGCTCTTCAAACATGATCTTACACTTGACAGGGCCGGCTATATCAAAACAATTCCTGGGACATCGAAGACCAATATAGCCGGTGTATTTGCCTGCGGAGATGTACAGGACAACGAGTACCGACAAGCGATCACAGCTGCCGGATCTGGATGTATGGCTGCCATAGATGCCGAACGATATCTCTCTTCGCAAATTCATAAAAATGGGATTGGATGTATTGATGGGCCTATACTTTTCAACCATCTCAACTAAGCGTGTGTGATGAATCGAAGAAAATTTATTATAGAAAGCAGCATATTAGCCTCTACAGCACTATTTTCGGGGACACTGTTATCTTTTACACATTTAGATGAAGCATGTGCCACCGAAATTTTTGACGTCGTCATCATAGGTGGGAGTTACTCGGGGCTTTCGGCAGCTATGGCATTAGGACGTTCCTTGCGAAATGTGCTGATCATTGACAATGGAATGCCCAGTAACCGAAAAACACCACATTCCCATAACTTTATAACACAGGATGGCGAGACTCCTGGCGATATTACACGTGTGGCAAAGGCGCAGGTATTGACATACGAAACAGTCTTGTTTCACCAAGACACGGCGATCAATGTACTGAAAACATCGAATATCTTTACGGTCACCACACAATCTGGAAAAGTATTTTCGGCCAAAAAGGTATTGTTCGCTACCGGATTAAAGGATATTATGCCCGCTATTCCCGGTTTTTCAGACTGCTGGGGGATTTCTATTTTACATTGCCCCTACTGTCATGGTTATGAAGTCAAGAATCAAGAAACGGGCATTTTAGGAAACGGTAGTTTAGCGTTTCATTATGCTCAACTGGTATCAAACCTGACACATAAGCTGCATATTTTCACAAATGGACAAGCAGATTTCAATACTGAGCAACAGCAGCTAATACGTCAGAATAAGATCAGTGTCGTCACGCAAAAGGTGCTAGCTTTAGAACATCATAACGGCAGGCTTATCAAAATACATTTGGAGGATCACTCTTCCTATCCATTGACCGCGCTATATGCCAGGCCTGCATTTGAACAGCATAGTAAGATTCCTATGGTATTAGGATGTACGAAGAACGAACAAGGGCTATTGGTCGTTGACAGCAATCAGCAAACGAATATTTTTGGAATATATGCCTGTGGCGATACTTCTGCTTTCCGATCGGTTGCGACCGCAGTTGCAACGGGATCTCAGGCCGGGGCCGCGATCAATATGGCATTGTCAACAGAAAACTTTAATTTAAAAGAATAGAGATGAACACATTTTTGGAAATGATATTTTTTTCATTATTTATAGGTATAGGGGCTACTTTGTTTATGGATCTCTACGCCCTCTTAATCAAACGATTTTTTAATATCCCTTCATTGGACTATGCTCTTGTAGGCCGTTGGATAGGTCATTTCAAAAATGGTATTTTCACCCATCCAAATATCATACAGTCTGAGAAGGTCAATGGGGAGCGAGCCATCGGTTGGTGTGCTCATTATGGGATTGGTATCTCCTTTGCTTTTCTACTCCTATTGGTCTGCGGCACTGAATGGGTAGACCATCCCACTTTTTGGCCATGTATTATTATCGGTTTATTGACCACCGCAGCACCTTGGTTTATGATGCAACCGGCCTTTGGTTTTGGAATAGCCGCTTCCAAGACTCCAAATCCGACCGTGTCGCGACTGAGGAGCTTACAGGCACATGCTATCTACGGCATTGGCTTGTACCTTGCCGCTATCCTATTGCATACACTTCTGCCATAGCGAGCCTGCAGATCTATCGGAACCAGTATGCTTCCTGTTTCGATCTCATCGTGTGTACCAAGCTTATCCGCTTACATATTGAAAAATAGCACGAACTTTTGTTCGTGCTATCAAAGGTACACTCTTATAAATTTTAAAACCAAAAACTCATGCGAACTAAGCCTTTTTGATAAGCAGTGATAAAAAAGTAGATGGCTGTTCCACTACATTGACGGATTGAAGATTTTTCTTAATAATCTCATCGATTTTATAATCTATTAGAGAGGACAAATTAATTTGCTTTCCGTCTTTCAAACATATTTCAAGATAATAATAGTAATCATTATATGGAAGTGCGGTAACACCGACAGAATCATTGAAATGTTGATAACTGGCAAAGACATTTATCCTATCGATATCACTTCCCGAATAAATACGGTCATCAACGATTAACATGTCGTATTCAATCTTAATATTCTTATGTTGATTACACAAATAATTTACATGTAGTATCAATACCGGTAAAAGTAAGACTAGAAAATAAAAAACGAATGTTGATAAGAATAATATTTTAAACAAATCAAATTCAGTTTTTACATATAAAAAATACATGCAAAAAATATAAACTGCGCTTATTATAGATAATTCCCTTAGCGCATACAGCTGGCTTCTAATTGAAATTTTTAAATCCATTCTAATTATATCGTATATTATTTATTGTTGTGTTATAAAACCTGTTTGTACTTTGTTTAAATTGAGGCCACCAAGTATCCCACGCACTCTCAGCAACTCCTGCACCAATCCCAATCACTGTTCCTACAGCAAAACCATAGGGACCACCTATTGCAGTTCCAACTTCGGCTCCCACAACTGCTGAAGTGACGGTCGTTCCCATTCTGAAAGAAAATCTATAGCCACTAATTTTGCCTTGGTAATACTCTACGCCATCATATATAATTTGTCCTCCACTGGACAGATAGCCTCCAACCTTTCCTATCTTTCCCAAAACCTTACTATTAGGACCTTTCAATCCTTTATCTAGCGCATCAAGAAATTCTGCAGAAACTCCTATCTCTTTACTAATATTTGCTCCTTTTTTTACCTGGCTCAGAGATAATTTCCTTTTTTTGGCTTTACGTGGAGGATTCTCTCCTTCATCAACATCCCCTCCTTGATCTCCCAGCTTATGCATTGCATGGTTGAGTCCTGCGACAACACCGCCGGCAATAGCACCCTGCCAGAAATTACCTCCTGTAAGCTCGGCTCCGACACCTCCGGATAGGACTCCAAAGCTGACAATTCCATAGGTACTTTGAGAAAACTGCCCTAAACCTATTCCCCCCATCAGTTGGCCCCAACCGTAGGCACCTACACTACCAAAAAAACCACCAGCTGCCGAACTCAAGAAATCAGCTCCCTGCACGAGTCCTAGAACGCCCTGTGACACACCATGGGCACCGGCCTGTAGGAGTGCGTTGCCAAAGCTAGCTGATGTACTGAAAAGCGATCCGATACCAAACGTGACAGCTCCTGAAACTGCTCCGAATAATGTGGCCTTTAGAGCTCCTCCAAAATTCCACATACCCAAATTGCCGGACACCGCCAATCCAACCGTATAACTGGCCAGACCAATGGCTGCACCAATAAGTACTGCTTTCCATAATGCCCAAGCACCTAAGAACGCCAAGAAGAAAACTTCGCCGCTCGGGTCATTATACATCAGTGGATTGTTTATCACATACCCGTACTTATTATAGTTCTGGGTATTGAACATGTCCTGAATATACGCATCAGCATTGAGGAATCTACGTAAGGTCGGGTCGTATAACCGGCCATTCATATGGACAATACCAACTGTGTCAAAATGTTCATGGGAGGTATAGCCACGGTCCAGAATCTTCATAACACCATGGGTCAAATTGCCCCAGGCATCGAAGTGTCGCTCCTCAACCAAAGCTCCCTCAACATCACTGATAGCCAAAATGCTACCGAGATAATCTTTGTGCAAAAACAGATAAGAACCACTACTCTCCGAATAGTCTTTCAAATATACAATATTGCTTTCATAAGGTGAACTGCCGATAAAGAGTACATGCTTCTCTTCTCCCGTTGTATTATTGCGCACTACCTCAAAACTGCTGTCGGCGCTGTAAAACTTGGTAAAGCCCGTCTCTTTTTCAACAGCAACTTGATCCTCAATTATTGAATTTGTAGCTTCATCACTACAGAAAACCCTTTGACGCATCGCTCCGAGTCCATAGTCAAATGTAACATTGCTCTGTTTTCCTTTGATCTGAAGCGGGTCATTATTCTCATTGTAAACAATCCTTTGGATCAAGTCATTCGTATAATGTTGCTTTCCTGCTTCGCTAAGCTTTATCCTTGAAGGTCTATACTGCTGTCCAGCACGATCAAAACGCACCGTTCCGATAGTATCAATACCAACAATACGGCCTTGAACATCGTAGGTATTGGATAGCGTCTCCCCATCTGTTGGGTTTGTCCATTCGATAAGACGATTATTGTCATCATAAGTAAAGTTTTCGGTCAAAGCTATACTACCTGAACGCACTCTCTCCTTAAGCTCATTGCGAATAGCATCAAAAGTATATTTACCTTTAAAAATCTGTCCCTTATTAGATTGTTGCAACGTCTCCGTCAAAAGATTGTGTTCGTTGTAGGTATTGCTGATCCGTGCTGCCCCCAGTCGACTTCTCAATAATTGTCCACTGGCATTTCTTTCCTGTATCCGCCAAAGTTCCAAACCTGTATCAGCATTGATGATCTTAGACAAGAGACCACTCCATTCCTCATAGATATGAAGGATACGTGCTACCGTCTGTACACCATCGGACTCCAGACTCTTTTCATAAGAAATAATCCGGGACTTGTCATCATATTCAAACTCCTTCTGCATATAGATACGTCCAAAGCTTTCTTCACGATTTTCCCGTAATCTACCATAGCTGTCGTAGGTAAATGTTGTTTTAAACAGTTCACCGTTGGATGTACCGGACTGCTCAACAAGAAGTCCATTCGTGTCGTAGCGATAATTGATCGCCTTGTCCGTCAACCCCAGTTCAGTAGATTTTTCGATCTGCTCAACCAATTGTCCTTTGGTATTGTAACGGTATTCTTTATAACCTTTTGGACTGATCTCTTTGGTGACCTGACCAAAACCATTGAATTCATAGCGATACAAACCATTGGAAGGATCTTCAAACTGGGATTTCCTGCCCCAGACGTCGTAGTCAGTTCTCACGATATTACTACCGTATTGAGCACTGATCTGATCGCCGGCGGCATTAAACGAAAAATTGACTATACCGCCTTTATCCTCCGAGATTATCACATTGCCAAGTGGATCAGATGTCTTTTTCATTATTCGGATATACCCATTTACTTCCTCTATAATAGCCACTCTTCCTTGCTCTTTCTTCACCAGCTGCTTGCCGTTAAATGAAGTAGCTATTACAGCACTCGGAAAAACACTATCATCGTAACTGATGGTATTCCATTTTTTATCGCCTTTATCATAATGAGGCTCAGATTCCTTAATTTTCCTACCCAAGTCGTCATACAAGGTTAAAACTGAAATACGTGTATTTGTATCTCCTTCTACCGATATCTCCAGATCATCAATCACTACTACAGTTCCTTCTTTATTAAAGCCTCTTTGTCTTGTCTTGACCTGTTGCCCCAGTTTATTGGTAAATACCGCACTAGCCATGCCATTAGGCTCATACTTGCTCACTTTAGTCCCCTTGTCGTCCATCTTTTCATAGGTATACGTAGTAGTACCCTCGAGGTTGGTAGCAGATGAAAGTAGCTTACCCCAGCCATCATACACACTGGTGAAAGTATTGCCAAAAGAGTCTGTCTGTGTCAAGATCTGCCCCATATCGTTATACGTAATGTGCGTCTCTAATTCCAGATTATCTGTTTTCTTGATGACAAAGCGTCCCTTAGGATCATATTGTGTCGATTCCATCTGTGTCATTAAATCAACACTGTTGGCAATGGCCTTCTCGATCATATTACCAAAAAGATCATAGCGATATGACTCTTCCACCCAACCTGAGCGATCCCTGTTGTACGTTTTTCTGGATACCAATAAATGGTTGTTATAAACATATTCTTCTTTATTCTGCTTCGTGTCAGCGTAAGCTTGTATTGTCTCTAGCTTAATAACCGGACGTCCTACAAAATAATCTTTACCTGTACCATCCACATTGTGGATATATTCCAAAACAGTTGTCATGGTCGCATAGCCATTATTGATGGTGGTCGTTGTACCGGAAGGAAGGTAATAATCCCCATATGTGATCGTATTTTCTTCGACAATATCTTTCAAAAAGTCCTTGGAAACAGTCTTCATCGGAACGATAGCTGTCACCCCGATTGACGGCTCTGAACGATCGTAGCTAGTAGATTTGAATGACAGCAATTGCGCATTGTTCAACGAAATGTCTTCCGAAAAAATAAGCTCATCATCATTTTGGGTACGGACACTCCATTCTTTGATGGGTAATCCTTCGTTCAAGGGGTCCATTTCCCTTCCGTTCCAGATCTTGGTTTCCAGCAGCTGATCCGTGTACCAAGAAGACCGAGCAGACTTCCTAAAGCCGAGCATACCTTTTCCAAGAACATGAGCCACAAAACCCCGGTACTTAAAGTCCTGCTTTTTATTCTCCTGTTTCAATTGCGAAACAACGAAAGAGCGCGGAAGACGATCCATTTCAACATAGGGATATTGTTCTTTTTTAACTGTGTTGTAGAATCCAGGATTGACTTTGGGATCCAGTTCGTCATATTGAATTTCAGTCGTTATCCCTCCTTGTGCAATGGACGTTATCAAGCCCTCATCGGCGACGCTATAATGATTGTATTTAACCAATCGCCCCTGCCGGAATACAAGAATACTTTCATTGAAATTGTTTATTCTGAAATCACCAATAATGGGTGAGTAATGCGCTAATGGTGCTTCACTCTGTTTCGTAAAATAAGAAGCGTGTCCCTCTACTTGAGTCCAATGATAGTCGTATTCGTCCGGATACCAGTCCATCTTGTATTTTTTGCGGTCCCTGAGCACACTTTTGTCTATATTCACTTTTTCAAACACGACATTCCCTTGGGCATCAATCCCCTTATTTTCATGATAAAGGATCATAAATTTGGTCGTCGTCCCCTTCTTGAAATGTTGATTAATATGGGAATAAAATGCTAAGAAATCGGCTTTCCCATCTTTGTTAAGATCCTGACTAAAGTATTGCCTGTTAATGAATCGATTATGCGCATCTCCCCAGAATGAAAAACTTTCTTTATACAGTTCAAAGTCTTCTAATGTCTGCACCTTAAAGCCCATTCCAGTGGAGAGATATAATTTCCACTGTCGGCTGTCTATCGCTTGTGGCACGAGCAAATCAGTTTTGCCATCTCCAGTAAAGTCACCCACAATAGCTTTATTTCTAAGTCCTGTAATGGGTATATCCGAAAATAATGATCTGTTTGTATAGTAATCGCCAGACGTATTTTTTTCAAATGTGGTCAAATAAGCTCTTCCGTCACTGTCAAATTTAATAAAATCAACACAGCCATCCCCGTTAAAATCGCCCTGCAGCACGGTGCCATCAAAGAAATGGGAAGGATAGGAATACAGGTGAATAATTGATGCAAATTTAACTGGGTCATTCTCTCCAGGACGAACCAGAAGATGACGATAAGTGGTCATCTCTTTAATTACAGGCTCTAACTCTTCTCCATGCGGACCAACGTTTCTCTCTGTCCATCGCGTGTAGTCGCGCAAGACAAAAATCAGTTCAGAAATACCATCACCGTCAATATCCAGTTCCTTTACTTCTTCGATTGTCGTATCCAACCGAAATTCGGGCCTGCCTAGCTCACCGGAGTCATCCCACAATGTACTATCGTAGACATCTGCAGGTACTACCTTAATAAATTCTTCTTTCAATCGCTTTGTATCAGTCGCAATATCATTTTCCAGTGAATACCCTTTGATGACTAGATCTTTTCGACCTGATTCCAAACTTGTTGTCGACTGAACCGTTTCATAGATAAAGAAGCCCTGTCTAGTCAGTATTTCACCTTCAGAATTTTTCAGGCTAAATGTCTTCGCTCTCCTAAGCTGCTCCTTTGTAACCATGGAACCCACATGTACCTGTTTTGGTCTATTGTCGTCAAATACACTGCCGAACAGATATATACCCGCAGGTCTCGCTACTGATTCAGCACAATAGGACTCCCAATAACCACTCTGATACTCGTCCTGATCATTATACCCTCCATCTCCTTCATGGTAAACCTCCTTGTGCTGTAGACACTCTTGAAAAGCATCTACATATTTTAGGATATCAACCTTACCATCTCCATCAAAGTCCCCATACAATAAGTTTTGCGAGTTATCATTCGCAATCCAAGTTTGTTCCCAATCACCTTGTTTTGATTTTTTATATTCAAATTCTACCGGATTAGCGAGTTCACCAAGAGCATTAGACTCCGTAATAGACTTTAGAAATTGATATCTATTGCCATTGTCATCTTTTTCGTAAGCCATTTCGTAGGTTTTGAAGATATTGCCATTGGCTCGGACTTCAATACTCGAAAGGATATTATTCTGCACAAAACGGGTTCCTTTTACATAAGAGGTCTCTCTAAGTTCCCGTTGCTCATAATTAAATATAATATTGTTGAAATGGGGGGTCCCTGCGTGCTCGTTTCCGCCCCAGTCAATGCGGTATACGGTTGCTACATTATTTCCGTTGATATAACCATATGAAATATAATTGCCCTGTACATCTTGCCACCTGACAATGTTGTATTCCATTGCTGTACGAGCATCTGCGCTGCTTCCGTATACTGCTTGGGAACCATCTTCAAAAGTGATTTCAAAATATAATGGCCCATTTTGTGCAGTGTTCTCACCTATCGATCGAATTTTTATATTAGAATATTTCTCGGTCGCATATTCTGCTCCGTCTTTTCCATATTCACCTGATTTCAAGATCAGTCGCTGGCCACTGAACATATAATAGTCAGTATAATCAAACTGAATTGTTCGGACTTCATCATCCTTTTCTATGTTCCGTCCCATTCGAGAAATACCTGTCACTCCGGAAATAGTCCACCCATAACCTGCGACACCATTGCCTGATCCACTAGTGTAGATCAAATTTATTTGGGGCGCAACACTTTTAATTGCCGGTGGCAATGCAATTGGCAAGGTAAACTGAAGCTGCCCATTATCATTCACTTCAATGGTCCCCTGCGTATCATGGAAGGAACTATTGTCGAGGTTCTCGCTGGGTTCTATACTACTCTTATCAGACGGGAGAATTGACATCATATCTCCAGTTGCTGCAGAGTTATTCATTATGTTTTGATTTATTGCTATCGATGAAGGCATACCAAAGTCTGGTACACCTGCCATTGCAGCTGTATTTAAATTTTCCATATTAACTTTTTTACTGTTTTTTTTATTTTCTATTTCTGTGATTCCATTAGTTTTCACCTTGAAATCCAGGTTATTGAAATCCGAGGGAAGACATATTGCTTCCCTTGGATCCTGTTACGAAGAGGCACAGTTTAGTCTGCCTCTTTGACTTCGCGAAGTATCTGGTTTCCAGCTAGGTCATATTGGAATATCAGATCCCAGTCGGATGACGGATTTGAGTCTTTTCTTTCGAAGATATAGGCGTTACCTACCCTAGTGGCTCCTATTCTCATTACTCCATCTTCTGCTGGCAGATATTCAGATGAATTTGATCCTTGCGCGGCTTCCGTTTTCAGGGTGTCGTATACGCTAGTCCCCCATGTTGCTTGTTTATTGTCCATTTGCAAATTGATTTAGTTGTGCATATTTTCGGTGAATTAGTACGGAATAGCGTTATTGAAAACCAAGCGTGGCAAGGTTGTTTTATCGCTGATTCTATTGTCCTGATCCAGTAGATAGAACACTCCATGACGACCGTCGTTCTTATCTGATTCAGTTCCACCTGATTGCCCAAGTAGCATTTTGGCATATGCATCTATACTTCCTTCTTTGGCATTTGGAAATTTTGAAAGAAAATCGGAACCATTCATGCTTAGGTCGAGTTTCGCTACTTGACCATTCGGTGTATAGTCGATCTTGTGCTGGAAGCCCATTGTATTACCTGTTGCTGCAACAGTGAAGGCACCAGAAATGCATTTAATCTTTGGATAGGAAGCAGCTGGAAACATGAGCTTCAGGTCAAAGGTCAGTCCTTTTCCAGCAATTGGCGTAGCTGTATAATTACCATCGCTTACTGCAAACTGATAGATTTCGGATTCACTTGCAGCCACAGGAATCATGGTGCCCCAGCCAACGGGATGTTGCATCTGATTTGTCTGGGTAAACAGTCCTCCGAGATACACCATATTAGGTGCATGTTTCAAAATATTGGGTTCACATAATACCCTGTTGCATTTACCGAAAGCGTAAAATGCACTTTCGATGGTTCCACTTTGATTGCCAGTAGTTTTCCCGTTCCAGAGTAGTTCTCTGCGTATTGTGAAATAAGCTAGGTAACCGCTGGAAAGATTACCAAACCACCCTTCTCCAATATAATTAAATACATGGCTGATATCTTTTAATTTAGGGTTCTTCCAGAATAACGACACCGGTACAAAATCATTGGAGCCCTGTACGGCCATAGTAGTGTACTGTCCAGCGTTAATTCCGTTATAATATCCCTTCCCTAACTTAGAATTTTTGAAGCATTCGAAAACGCTTACAAGCTCCGTAAAACTATCCAAAAATCCAGGTAAGATCTTTTTGAGCCCGGCCTTAAAGAATGTTCCTCTTAAGATTGTGGGCTTGTTGATTAGTGAAAGCATATTCGCAGGAAAACTGTCAAATTCCCGCCCTACTCCAAATCCATAAAAGCTCGCAATCATGGTGCTCACTTCTGGTGTTTCCAATTTGAAGCTTGGGCTGACGTTGGCCTGCGACAGTCCGGCAAAAGTATAATCCAAATTGGACAGTGAATCTGATCTAAATGTCAAAATCTCCTGAATATAGTTATTGATTTTAGGTGCCAGATAGCCGGCTGGATCACTGGTCAGCCCTTCACAGAAACGTACATGGCTTACATTGACACCAGCATTGATCGTGATCTCATATTTGCCGGCTGTCTCATAGACATGATAAAATGTATTTCCATTATCAACATAATGAATATTCCCTTCATTATCAGTCCAGGACTGGGAACCATTATATTGTGGTACCGATATCATGGAGGATTTGCCATCACCATATGTAATCTTAGCAAGGGTCTGTGTGTCCGATGTCCGGAGCATAGCAATAGGAATCTGCTGATTTGCTGCGGTTGTCTGTACTGTAAATTTAATTTCGGTATTTGAAAGATCCGGTTCCAGGGCGACATGTACATTCATATCTTCGGTCATTTTGACTGATGCGGTTTTGGAGAAATACCCTGACCGCTCAACAGTATAAGTGACATTGGTACCTTCATATACTGCAAGTGAGTTTCCTGGTACCCCATTGATTGTCACGATCGCATCTGGCGGTGTTGTCGTGATTGTGAGAGTACGTTGCTGTTTACCATAGAATATGAAGTCAAACACCTCCTGTATCGACATCCGGTCGAATGAGGTCCCAATGGCCCCCCCCCTACCTGATATTGGGTAAGTTGTGTATTACTGTATTGTGTTGATGCAGCGTCAATGGCCTCTTCTTTGTGCCAATAACTGTCCATCCATTCCCAAAATTGTTCTTGTCCGGGCACATCCCCGTTTTCAAAAAAAGTCTTTAATTCTGCTTTTGTTGTCATAATAAAAATTTAAGATCTGCTGCTTTTTCCTTTTTTTAAGCAGCAATGTTTTACATTTAATTTTCTGTCTCGTAGCGTTAGTGTGGTCGCCTAACTTTCCTTTCCGTTTAACTACACGGTTCTTATCTCGTAACCACCCCGTATATTTTGCTGTCAGTTATTTCATTTAATTTTATCCTTTAAATATTCAACATGTCCATACTTAACCATCATAGGCCCTATTACTTCGCTAAATTACTTAGCAAACAGACAGGAAAGGATATGGAAAATCGAGTTTGTAAGCGGTAACGGAGATCTACCGAAAACTATTAGAAAATAAGCCTGAAAAGGAAGACAATTAGAAGGAGAATAGTTATAAAATGAAATCGGTATAGCTATAATAGGACGATACACAGCGGGCAGCGCTTCGGGATCTCTCCTCTCCGGCTTCGACTTCGCTAGGAGGCTTCTTCGGCTATTCTCTTGCTCCGCTTCGGCTACTGTTCGGCTGTGAGCCGAAGCTATCCCGAAGCCCAGTCGAAGCCCAGTCGAAGCTGTCCCGAAGCTGTCTCGAAGCTTAGCCGAAGCGGAGTCGAAGCCTAGCCGAAGAGCAGCCGAACAGCTTCTGGTCAGGCAAAATGAATCAATCGTGAATAACAGGTTTACAAATATGGCGATAGCCCTGACCTGTGCTATCAGATACAGCAAAAACATTGTATAAAGTCCTTACTGTATTATACTACAATGATTTCCAACGTCATTATCAACACCACAATCCACAGTCTCACAATACACAAATATTACCTTGTAATTAACAAAAACACAAGCAAAGTCCCTATTCTCACTCAAGAGATTAATGAGCTGCTGCCTCATGATTTACCCTATTCTTCTGCTCCGTTACAGAAAACATTCCACGTATAGCTACAAAACGTAAACAATTCGATAGAAATACAACTACATTTTACAAAATACAAGGCATCCTACCCTCAATATGTAGAGCCAATACGACATCTCTAAAGGAGGTGCATTATAACGCACATAAAGTAGGAGTTAATTTTGTAAAAAATCATATAAAAGCTTTTGCTCATTCCCTCAAGAGATAGGATTTGAATAGAAGTCGGATTTAAAACAAAAAGATTAGCATAACACATCAATTAATTATCAAATGAAAAGAATAACCTTTACTGTTTTTGCAGTATTCGCCTATCTCACAGTATTCGGTCAGGCGGAGGGCGTCAAGAAAGATACCACAGTTGTGATCGACACTGATCCCCACCGGGTAGCTACTAACAGATTTTGGAGTAACTGGTTCTTCGGTGCTGGCGCAGGCGCGCAAGTGTATTTCGGAGATCACAATCGTCAGATGAAGTTTTCAGAACTGCTGACTCCAAATTTCGGTGTTTATGTTGGGAAGTGGTTTACACCCGGTATCGGACTTCGCGCCGGAGTAAATGGTTTCAAAATAAAAGGTCTTACACAAAACGGGAGTCACTCTACCGGTGAGCGCTATGACGGAAAACCTTGGGAAGGGTATTGGCTAGAAAAGCAAGAGTTCAACTACCTGCATGTTCATGCAGATGTCCTATTTAATCTGAGCAATATATTAGGCGGTTACAAGGCGGACCGTTTTTACAACATCAGTCCCTATGTTGGACTAGGTTGGATGGTCACCAATGACGAACCTAAGCAACGGGAGGTAAGTGCCAATTTGGGTATATACAATACCTTCAGACTCTCCAATGCTTTCAATCTTACACTGGATGTACGAGGTGGTATGGTCAATGATCGTTTTGATGGAGAGACCGGGAACCGTAAAAATGAAGGACCTCTTAGTGCCCAAATAGGGTTTGTCTATAAATTTCCAAAGACTGACTGGAATCGTAATCAAACCACAATCATTAGTTACGATGAAGAGGAGCTGAGAATATTGCGTCGAAAAGTCAATGAGTTAGCGCAAAGCAACGAACTCTTGCATAAGCAATTGGCCGACTCCAAACATGAAACGGTGACGGATGTCATCCTGAAGAATAAGCTATTGGCAGCTCCTTTATTGATTACGTTCCCAATCAATAGCAGCAAAGTGACAAATGAGGCTCGTGTCAACCTCGGCTTCTTCGCTAAAGCCATAAATGACAATAGCAACGATGTAGTCTACAACGTCACGGGGTATGCGGATCAAGGAACAGGGTCGCCTAGTACTAATGAGCGTCTCAGCAAAGAAAGAGCACAAGCTATCCGCGATCTACTTGTCAATGAATTTGGCGTTGAGTCTCGACAGATCAAAATTTCTGCAGCTGGAGGCATTGAGAATATGCACTACAACGATCCTCGACTAAGCCGTGCTGTCATCACCTATATCGAATAATAATGCAAAGACAATATAAAACATCAAAATGAAAAATAGTAAACGAATGCCCTACAGCGCACCAACAGTAGAGGTTGTTGTAATCATGTTGGAACATGGTATCGCTGCTGGATCAGCCGATATCAACTCTGGGAATCAGACGACTCCCAATACACCAAAGGTTGAGGATTGGACCGATAGCGGATTTCAAAGTAAAGACTTTGACTTATTATAGGTCTTCCAAACACCAGTTTTTGAAGCATGAGTAAAGTCTTTGAATGTACTAATCTTAATTAATATCAAACATGAATTCCTTGTCTAAGAATTTTATAAAAAATGTTACCGGCCTTTTAGTCTTATCGATATCGTTAGCCGGTATGACATCGTGTTCATCCAATAAGGATGAGGGTGTTTCCAATATCGAAGGCACCACGCTGAATATCACCGTAAAGGGGCTTGAAGAGCTTGGCTCGGCCGCAGGTGCGGTAGGGGCTACTAATAGCAAAATGAGGGCTGCAGTCCCGAATGGACAGGCTGGATCATCCCAAGACGGAGAACTGATCTCCCTGGGCCAGTTAGATGCCTTGGTTAGTGTGGAAGAAAATAGGATTTCCAGCAACGCTAACATCACAAAAAACACGAGTAGCGCCGCTCTCGCCAGCGCAGGTAACGATACCACTTACACTGAAGGCAATGCACTTCCGTTAGGGAACAAATTGCTGGCTGCGACACAAGCTATGGGCCCCAACATCAAATATCGTATCCTACTATACGATGCCACTAATAATCTGGTCGTTAATACCGTGGCTACATCTGGTGTAAATCCCCAAATTCAAATATATGCCAATCGCAAATATACCTGGTATGCGTTCTCTGTTAATGAAACCGGTGGTACTGTGCCCAATATCAACAGTGCAGGCATCATTGCTAAAAGCGAGATTGCCAATAAAGATGTACTCTATGCTTCAGGCAGTATCAATACAATAAATGGTGCCAATTATCTAGATGTTACTTTCAAAAGAAATACAGCTCGGATCCAGGTAAAATTGGACACAAGGGGGCTATTTGGGACGATTGACAATGCAACGAGTATCTCTGTCTTAAAGAATAGTGGCAATACAAACGTGATTCAGATCGGCGATTTGAATATCAAGACCGGAGCCTACTCCAATCTGGTCAATACCTCTCCCGTCTTGGCTTCCAGTATGACAGCTGTATCGGGAACACCGACCTCTACTGTCAAAATTGCAAACTTCTATACCGTCAATACCACGGCTATCGCCGCAAACAGCTTTAAAATAAGGCTCAATACATTAAAAGTTGGCCTGGATGACACGAGGGTAAGAACTTTTGCGCCAAACTTGACGTATAACTATTCAAATGCATATACTCCGGCTATAGGCTCTACGTATGCCCTTAATATCAGACTTATTGAATCTCCGGTAAAAGTAAATGGCGTACTATGGGCCCGGAGTAACCTTGTCTACAACGGCTCACATATGGACAGGTACCGTTTAAAGTCCAATCCTGGCGGTTCCTCGTCAGCAACCCGGGATACTGAATTTTGGAATTGGAAGTCTACTACTCCAGGAGGTGCTGCTGGCAACTTTGATGCTTGCGCTTCTGTGTATCCGGCTGGAACATGGCGGATGCCGACCAAAGCAGAATGGGAATCCATCGGACAACCGGATGACAAAAGAGAAGTGCTAGGTCTCTTTTGGGGGGCTCAATATGGCTACCTGTGGAATCGGGATAGTGACTACCCTGCAAACACGGCTTATGATGACAACAACCTGTTCCTATCATTCGGTGGATACCGCACAACAAACTGGTTAGGACAGGTTGTAGTATCAGGAAGTCCCAGTGGAATTGTTCTCGGTGCCTTCGCGGCTGGAGAATGTCATTACTGGACATCTGATTCTCAGAATACCAACAATGCTTATGCAGTTAAATCCTCGTTTACAAGAGTTGCTTGGCTCTTTTCTTGGGGTAATGTAACCTATCCATCAGCAAGTAAAACAGAAGGAAGAAATGTTCGTTGTGTAAGGGCAAAAGTGAACCCAACCTCCTAATCTATTATCAACGATTGAGGAATGAGGTGTCTGTAATATACCTTATTCCTATGTGATAGACAGAAAGCGATTTGATTGATTCAAATCGCTTTCTTGTTTTATCAAGGGAGCGCTCTTGCTGCCAAGAACGGACAATATAAGCTAACTGGTCCATTTCACTACAAAAAGTCCTTCTTCAGAAAGTCTAACTCCTATTAATAGCGTTGGCAGCCTCTATTGGCACTGTATCAGACTCCATTAGGAGTCATCCATTTCTAGTACGACAGGATCGAATTGTTTCTGTCTATGTCACTGATTTGCCCTTATGGAACCCTAAAATATTTATTGGAAAGCAAAGGTGCGGACGATAAGATTCTCTGATTTGTCGTGTCCTTAGGACTTGGGAGAAGTCAAAAAGACATGCACGAGGTCAGCGAGACTATCAATCCCGATTTTATTGAATATTCTCTTCTTATAGGTACTGATTGTCGTCCGGTTGACCCCGAGTAGGTTCGCAATTTCAGAAGTATTAATGCCGTCGACCAGGTGTTGGGCGACTTCTAGCTCCCGGAGCGAAAGCATTTCATTTACTTTAATAGTTTTATTCCCTACTTTCGATTTCACTAAATTAGGTCCGCCAACTCTATCCATATTCTGAAAATACTTCGCGCCTTTAGAAATGTTGACGATCGCCGTGCTTAGCTCTTCGATGGAGGCCTCTTTACTCAAATACCCGACCAACATCCCAATGAGGTGGCTTATTTTAATAAATTTGTTTTGGTCATTTGTGTAGATCATGAGCGGTAGTCCCGGTTGTAGGGCAAGCAAATTGTATATATGGGTATCATCCTGATAGCCATCGATATCCAGCTCCATAATCAACAAATCGTATCTGGCGGCTGCGAGACGTATTATTATTTCGTCTAGGGTCTCGGCTACCACAACCCGTGCGTTAGGTAAGATCTGTTGGATTAACGTCGATATTCCAAGTCTAATTATTTGATAGCGATCAGCTATTAAGATATTTTCCATTGCTATTACCTAAAAGACGAGAGTTAAAAATTCACTATTTTGAAACACTTTTCCATCGATCTAATAACAAGTTCCCCCCAAAAAGTAACTTGGGTCGGATCCTTCAATTAGGTTTACTCTCAAAGATATTTAAACACCGCAACGACCGATCTATTTTCGGTATGAGCGGGACATATTCTAGATCGATCGGGACAAAAGTCGGGATGAACGAAAGGATCTATTCGGGTCTAATATTCCAGCCATTTCAAAAAATCTTGAGTTCGGCTCTTACTGACCACTATCTTATCGGATATTTCATAAATGGGCTTAATCAACAGTCTTCTGGAGAAATAGTATTCGACAGCAGAGATATGCTGCCGATTGATAATCGTCTGTCTATTGACTCGATAAAAATGTTGGGGATCTAACATCTTTTCCAGCTGTTCTATTGTATGCTGAGACGTAAACACTCTATTTGGTGTATAAATGCTTACGACACCAAATCCCACATGTATGCGGCCAATATTGGTACTCTTAACCGGAATAATACTCTCTTTGTAATGAACTAAAATAGACTGCTTGTAGTTCGCTTCAAGGTATTGTGTATTTCCCCATAAACAAGCCCTATGACATTCGAGCTCTTTCGATTCGGCATACGCTTTAATTCTGCCATACTTGTGTATCACATTTTGAAGTTTAATAGCGTCTATCGGACTACTTAGGTAATCAATGATATTGGCTTCAAATATCTGCAAAGGATATTTTTCAAACGGAGAGCAAAAGACGATTGGAATAGGGTCTTCAATCTTCTGGAGAATATCAAAGCTAGTCCCATCCTCAAGCTCTATATCGGAAAAAATAAGATCAGGTCTGAGGTTCTCATTCGAGAACCATTGATCTGCAGCGTCAACGGATAGTAGAATGGCCAGTACGTTCATACTTTTGTCTAATGCTTCTAGTATCTTTCTAATCTCTTGGGCAGACCTGTCGTCACTTTTGATAATGACTATTTTCATGGTAAACGGTATCTTATAATATGCTTTGTTTACACAAATGTATGTAATCACGACTAACGGTAAAAATAGCGTATCTCATCCCAGTAGCATTCTAACTACACAACATCTATCCTACTTATTCTCATTGAAATACCATTAAATATGAACAAATTGTGTAGCACAAATTCTACAGTTTGTATCCAGACATTCGGAACAGAATAAGAAGAAATGGTGGATTTATTTATGGTGCTATTCTCCAAATTGGAAAACGTATAAATATTCCTACGACCGGGAGGAGGTCAGAGTATATGTACTAGATCAGCAAGATTATCAACTCCAATTTTATCGAATATTCTTTTCTTGTAGGTACTGACAGTGGTCCTATTTACGCCGAGTAGCTTGGATATTTCAGAAGCATTTGATCCCTTTACCAAGTAATTTGCCACTTCACATTCCCGGAATGAAAGTATCTTATTTATTTTGATACCTTTACGTCTATCCCTAGATTTCACCAAGTTGGATCCCTTAACGCTATCCATATTTGGAAAATACTTCGCACCTTTAGAAATGTTGACAATTGCATTGCTGAGTTCTTCAAGAGAGGCCTCTTTACTTAGGTAACCTGCCAGCAGCTCAGCAAGATGATTAATTTTAATAAATTTATTTTGATCATCTGTATATATCATGATCGGTAGCGCTGCTTGTAGTGAAAGCAAATTATAGATATCCATCTCATCTTGATATCCCTCGATGTTAGGCTCCATAATCAACAAGTCATATCTGGCAGCAGCGAGACATCTTGTTACTTCGTCCATAGTCTGCGCTACGACAACTTTACAACCGGGCAAGGTTTGTTGAACTACAGTAGATATCCCGAGTCTACTTATTTGATAGCGATCAGCTATTAAGATATTTTTTATGGTCATTCCCTCAATTAGAACTGTTAAGAATTTATTTTGAAACACTTGAAATAGTGGTGACATTCAATCTATTTGATGTGCGAAAATAGACAGCGTAACTCCTAGTTGCACAATAGATATTTCGATAAATTCCGAATTTATCGAATCAATAAAAAAAACTTAAAATACTTAATATAAAATACTTAATGCAAAACATGTTGTCTTTGCAACCAATAAAAAGGGAGTAAAAAAATTCGAGTCTCTGTAACACGATTCGGTAAAAAAAATTATATTCGTAACAGTATTTTCCACAAATTAGATATGGCATTATGAGGGACGCAGGCTATTGGATGTTATTTATTGTTTACATATTCTTTTCATTTTCAATAGTGGCGCAAACCACTAATAATGCTCAGCATGATATTAATAACACCATCAATGAGAATTTATCGTTGTCGGCGACAGATCCTGATCAGGCACTTCTTAATTTAAAAAAACTAAAAGAGGAATTGATAGCAACAAATCATCTAGCCGAGGCACTAAGATGTATCACGATTATCACCGATATTTCTTTAAGAAATAAGGCCGATTTCCATCAAGTCATCGAAGAATCCAAAATCGGTCTACAAATTGCCAAAGAAATTGGTGATTTTCCGGCCGTTATTACGTTTAAACTACAGAGGAATGGCGCATATTATCAACAGGGGTTGGTAGATCTAAGTTATAGAGAACTTGAAGAAGCACTGACTTATATAGACAAAATAGTAGATGTAGATCAACGCAACTTAAACCTTGCCTATCTATATGGTGCGATATCAGCATACTATCATGCAAAGCAAGATACTACCAATCGAATCCTTTATCTTAATAAAAGTTTATCCGTCTTAAAAAATGTAGATGATCGCTTTGCACGTGAGAAAGTCCATACCTCGATTCTACAGCTTCGCGCATTGGGCACTATCTTTAATGAACAAAAAAAGACAGATTCTGCAGAATTTTACTACCTGGAAGCTTACAAATTATATAATCAACATCCTTTTGCTTTAGCCAACAAAGCTGATTTACTGTTGACTTTAAGCAATTTCTACTATCAACAACAGGAATACCGATCTGCAATTGATTTTGCACGGACGGGTTTAGGTTTAAATAAAGACAATCATCATCCAATCGTCAAGAAAGAACTTTACAATGTTCTTTATAATTCATACCTGGAAATAAACCAGATTGATTCTTCAAAATTTTTCTCCAGATTATATTCGAATATGCGCGATAGCCTCAATCGGGAAAATGAGGTGGGTCTAAATGCAACTGTCGAACATCACACCCAGCAAAATGAATCGAATCATGAGCAGCATGTGCGAAGAATCGTCTTCCTTGGACTAGGTTTACTACTCGTAATAAGTGTGGGTGTTATCTACTGGGTGCGCATCAAACAACAGCGAATACATCAAAATTATGAGGCCCTCATTACGAAACTAAGCAACCGAGAATCGACAACTGAAATCCTCACAATCGAGCGTCCACAACCGGAGACTATCCATCCGAACAAGGACGGCATTTACATCGCTGACGAAACGGTATCTAGTTTATTAAAAAAATTGGAGAAATTTGAAAGAACAAATAAATTCATCAAAAACGATGTGACATTAAGCAGTATGGCCTATGATCTGGATTCCAATTCCCGATATATTTCCGAGATCATAAAAGAATACCGTGGAAAGAATTTCAACAACTATATCAATGGACTACGGATTGAATTTATCACCGAAAAACTCTATAATGATCCAGAATATAGAACATATAAGATTGCCTATTTAGCTAGTTATGTTGGATTTTCATCGGGAACAGTTTTTACCAACGTCTTCAAAAAAGAGACCGGCATGACGCCATCTTATTTCATTCATCAGCTCACAAATGAAGGTGAGTAGTGGATGATATCATCATTACAATACAGGAATCTATTGTATCCGTCCACTTTCACTTTCCAAGGCAGACTTCCGTATACGCTGATCCTTTGCTGTCCCGCTGCTGAACCTATAACTAAAACTCAACCGAACCTGCCTAGACTCGTAATAACCATAACTGGTGGAGACAAAACCCGGAAAACTTTGCGTATACCTACTTCGACTGCCCTTGTAGATATCACTGACCGCTAATCTAAGGGTTGCTTTATCTTTCAGAAGTGTCTTTTGTAAACCAATATCGACCTGACTAATGCCCTTACTCAAAGTATTTGCCCCACTCAAACGATTGGAATTATAAGTAGCAGCGACCTCCGCCTTCATCTTATAGGGTAGTTGAAAAGACTGTACTAAATTTACGCGGCCTGCTAGTTGCTGCAGGTCAAAGTTCCTATATTGATCAAATGTGACATCATTTTGAATGTAATACAGCAGACCGTTAAATGTAACATCCCACCAAGGCGTTGGAGCAAGCGTTTGTGTCAGAGACAAGGACCAATGTTTTTGCGTACCTAAATTCCTGCTGATCATCACTATTTTCTCTGTTTCGAGTGTATCTGTTACTTTGGCATTTAGTTGATCGGTATAAGCAAAATTTAACGACACTACAGTGGAGTTTTTCAAGGCATACAATAAGGTAAAGCGCTGTGTATAGGAGGGCTTCAAAAATGGATTACCCTGCCAAAAGGATAATTCATCTAACATATAGACAAAGGGATTCAAGTCCTGATAAGCTGGTCTTTCAATGCGTTTGGCATAAGATAACGAGACATTGTTACCCTCATTAGGCTGCAAGGTGATAGCGAGAAACGGGAATAGGTCGGTAAAATTTCTTTTGATATTATCTTCCCTGTCAGCACTCTTTTCTTTGAAGAACAACGTGCCTTTCGAATTGGAATGTTCTATCCGTAGACCACCCTGAAAAGACCATTTGCCTAAAGATCTTTTATAATCAACATAAGCACTTGAAATATATTCATCAAATTGAAAATCATTGGACCGTCGATTGTCGAGGCTATCAGCGTCTGTCAGGACATGATAAAATCTGGAGTCATTTATTGACCTGACGAAGGAGTACTTCACTCCGGATGCAAACTTTCCGTTCCATAGATTCATCAGATAGTCCACCTTTATTCCGTTTAAATCGATATTTATACCATTGAGTGTGCGATATAAACTCTCTTCTAGAATAGCTTCCTGACCATCACGATAAATATTTGATTGCAGGTTTTTATTCCATTTATCAAACCTGCCGTAGTCCATGTCTACATTTAAACTACGGCCGGTCGTATCTTCGTATTTGTAATTTAAATTGAAGTTGTAACGGGCAGTACGTTGTCCATAATAATCATTCACTGCAGAAAGGGATTCTTCGATTGTGGAGGTAGGAAGCGTGCTAATATCCGTTCTAGTATCCGTAATCCCCCCACCAAAAATGAAATTGCCATTTGCTAAAAAGCCTATTGTATTCTTATTATTAAGATAATAGTCTACCCCTAGCTGAGTAGACATTTTCTGGCGTTTGTCAACGTCAACTGTATGGCTGTCGTAGGATTTGCCATTTTGCTGACGATTGGTACCATAATCATAGTTGTAATTGCCAAGTGTATGGCTATAATTCCCGAATACATTAATTTTATCCACCCGATAATTAAGCGCAATATTCTGAAGCTGCTTGGGACTTACTCCATATGCTACGGCCGTGCTGATATTTCCATTTAAACCTATTATCTGATTCTTTTTTGTCTTGATATTGATGATACCGGCAGATCCTGCAGCATCAAACTTAGCTGTTGGATTATTGATGATTTCAATGGATTTGAGATTATTGGATGACATGGATTTCAAAAGATCTGTCAGCTCCGCGCCTGAAAGGAACGTCTGTCTCCCATCCAACAGAATCTGTACGCCACCTTTCCCATTTAGCGTAATGTTACTTTCATTTTCAACATACACACCCGGAGCACGTTTCAATGCTTCTAAGACCGAGACATCCTGACCGCCAATCGTATTGGCAATGTTGTAGGTAATAGTGCCTCCACTGACTTCTAATATTTTAGCCTTTCCCTGGACCTCTACTTCCTCGAGCGCATTTTCCAACTTCGACAGCTTAACCGTCCCTAGATCCATATTGCTTAGCTCAAAAAACGGAGTTTGATAATCTTGGTGCCCTATATGCCTTATCTTTATCAGATACTTACCCTGCCTTTCATATCTTGCAGTAAAATGTCCTGTACTATCTGTAACTGTGCTCAAAATCATCTTTTGACTAAGGTCATAAAGGCTTACCGTGACTAAGGGAATCGGAAGCATGTTGTCATCGACAACTTTTCCGGTGATTGATTTGGCAGATTTCTGTCCAAAGACAGCAGAGCTTAATAATACAAATAAAGCAATTGATAAAAATCGTGATATACGCGGTGACATCACTAGCTTGGTTGAATTTGAGAGTCTCTAAGACACATGAAGACAGAAGAGGCGTGACTACAAAGTGACCCGGTGGCCTCTCTTATTTCCATTCTATATGTTGACGATACATCATTAGGCCATGAGGAGTTCATAATAGGAGAATATAATTGAAGGACTGTATCGATACAGCCAGTTAATCTGCCATAAGATTAGTAATAAAAAATAAAATACGCAAGAAAACGCAACATTATTTTCAAAAGGCTGTATAAGACCATCCGTTTAGAACAGGCACAAAACCCCTCATTTATTAAAATGAGTAGATATCGAGCGATAATAAAGTCGCTTTATTGGAAAGGACACAACGAGCATAAAACCGCTAGATATAGCTGGCATTCGTCAATCGATATACGGCTATCATTCAAGCAAAATACCATGCCTGTATGACCATCTGAAAATAGGCGTAGCTTCTGGACATCATTTACTCCACTTTCTAAAAAAAATTAGTGTTTTATATAGGGGACAATACGTCTGGTGGTGATATCTGCATAATCGATCTCGAACTGTGCGCTATTCAAATATACGCAATAATCGTTATGCTGATCGACTCTTCTCCTCTTGCTTGTATGGCCCTAGCTCTTTTCTTGTATCAACCTAGGCACACCGTACACTCCTCCTTGTATTGAGGCCCTGCTTCCGCTTGATACATTTCATAATAGGTTTCAACCTGGTCTACGTTTGGACAGCTGTAGCTCTCAGACAGCCACCCCTCAAGACGGAGATGATGCCTGAGCCTGTTGCTTCTGGAATATGCTGACGGAGGCAAAGTCTATCGAAGGTAGGCTGTATAGGTTCAAGATGGACTACCTCTTTCTCCCAAGTTGGAAAACGCACAGATGTCCCTGCTATCGGGAGGCTGCTGAAAAGATCTGGACGAGATCAGCTAGACTATCAATACCAATTTTATCGAATATTCTCTTCTTGTAGGTACTGACACTACTCCTGTTTACCCCAAGTAGATTAGCTATCTCAGTAAGATTTGATCCCTTTACCAGGTAATTGGCGACTTCAAATTCACGGGTCGAAAGCGACTTGTTTATTTGGATACTTTTATTGGCAATCTTAGCCTTCACTAAGGCGGATCCACGATCGCTATCTTTACCTTGCAAATATCTCCTGCCTTTAGCGATATACTGGATCACGTTTATCAGTTTCTCAAGAGAAGCCTCTTTACTCAGGTAAGCAGCCAATACATTGACAAGATTTTGTGTTTTAATAATTTTCTTTTGTTCATCGGTATATATCATGATTAATAATCCCGGTTGCAGATCAACCAGTTCATATATATGGGCACTGCTTCGAAAGCCCTCAATATTCGTTTCCATAATCAGCAAATCATATTTGGCAGATTCAAGGCATCTTGTTAATTCGTCCATGGTCTGCGTAACTACCACTTTACAACCGGGCAAGATTTGCTGAACTAAGGTGGATATACCAAGTCTGGTTATTGGATAGCGATCAGCTATTAAAATATTTTTTATGGCCATTTACTAAATCAGAACTGTTAAGAATTTATTATTTTGAAACACTTGAATGTGTTAATTTTTGATGTGCGAAAATAGAGACAACAAGTCACAGATCCACCATCGGTATTCATAGATATACCGAATTTATGAAATCAAAAAGATCACTTTAAACACCTATAAACAAACAGATTAATACTCATTATACTGTTTTCACAGCCAATAACTACAGGGATGGGGAATATGTCTATTCTGTAGCTCAATTGGCAAAGAAATTATATTCTTAGCGATAGCAGCTTACAGATGAGGTTTACAGCAATGGGGGGTACGGAGGTGATTAATAATTGTAGACAGTGCCTGATCAGGCATTGCTTAAGTGAGAAACTAAAATTGGTAATTTTTTAACTGGTTACCAACTCAGCTTAACGAATAAAATCCCGTTTCCGGGATTTTATAGTAGGATGATGAGCGCCTCAATGGAAGAGATCAGTTGATTGTGAGGGTATCTACATATGCCGCAGAAAATACATCTATCGCATTTCTGACGGGTAAAAAGGAAGACTTCACCAGTACTTTTTCACCTGCTTTCCAATTTGGCAGTACGATCTTTAAGGAGTCAGGGTGCAGGAAAAGATTCACACGAGCACCCAAACTATTTGTGTAGGTCAATTTGGTATCCACGTTGATGGTGTCCGTATTGGCAGCAAAGTTCAAGATCAAATCAGTAGCCGCTAGGCTGCTCGTCGTGAATCGTCTATTTCGCAAGGAGCTGACATACATGGGGCCGTATACTTTTACCGCAGTGAGCGTTTGCCCCACCGACTTATTCCCAGCCGCATCCAGAGTATACAGCGTGAAGTCCTGAATATACTCGCCAAGATTGGACACGACCGTCCTTAAGGTGTCTTTGGTCGTCTCATTGTTGGCTGGCAGGACGAGTGAATCCCTCCTATTATTGTAATAGACAAGGTATTTAACAATACTGCGATCGGGACTAGGCGTCCAGCTCAACTGCACCCTTTGATCGCCGGGATTTGCAGCAAGATTGGAGACATGTCCGGTATAGATGATCTCTTTACCATTGAGATAGTGGTCGTAGTTGTACCCTTCCTTATTGCACGCTGCAATAAGGAGAAGAAATAATACGCCCGTTAATAATTTCAATTTCATGATGTATTTATTTAAATTATAATTGGTACGATAAAATAAGTCCTGTTATTGAATCCTTGGATCTCCATATAACTTAAGCTCTACCAATGCTGCATAAGCGACTTTACCCCATGTCTCCTCAACAGACATCCGAATGTATCTGACAGGTGGAGCACTGATGGGAAAATTGAAATCAACACCTGCTTCAATGAATTGTCTGTCAGCAGCGGTCACTGTCCCAGGGCTGGCGATGTTGCCTGATGGTGGGTCAGGGTATTGATAGTTACCCAGATTCACCCAATCTCCGACCACAGTACCCTCAGCAGTACCAACAGGAAATATGGCATCTGCCGGAGCTTCCTTGTCAGACCCCCAGATGGAGAATACTTTGACATTGCCCTGCCCATAAGCCCAGTCGGCCCTAGACCGCTCATGCAATGTAAATCGGCTAAGTTTTGCCTTCAGTCCGAGTCCGAAAGTACAGTTGTAGGGATAGGCGGCAGCAGCGCCTGTTAAGACGTCGGTGTGCCACATATCCTCGCCAAGTACATTGTTGAAGATGCTGTTGACAGAATACGGGCCGGGATAAGTCGCTTTATCGGATGCGAGGTTGTACGCGAAGAATTTGCTTCTATCAAGAGCTGTCTCATAAAGCGGTTTGATCGTCTTAAATAGGGTGTCGGAAACATTTCCAAATTCGTCGACGACATAGGCCGCAACGTTTTTGGGCAGGGTATCAAGGCCTCTGCTGCTGAAATTAATGGCCTCAAAGTTATTAAAGCTCTGCTGTCGGATCACGTATTTGCCGTATGCCGGATCATCGTATAGTAGAACAACGCCTATCTTTTTTTTCAGCGTATTGGAAGCACTTACGTTAACGCCCGCAAAATCCGTATTTAATGCCAGCTGCTCCCTGACAAGTTGATATACCGGTTTTTCTGGATGTACTTTTACGATCACAGGATCTGAGGCTACACCCGCCCTGCTGTATACTTGCATCTTGACTTCATATTCTTTTGATTCGGAAAATCCTTCCACCACAGTCGTATCTGTATAATAACTGGACTTGGTTTGGCGCGTAGTACCTTTTTCATCATTTATGGTGTAATCCGACAATACATACAGAATATTGGAAGACTTCGGAAGCTCATACGTGATAATGGCGCCACCATTGATATTTTTGACCTGTATATTGGTTATCGGGCCTGGCTTGGTCTTATCATTGGACACCACCTCGCTGTTGTCGACTTTGCTACAGGATACAAAGGCTAGGACAACGGCTGCAATAAGAAGGCTGATTATTTTTTGATTCATATTAAAGTTTTTTAGACGATTACCATAAAGGATTTTGAACGTTCTTTTTGTTATTCAACAGGACAGCGTCTGATAAGGGCCATAAGTAATCTTTGACTGAAAATGCTGGGATAAACTGTGTGACGGGCTGATAAAAAGACACCGCTGCGGTCTGCTGGACGCTCCATCCACGCATAGGCTTAGCCATCACTTCGGGCATTTCTTTCCAACGGCGAAGATCCCAACCGGCCTGCGCTTCGAAACAAAGTTCGGATCGACGCTCGCGGTGGATGATCTTTCTTACACCTTCTTTGGTAGAGATAGTACCGGGGGTCTTGGAATAGTTGGTCCAGGACTCCACCACTCCCTTCAGGCCGGCTCTGGCACGGACTTTATCCACATACTCAAAGACCTGCGAACTAGGACCATTGGCCTCATTGAGACACTCAGCATACAATAGGTACAGGCCGGACAACCTTATCCGTGGTAGATGAAAGGGCTCCGGGCTGAAAGCAGATCCATTAAATACCGTCAGGTAACTCACCAATTTCTTTGGCCATATAGCTGTAACGTTCGTCGTCCATTTGTCCAAAGGACCGGCTATGCTACCTAATCCCTTCGCCTGTACTGTCAACATCGTTGATTGATTTAAAACACCATTCCCGAACCAATACCCCCCGTCAAAACCGAGGCTGGCATAAAAGCGGGGTTCTCGGTTGAAGTTTGCTTTTATTGTGCTATAACCAGATCGGATATAGAATCGATGATCGGCATCTCCATTCTGGACAGCATAGCGTCCAGTATAGTCCCAGGTCTTATCTTCTTCTATAGGAACACCATTTGAAGTATAAAATAGTTCTGTGGTCTCAATGGGCACGGCAAAGGAGCCTGCTGCCTGATACAATATTTTGGCATTATCGGCGTACATTCTGGGTATCGATAGATTTTGATATCCGAACGTCGGATTTAAAGCCCAGATCAGCTCAGTGTTGATATCCCATTTTTCAGTGACGGCATTTTGTATGGTAAGTAACCGCTTTACAGAATCGGTCAGATTACCCACTGAAGCATTGGGAATAAAATTGTAAAGTCTTTTATTGAGCAGATTGGCCTCGTCAATGGCTGCCTTACAGGCGTTAGCAGCGTCCTCCCATTTTTTGGATTCATAGGTAGGATTAAAGAGTGTCGTCCCCTCCTTGTCCTTAAAACTGGCGTAGTCAGGGTTGCCATTGAACAGCGGACTTGCTGCTGTAGCCAGCATTTCCGCTTTAACAGAAAGCGCAATTAATTTAGTAATACGCCCAAGCTCATCTGTGGGATTCATGATCTGTTGCGGCAAATCCTGTATGGATTCATCTATTAACTGAACGGCGTAGTTAAATACAGAGTCTACAGGTTCTCTCCGGATCTGCATCTCTTCTGAACTGGCATCGATCGGAAAATTGACTTTGTATAAAGGGATGGGGCCATACATCCGGGCTAAGAAATAAATATAATATCCCTTCAAAAACTTGACCTCAGCTATCCATCGGGCTTTTTCATTTGGAGAAATATCGATGGGTTTATCAATATTCTCCAGCATGATATTGCATTTTCGGATAGCACCAAAGAGATTGATACCGCCATTCGACCCTTCCCAAAAATTTAGTACAGGGTTGGAAATATTTTGTGAGTTTCCTCGAATGAGCTGAAAATAGACATTGAAGCCTTCCAGATCTGGGGGATAAATAATTTCCGAAGACATGACAAAACCTGGGTCGGTGATCACACTAGCCATGCTCTGCAAGGCATTGTAGCAGCCAAACAGGTAACTTTCAGCTTCATTCCTATTTCTAAAGGCATAGTCGAGTGTACCTACATTTGGAGGCGTAACATCCAGATATTTTTTACAGGAAGTGAAGCCTGTAAAAAACAAGCAACTGAGAACCAAATAGATTATCAAGTTGAGAGATTTCTTTTGCATATATATTGTATTTATGACTTTTATTAAAAATTACCGTGGTGTCGTTGCTCGGCTATAATCCGATATTGACACCCAAATTAAATTGTCTTTGAATCGGATAAGTAAAAGCATTCCCCCCGAGTTCGGGATCCCATAATTTGAAATTCGTAATATTGAACAAGTTGGTGCCACTGATATAAATACGGCATTTTGCTAAGCCGACTTTCTTCGATAGCTTTTGAGGCATGGAATAACCGAATTCAGCCATTTTGAGACGCAAAAAGCTCCCGTCCCGGATCCACCAGGTACTTTGCTGCATATTATTTTGGATCAAAGCAGCACTGGTTCCCATGCGCGGATAAAGCGCGTAAAGATTTTGATTGTCATAGGACCAGTGATCGTCTGCGAAAGCCTGCAACAAGGTGGTCTGCCCCGCTATCCCGCGATCGCTTGGCGGCACGACAAATGGGCTGACATCTTGAGGACTGATAAAAAAAGATACTCTTGTCTGCCCTTGGAAACGGGTGCTCAGGTCAAACGCTTTGTATCTGACACTGAAACCAAATCCGTAGGAGACTTGAGGTGTGGTCGGATAACCAATAGGGGCCATATCAGCAACGGTAATACGTCCATCATTATTGAGATCCCTATACTTGATATCCCCACCTCTGACTACACCTCCAAATATTTGTGCAGGTGCTGCAGCGGCCTCATTGTCATCTACAAAAAGTCTCTCAGCAAGGTAGCCCCGAGGTTGGCCTAAGATAGCACCATTTACATACCGGTATTGTTCTGCATAATTCGGTTCCTCGTAACCTGTGTATTTACCTTCCGAAAAAGTAAAGTTGGACATAAACTGAACAGTCAGATCAGTGTTGACAAACTGGGTGTAATTGGCCGTAAGGTCCCAGCCATTTGATGTTGCGGTCCCTAGATTCGCGGATATAGGTGCTTCTAAACCAGTAGACTGAGGCACCAGTCTCCCAAGGAGGATATTTCTTGTATTTTTTTTCCAGTATTCGGCTATGACATCCAATTTTCCAAAAAAGGTAGTCTCGAGTGCATAATTCTGAATCACACTTCTTTCCCAGGTAATCTCCGGATTGGGGTAGTTGCGAATCTGTACACCCGGTCTGGTTTTACTATTATTGGTACCAAAGAAGGCTCCAGCTCCGACGGGTTGAAGATCGACATCAGAAAGATAAAAGAATCGCTGTGCTCCGATATTGTCATTACCGGTAGCTCCGACACTTGCTCGTAATTTTGTAGAGGTTAGAATGTCTGCAAGAGGCCCTTTCCAGAAACCTTCGCGGGAGACAATCCAAGAGACCCCAACAGTAGGGAAAAATCCAAAGCGGTTTTTGTCCGCAAACCGTTCGGATCCATTGTATCCAAATCCAGGCTCAATGACATAGCGATCTTTGAACATGTAACTAAACCTCCCGGCCAGGTTAAGATTGCGGTAAGGTAAGGCGTAAGGTAGACTTGGTAGCTGGCTGACAGGATCTACCCCATTTGCATTGAGCGTCTGCTGACGTATCCCTACTAAGGAGAGATCAAGCTTATGGTCGTCAAAGCGTCTGCTATAATTTAAGCTCCCCTGAAAATGTAACCTTGCCGTTGCATCCTTCTTTCCTGGCGTATAAATCAGATATTCGGTAGCCTGACCAGGCTGATTATTAATCCATGTAAGCGAATAGGTATTGGTCGCGGCATCGTAACCTCCAGGCATCGTAACGGTGTAGTAAAACGGCTGATAGGCCATCTGGGAGTCGAAATAAGAATACCGATTGGTATTAAAAAAGCCGTTAAAACTCAAGCCTGGCGTAATGAAATCTAATTTCTGGTCGAGTCTTACCGTCGCCTGCATATTGGATGTAGAAAACGTCTTATATCCCCTCAACATCTGCGCATAAGGGTTGTAATATTGCAGACCAGCATTTGACCCCGTAGATCCGGCCGCCGAACCATTCCCAAACAAGATATGCTGGGTAAGGCTATTTGCAGCATCTGGCTCGTAGTAAGGAGCGAATAAGACGGGGCTGGTGTGGGTCGCCTGTGCATAAAGATCTGTTGCAAAGGAGGCATTATTGGTAATGGGGCCACTGTAATCATTGAAAATCCCCCAAAGGTCTACGGCAAAGACTGTGGACTTTGTAAGGTTAATATCCACATTGGCCCTTAACTGGTAAGTCTTGAAACTTACATTGTTGTTAAAATCATTCTGCGGGCTTTTTTTCAAAGATCCATTATCGGTGGCGTAAGATCCGGAAACAAAATAGTTGGCAATATTCCCCCCTCCGCTGATACTGGTAGTAGCCTTTAGATTGGACGTTCTTTTCTTGAACATCAGATCCATCCAATCGACAGCTGGATACACAAACCTATTGCTTCCGGGGGCATTGGTGAGGGTCTGCTGTGTATTGTATATTTTATCCGCGCTGAAGGAGTCGCCGGTGTAGGTTTCGGGACGGGATCTTTCGGCAAGATTGTACATGTTCATATAGGTGATGGGGTCACTCAACCCGATCATTTTAGTCGGCTCTGAGACCACATTGTCGAAACGTACATCAATACGGGGCCTACCGGATTTCCCTCTTTTTGTAGTCACAAGAATGACCCCATTAGCGCCTCTGGATCCATACAAAGCTGTAGAGCTGGCATCTTTCAGGATGGAAAAACTGGCAATATCATCTACTTGTAAACGAGCTAGATCGTCCTTTGTCAACTCGATATTATCAATCAGAATAATGGGTTCTTGCCGGTATCCAAATGAAGTCACGCCTCTCACAAAAAAATTGGAATTGTCGAGCCCGGGTTGCCCACTGGTCTGGAATCCGATCACACCTGCCACCTGACCGACAATGGCATTGGTGAGATTACTGGCTGGTGAAACTAATTTCTCGGGGGTAATCGTGACGACCGAACCTACCACAGCTTCTTTGGCCTGCTTCTTACCCATAGCCGTGATGACGACTTCGTCAAGGTCGGATTTAGTAGGCAACAACATGATCCTCAACACCTTCTTCTCAGGCGTCACGGTGACCGTTTGTGAAATAGAGCCGACCATACTAAAGGTAAGTACTGTACCCGGCGCGACATCAACTACAAATTTGCCGTTGACATCTGTTGTCGTTGTCAAAGTGGTCTTACCTCTGGCAGAAACTGTTACGCCATTTAAATTGGCATTAGTGGAGTCTACTACATTGCCCGTAACTGTAATTTTATCCTGAAGATCAACGTATTTCCGCTCCTTAGGATGGGCCTTATTTACATCCGAAAGTGTACCTTTGCTGAGAATGATCGACTTCTGCTTGATCTCAAAGTTCAGATTGTGCCCCTTAAGAAGAGCTTTCAATGCATCTTCCATTGGCGCTTTTTCCAGATTGACACTGACCGTTGCAGTCCGTTTGACGAGATCAGACTCGTAAAGCACGACATATCCGGTCTGCTTTCTTATCTGGCTGAAAGCCTGTCGAAGATTCAAGTTATTTCCTTTAATCGTAATGAGTTGAGCAAAGGTAGATGCACTTAACTGCGTGAGAACGATCGTCATCATGACAATCGTCAATTTCATAATACGCAACACTTGCTTATATGCGAGATATCTAATATTGCATCTAGATAGATGAATAAATTTCATACTTTTGGTTGTTTTGGTTGTTCTGGTTGATTTGCAAAAGCTCTCTGATCGTCGAAAATTGTTGAGCTCTGCGTCTAAACGATAAAATAATTCCTTCCTGGAATATGAGATCAAAACACTCCAATCAGTCCCGATTCACCTCGGGATTGATTCTTTATCTCTTCTAGCAAGAGTGTTGTCGGAAGTGAAATGATTTTGTGTCCGTCTTACGTCAGTTTATTTCATAACCAATATTCTCCTTCCTTCAATTTTAAAGTGTATATTTTTTGTTGATTCTAACATTTCGAGGACGGAAGAGACGTGATTGTATTTGGATAATCCACCTCCGTACAATTTATTGATATCTACACCCTCCCCATATTCTACTTCCATATTATACCATCTGGAAATCTTTTTCATTATACTCTGCAGGGTTTCATCTTCAAAGAGAAAGATGCCATCTTTCCAAGCCACAACATCTTCTGCATTTACATTTTTGACATTAAACAGGCCTGAGATGAGTTGGGACTGTTGGTTGGGCTTGAGGGTATAACTTAAATCAGCCTTGCGGACTTTGACACTGCCCTCGACGAGGGTCGTAGTCGTCGTTGATTCGTCAGCATAGCTGCTGATATTAAAATGGGTACCTAATACTTCTATGTCATGATTGGCTGTGCTAACCACAAAAGGGCGTTTTTTATCTTTAGCGATTTCGAAATACGCTTCTCCTTCAAGATGGACGCGACGGATACCGTCATCCAAAAGATCTGCTGAATAGGTAACACTCGAGGCTGCATTCAGCCAAACCTTGGATTTGTCGGGTAAAATCAATATGTAATTTTCTCCGCGTGCTGTTGAAAGGGTATTGGTACCACGGATATCGGATGAGGACTCCAACTGATACACCAGTTGCCCATCAGAGGTCTTGGTCACGCTCACTCCTGATTCCTTAGCGATTTCGCCACTCACCGCACTATCCAATCTGATTTTCTTTCCATTTGCCAACGTTAACGTTGCGCCCGTTTTACCGGGGTGCAGATCTTCGACTTTAGCTGTATTTTGGTCGGTATCCAGATTGTATTGGGCTTGAAAAAACATCCCGGCACAGACTACCACCATTATAAAAGCAGCAGCAATAGCAAGGTGAGGCCAAAGTTTTACTATTCTATTCTCATACGGATGGGCTGTATCAGCTACTGGCCCACCGATTATTTCGTGGTAAATGATACGGGCTTTCTCCTTGCTGTAATCTGGAGTTGGTAGATCATCCCGATCCCATAGGTTTTGTACCAGCTCTTCAAGTTCTTCATAGAAATCAGGTTGGGACAAGGCAGATTTCCACTCCTCAAGTTCCTCCGTATCCAACCTACCCGTTAGGTACTGCTCGTATAAATATCTAAATCTGCTATTATTCATTTTGAATTCATTACACTACGGGGTGAACTTTACGGAAGACTCGTCTACCATCTGTTTATTAATAAGTCGGAGGAATCAGAAATCGAGGTAATTTTATTTTAAAAAAATGAACAGGATAATGCTGCGCACTTTTTCTGCTTACAAAAACCTTATTATCAAAACCATTGGGATAAAAAAAGAATGCCTGCGAATGTATCCGCGTAGGAACTTTAGCGCTAATTTCATGTGGGTTTGGACGGTTCCGTGGCTCACATTAAGTTTATCGGCTGCTTCCTGATATTTAAGCCCCTGTTGGTAACAAAGCTGGTAAACCTGCCTTTGTTGATCAGGTAGTTTTTCAATACCTTCTTCTAACGCAAGATGGGCAGATTCTAGGATAATGCCTTCTTGTGTGCTGTGATCCTCTACTTGTGATACCACTAGAAGTTCCTTTTGAACATGGAGGGCTTTTTCATTCAGCCTAAGCAGATCGATTGCACGGCGGCGCGCGATGGTCTTGATATAGGATTCAAGGTTGCGAATGCCCCCTAGCCTGTCCCCCTGCTGCCAAATCTGAAGCATAGTCTCTTGAATGACTTCTTCAGCAGCGGATTCGCACTTTAATAACCGAAAAGAGAATTTAAAGATAATCTCGTAATATCTTCGATAAAGAATCTCAAAGGCAAGGTGGTCTCTCTCCGCTATTTTTGCCAACAGTTTATCTTCCTCAACAGATAAAGGTACCATACGCTGGTGTGATATGCTTAATGTCATAATCTAATAGGCCTCTAGTTCTTAAATGGATAAAGAATAAATCAAGAATGCCAGTCACTTGGTAATGAAAGTACTCGCTTGTCATAGAAAAAAATAATTGGCATCAACCAAAACTAGTTGTATTTTTCTGTTAAAAAGATGGACTTTACGCATAAAATAATGGACATTATTACTATAAAGTCCTTTTAAACAGTTATAGAAAAAGAAGGTCTGTGATTGTCCGAGGCTAACCGGTAGCGTAGTAGTGACCACACACTACCTACACTTCTACGCTGTTTCGCTATGGGGCTAGCGATATTTTAGAATAGAGCACCGGAATAGTTCCGAAAGTAGATGCTGTACTGCTAATTATAACTTAAATAGGCAAATGACAATAAGTAATTCATCACAGAAAGCATGTAAGGAATAAAATAAATATATACAGCTCATGCATATTTAGCTAAACGGATTTCGCCCGAAGGATATCCTACTAGACTACTGCATATAAGGACGGAGAATGTGGGCTAATGATTGATCGGATAGTTCCTCTTGCTGTAGCCAACAAGAGGAACTACTATGAAAAGGTTGCTGATCAGCGTACACGATCGGGGTGAAAATATAAACGGGAATATTCTAATGCCCAGGTACCCGATGTGATAAAATAGGGCTGTACCAGACCTCGCTCATCTTTGAAGGGGAGGTTCATTCCAACAGGAGGCAATTTACTCCGGTCCTCATCATGCTGAAAAGCCCATTGATCGATTGTACCGGCTTTAGTAAAGCACATGCTCGACTTGTCTAACTCATTCTTATCGTCAAATGCCGCCGTGGGCATATAATCGATATAGGTCCAGATATTCGGCACCACATTCTTTGCCAAGTATTCCCTGTGTTCTGCACCATTCGTCTCATCCAGTCTATAAAGGAAAATATCGATAGGATCATTACTTTCGGTACCGTGGAGATAGAAACCCAGTTTATTGGTATTGGCACCGGCTGCTGGAGCATTTACATCGACCTCCTTACCATTGATATAGATAAAATTGAAAACGGCTTTGGTTCCTTCCTCCGGTAGCGGCTTACTGAACAGTACTTTCCCGGTTGCAGGATTTTTGATCCGCAGCGTATGTTGTGTCTGCGCAAAGGGATACGTGTATGTCACGTTAAAACCAATGACTGAGGCTGGCTTTAATGTGAATTTCCCATTGGATGTGTTCTTATCATAAATAGTGGTATCTATGGAAACTTCGAGTTCGTCTATCCCTCCGTTGTACCCATTGATCACAACCTGCATGGCCTTGTCGCCACTCAGGTCTTCTTTATTACAAGCTGCAAATAGTGCGGGCAGTAGCAGCATAAATGTGTATATTTTGATGTAATGGACTAATGATTTCATGGTCTATTGTCTTTTAAAGTTCTAAATCTTTTCTAAACCGCATAGTATTGCCTTCTGGAGCTTCACTGAAAATATACAGCTTGGAAGATGCTACGGAGGAAGGTGGTTTGGGTGCTGTCGATGAGGTTGCATGCCAGGTATACTCCGTCCCTGTTGTATATAACTCTTTAGTGCCCGCCTTATATAGATAAACAACAAAGAGAACCGGGGTATTTTGGCCGTTGTACTGCTGGCCTACGGTCGAGAAGGTCGGAATGGTCACTAAGCTGGTAAACTCATAGGGGTTCGCATTCTTAATCGTGGCAATCTCCTCGAAGACTTTAGGTATAAAGTAATATTTCCCCAGGACAATGTCTACCGGTCCTGAATAATTGGTCGCCGTGGGCTTAAACATATAACTGATTTTAATCTTCCCCTCTTCTACTGCCGGCATTTCGGGCATATCGCTGATCTTGTCATTCATATACATGAACCTGATCTTGGCTTCTCCATCTTCTTTTTTCAGTTCTTTCTCCAAGACCAGCTTGCCTGTACTTGTCTCATGCACGCGCAGTGTGACCGTATTTTTATTTTCCGGAAAGATATAAGCTTCGGTCAAGCTAAAAGTCCCGGATCCTATCGGCGCCCCAAACCTGAAGGTATCTAGTGTGATCTCCATCTCCTCACCGCTACCATTATAACCGGAAAGTGTGACAGGTAGCATATCGCCTTTATATAAAAAATTATCATCCCCTTTATTGCAAGCAGCGAGTATCGAGAGCAACAGGAGTGCCAGTACAGCATAAGATATCGTTGTGATCTTCATTGTGTTATTTTTAATCATTAAAATCATTTAAAAGGAGTAGGATAGGGATAAACTAACAGATGACCCTACCCTGCGTGTGAACGTATCTTTGTCTCCGACGCGCTTTTTGGTCTTTCCGTCATCGGAGATCTCGTAGTAACCTTCTTCATACTTCTGTGAAAAACCGTATTTCCATTCGTATATATCACCCCACTCGGTGGCAGTAACGGCGCTACCGGCCTTGTCTTTCCATTGATGCTGCAATCTATAGGTGTCATTGCTGTTGATATAAAAACGGTATGGACTGTTTGTGATATTACTCATATTGAGCTTGGCTTTTAATTTTCTACTTCTTAAAAAATTGTAACTCAGCTGGGCATCCAATTGATTGCGTGCCCGCTCGTACTCGACAATATCGGGAGTCAATCCGGTCGTAAAGGTTTTATACCCCATGTGATTAAAGGCGATATTGGCTCCGAAACGGGGTCCATCATACTGCATACCAATATTGTACAATACGGGCACCTGTCCATACAAGGGTCTTTTCTCACGTTGAAGCTGCTTGGTCCGGTATTCATATTTTTTGCCATATTTATCCTCCACCATGCTCTTTCCAGAAAAGGAACTGGCTTGGACTTCCGAGTGCTGTAAGGTGAGATTGGCACTGAGGTACATGTCCTCTAGAAACTTCCAGTCTGGTTTTACAAAACCAAAACTCTTGCGAAGGTCCACCTCCCAACCACCGACCTTTGCCCATTCGGAATTTCGGGTCACGACATACACCCTTCCTGTATTGTCGGGCTGATTGCGATAAATCTCTACGGGCTTATCAAAATACTTATAGAAATAACCGAACGAAAGAACTTCACCAGGCCCTGGATACCACTCTAATCGAAGATCATAATGGTCGATCACGGTGGACAAAACACCTTCATTGCTCCGGTAAGCTCCAATGCCGGGATCAAAACGAATCATGCGGGAGTTTTCGATCAGCGACGGTCGGATGACTGATTGCGAATAAGCAGCTCGGATATTGACATCTTTCCAAGGCGTGACAGTGAGGCTCGCAGATGGCAGATAGCGCCAAGTCTTCTCTTCGTGCTCTGGATCGGCAAAGGGTGTTACTATTTTCCCGGTCTTCGGGTCTACATACTTTAGTTTTTCGCCCTGCTCGATCATGGTGGTGGTTGCTTGGTCGTTTGTACCGTTTTTAACGCGTTCGTATTTATAATACTCGGCTCTGATACCCCACACCAGACGCATCCATTTTGTGAAACGATTATCCAGCATGGCATATGCGGCTTGATTGGTATTCTTACCCTCATATCCATTGTAGGAAAAGCCTGCCGGATAATAAAAAAGGTCTTTGAGGGGGTCTTTAAATTCCAGATATTTATCCCATTGCTGTACCGGTACGTAAGGGTAAACCCCGCCAGCCGATTGTACTGTACCAATGGGCAATAATGTCCAGTCATATGTGCCCTCACGTAGCATGTACTGATAGCCTGCCTTGGCTGTCTGCTTCAAGCCCGCCATATTGAAATAATAACTCAGCGCTGCTTCAGCAGATTTATTTGACTCATCGTACTGGTATTTGGCTCTATTGAAGGTACCGCCACCGGGATTAGTGATAGCGCTGGGCTGCACATTATAGACAATACCATTCATGGTCCCGGTAGGACCTAGCCAGGCTTCGACGGCATCTTTTTCAAGATTACGGAGTTTGTTGCGGGATACATTCCAGTCGAATCGGAAAGCGCCAAATGTATGCTCGCCATTCATCCGGTTCTGCAACAGGTCAATATACTTAGGACGGTCGTATTCGCGAATAGCGGGTAGATCATTTTCGTAACCGATCTCATTGCCCCAACCGACGATACGGGTGAACTGGTTACTGAACACACGGGAGTAAAAATTGCGGGATGTGATTTTATGATTTTTGGAGCTCCAGCCAACATTGAGTAAGCCTCCCCAGCTGGTATTGAAATTATATTGGTTAGCGAAGGTAGGATTAATCTCTTTACCCGTTTCGACATCAATACTGGTGTTGCCCAATTTCTCCCAATTACCTCGGCCAAAGTGCGAAATATCGTCAATAGACTGCTCGTTACGGTAACTGATAGAGCCAACAAATCCAAAGCGGCTATTTTTGAGGTTGTAAGCGCGCCCCAAGCTGAACTGATAATTTTGGCCGGGTGCAGCGGTATAGGTTCTGGTACCCATTCTTTCTAATCCACCAATGCGCTTATTTTGAGCGGCGATCATTTCGGGAGTAATGGGTGTAATGCCCGGCATGGGTACGGCATTGGGATCTTTCGGATTGTAGTTGGCATTGTTGAACACCATGATATCTTTGGGAAAGTGATCCCGGATACCGTCATCAAAGCCTAAATAGTCATTTTTGCCACGGCCATAGCCGAGGAAATCTTTACCGGTACTTCCTTTTACGTATTTACCGCCCACACTGAACGTGTTGAAATTATGGTCTGGAATGGCGAGGGTATTGATCTGTATCAAGCCGCCACCAAATCCAAAACTGAGATCTGGGGTTGCTGTTTTGGAGACGATAACATTGTCGATGAGATTGACGGGTACAATATCAAACTCAAAATCGCGGACCTGCACATCTGTACTGGGTAAGATGGCGCCATCCATCATGGCGAGATTGTACCGCTCGGCAATGCCCCGCACGACTACTCGGCGGTTGTCATTGGTACTTACACCGGAGATTCGTTTCAGGGTTTCGCCAATATTTTTATCGGGTAATGCGGCCATCTGCTCGGCGGAGATACCATTGGAAATACCGGCTTCATTTTTCTGACGGGCATATAGGGCGGCGATGCTTTCTTTCTTGAAGCTGCCTGTGACCACCACCTGATCGAGCTGATTGGTGGCTGCCATTAAGACGATACTGAGATTGGTCAGCTGTCCGGCCTTGACTTGCACCTCTGTAATGCGCTTTGTCTGGAACGAGATGTAGCTGACTTCTAGGGTATAAAAGCCGGGAGATAGGCTAAAATTATAGCCACCATCTACATTACTTTTCGTTGACTGGTTGCCCTGTAAGATCCGTATGCTCGCTCCTGGAAGAGGCTGCCCGAGGTGGTCGAGGATCTTGCCGGAAATACGACCGGATTGCTGCGGTACGACTGTGTGTCTGGATGGGGAGCGGCTAATGCTGAGCTTGTCATCAGCTGGGGTAATGACGACCAACTTGTTGTCGATGGTATAGTTGTAGGGCTGTCCTTTAAATAGGTTGGCAAGTACGTGCTGAACTGTTGCGTCTTTGACTTGTATGGTGACTGGTCTTGCATTAGTAAACAGATCCATATCATAAAAAAAGTCATACTTAGCCTGTCTCCTAATATCTTCTAGCACAGCATGAATAGTGCTGTTGTGCCTATTCATACTGATGCGTTGGGCATAGGTATGGGCGTGTACCTGTACCAATAGACAGGTGATTAGTAACATGGTGATCTTCATAGCACGCATGCATTGATAAAAATTCATAAATAATTAATAGTTGTTAACAGCGATATGTGTTATTCATTTGTGCTTTGTAAAGTAGCGGAGGGGTCATGAATATTTCATACTTTTGTTAATGTTAAAATGCATTGATGATGATTGTTGTAGCAACGTCTTCGATAAGCTTTTTACGAATCGGCCAGAGGTGTACCACCACCTTTGGCTATTTTATGTATAACTTATCCACTTATGGGTGCGGGATTAGCGCATGAATTATTTCATTTGTATCAATCTGTCACGATCAACCTCCTTTCTTGAATAGATATTTTTACTTTTTTCGTGGATTGTATCATTTTGACGATAACGGAAAGTGGCTGTGACCGGGATATCATCCCATTAAACCGGGTCTGACGGATATGGGCGGGGCATTCGACTTCTACATCATACCAACGGGCTACTTGTCGTAAAAGGCTTTCGAGCGTCTCTCCTCGAAAAATGAAATCACCGTTGACCCATGCCAATTGCTGCTGGATATCGGCCTGTTGTACGATGAGTTGTGTCGATACTACGGCTTGTTGACCGGGCTTCAATAATGCAGATTGTCCACCTTTTGTGCGCACTTTTACGCTGCCTTCTGCTAAAGTGGTTTTAATGGCGGCTTCGTCATTATACGCATTGATATTAAAATGAGTGCCTAGCACTTGTACTTCTTGTCCAGCGGTTTCGACAAAAAATGGGAGATTGCCTGCACCGCCGGGTAGGGATCGTTTTTTGACTTCAAAATAAACTTCTCCTGTCATTTTGACTCTTCGTTCTTTGTCGGCAAAGTGTACGGGATAGCTCAGGGAGGATGCTGCATTGAGCACGGCGACGGAGCCGTCGGGCAAGGTGATGCGGTACTGCCCACCATTAGGCGTGGCAATGGTGTTGAGGGCCAAAGTTGCTGCATGTGGGGCATTGTCAATGTCGTAGCGGATATTGCCTTCTGCGTCCTTTTCGACATGTATCCCCTCCTGCGTCGCTATAATACCTTCGTGTACATCGCTAAGAGAGATCACGGAGCCATCTGACAGTGTCAAGAGGGCCTTGTTGTCACCGGGAAGAATCTCTTCCTGCTGGGCAAGTCGCTCCTGACCATCAATCTGTTTGATCAAAAACCAATATCCTCCGCCAAGCAGGAAGCCCCCTATCAAGAATACGGCGGCAATACGCTTCCATGTGTGGAGACCTAAGTGCCAGCGGTCACTACCCGAGATTCTTTGGTCTATCTTGTTGCGTATGATAACCCCACGTTGATCATCGGGGCTAAGGGATGGATCCTTTTCAGTGGCAGCGAGATCTTCCTCGAGAAGCTGATCGTACCCCTGCTTCAGTTGTACTTCTTCTTCGGGACTTAGCGTCTGCCCATCGACATGCTTCTGCAATAGCTTTCTAAATATATCGTTGTCCATCTTTCAATCTCTTTTGTCGGTTTGTTGAGGAGAAGTTTGCACCTGCCCTCTTATTATACAAGCTAAAAATGGGGGATACCCCTTGGTCTATGGGACAAAAAAGTTTACTCCTTTTCAAAAAACAGCCTAACAGATTGATTTTCAGAAACAAATTATGCGATCTGTTTTATATCAATGGGATAACATGGAGCTAAGGGTGGGATTGCCAGCACACGTGGAATGGATACGTTTGCTGGCTCAAGATAGATTATAGGAAGAGGATGGACAGTAGAATGGTCACCGTACTGATACTCTGGCGTATGCGCTTAAGCGCAGCTGTGACATGCCCTTCCACCGTCTTGGGCGAGATGCCCAGCTCAAGTGCGATATGCTTGATGGACAAATGGTCATGCCTGCTCATGGTATATACCTGTCGACATTTTTCGGGCAGCTTGCCGACACAGGTATCCACCATTAACTGTAGCTGCCTGACTCTTAACGGTCCGTCGGCTTCGGAAGCAAGTGGCGTGCAAAAGGTGGCCTGCTCGATAGGCTCACTTGATCTTATCTGTTTCAGCCTCTTGAGTACCAAGCGGTATGATGTGGTAAATAGCCAGCCTTTTATGTTGGTATGGGTCATGGTATCCCAGTTTTCCCAAAGGCAGACGAAAGTGTCCTGTATAATGTCCTCGGCTGCTTGCTCATCATGGAGCAGGCGAAAAGCAGTCCGATATAAAGGTTTCCAATGGCGGGCATAGACCTGATCGAAAGAGATGGTCTCTTCGGGTTGGGTTGCTGCTGTTAATTGGGGCTGTGATTTAATATTGGGTTCCACTGTTTGTGCCTTTTGTCAGGACAAAACTAGGGGCCGGATATTAGCTATGAGATAATGTTCTATTAAATTTTTATTAATTAATCAGGGTGTAAGGGTACGGTTAAGTATAGAATGTCGATGCAGATATGCTGTATGACCGTGTATCTAAAGAGCCAATTCCTGAGAAACATCAATCGGCGTTGCTTGCTTAGTGGATCTATGTCCAACATTCATTTAAATGGTTTCTAGCATGCAATTACACAGGCGACTTGCTATTCCAAAAATTCTTTACGAAAATCCTGCGTATATCAAAAGCTGGATTGTCTTTCAGAAAATCATAGATGGAGGTAGTGGTTACCGAATCGCCAAATATATAGGCAATACTATTTGGCGTATGTCTTGGAAAATGTTTCTTGATTAATTCAATAATCTCTTCGGCACAGAATGTCTTTAACGTATACGTTTTCAAAGGATAGCTATGGTCAAGATCCGGAAAAAAATCCTGCGCGTGCTGTGCATAGATCAGACTGGTCACTTCTTTGCTCACGGCAACGGCTCTATTTATTTCATACAAATGAGATAAAGCGGTAACATCACCAATCAGGAAATAATGGTCTGCAGTATCATCCATGGTGAATTCGCCTACAGGAGCTGTATAAAAGATGGTATCACCTTTCTGGACGGTCTGGATCCATTGTGCCCCTTTGCCATTGGAAAAGGTATTAATAGCAAAGTCTGCGACCTGATACACTGGTTCATAATTCCAGAATGAGTATGGACGGACTTCGCTCTGCGGATTGTCATAAGGATTGGATAGAAATACATCTAAAGTAAATCCTGCATCGTAATGCATCCTTGCAAAATCAGTGCTTTGGACTTTGATATGATAGGTGTGTTCGGCAATCTTATTCTTCTGAAGAATGATACCGGAATAGATTTCGTAACGGGTGGGCTGATCGCTCATGATCTTAAATTAAATCAAGCAAAGGTGGTAAGTACTTCATCCCAAAACATTGACCTGAGTCAAAAAGGGAGGTTAGAGCTTTGATTTCAGCCGGCTAAGTGTCTCTTGAGAAATGTTGAGATAGGAAGCGACAAGCTTATTGGATAATCTGCGGACAATGATCGGATTTTCGGCTAGGAGCTGGCAGTACTTTTCCAGGGCATCCTGGATGAGAAAAGACATCAGCCTCTTGGTATTGGTCACGTAAGCGATCTCCAGATAAATTCTATAAAATTTCTCCCATTGTGGTATGATGTCCAAGAGGTGGTAAAAATTCTTATGGGTAATGTAATATACATCTGAATCTTCGACTGCCTGTATAATTTCTTCGGAAGGTTCGGCGGTGATAAAACTCGCCAATGCGGTGGCAAACTGATTTTCAAAAGCAAAATATCGTGTAGAGTCCGATCCTTCGTCGTTAATAAAGAATATGCGCAGACAACCTCTGACAACGAAAAAAGTCCGCTGACTGGATTGTCCGTGTGTGAGGAGCAGTTCGTTTTTTTGCAATTTCATCGGTTGGAAATAAGAGAGAATGGTGTTCATTTCTTCTTCCGTTACGGATATTTTGCTTTTGATATAGGAAATTAAGAGTGCATCCATTATGTTGATCAGTGCTAAAAAAATGTACCAATAGCCTGTGGATCTGATCCGTAATCGGCGGTATCATCTTAGCGTGCAGAGGCCAATTTATCTTCAGATTCACCTGCGTTCCAATAGCTACAGGCATACATCATATGGGATTCCATTCGAGTGTCGTCTTGAAATAATCCCGCAATTCTTTTACTGTAGCATTTTCCGCGGCGATGTAAACATAGTTGTTTTTTGTGGGATGAGCGAATCGAAACTTTTTGATGGTATATGTCCGTATTGCCGTTGTGAATCCCTCATTTGCGCCGAAGCTACTTCCATCGACATGGGAAACACTTACATCCGCGATCGGAATGAATAGCTTATTGTTAGAACCGTCCCTAACATTTAACAACAAAACTACTTGTCCATCCGTGAGTCCGAACACCACACGGATAAGGTGTGGTGTCAGGATCTCTTTTCTTTTAACAGTAAATACGGAGCGTATTTTCTTTGTCTGGGTTATAATCTGTCATTATTCTTGATGTTTATAAAACCATTGAAATACTTTTACAGGTTTCACTGTTGTATAATTTTCGGTATTGAATAATATCATCAATGGATAATACTGTTAAATCGTTTTTCACAGCAAATGCCATGATCTGAGGTAAACGTGCCATTGTACCATCGTCGTTCATCAATTCACACAGTACAGAAGTCGGATTCAGACCGGCCAGTTTCATCAGATCGATACTTCCCTCGGTGTGTCCATTTCTCGCCAATACGCCTTCATTATGGGCACGCAACGGAAAAATATGTCCGGGACGGACTAAATCTTCGGGTAGCGCATTGGCCGCACAGGCAGCCTGCACCGTAGCCAGTCTATCGGAAGCTGACAGACCTGTGGTGGTCCCTTTTTTAGCGTCTATGGAAACAGTAAAAGGGGTTTGAAATAGACTTGAATTGTCATTAACCATATACGGTAATTGCAGTTTATCTGCTTTTTCATTGGTCAGACACAGGCAAACGACGCCACTACAATGCCGTATCATCTGCACCATGTCCGCTACACACATGTTTTCAGCGGCGAAGATAAGATCGCCTTCATTTTCGCGGTCTTCGTCATCAATCAGTACTATGCCTTTTCCGAAACGCAATTCCTGAATAGCATTTTCAACTCTTTCTTTTGCATCGGCACCAAATATTTCTAGTGTATTTTCCATGAGTAAATTTATTTTTTGTTAAACATTAATATGATGATAGAAAGAATACAACTGATCCCTCCAAATAAATACACGGCTTGATAATCAAACCAACCGGCAATGAGCCCGGCTAAAGGGCCTGCAAGTCCCAGGGAAAGATCTACAAAAGCAACATAGGCTCCGAGTGCTGTACCTCTCATCTGCGGCTTCACTTTCTGGATGGCCAGCACTCCCAATGCGGGGAATACCAATGAGAAGCCGATGCCGGTGAGACCACATCCGATTATTGCAATGGTCTTAGAGACAGATGTCCAGATTAAAGTTTGGCCAATTACTTCTATAATAAGGGAGATAAATGCAATTTTGTATCCACCAAATTTATCGGGTGCTGACGCAAAAAAGATCCGGGTGAGTACATAACAGGCTCCAAAAACCATGAAAGCCAATGAGGCATCACCCCAGTTTTTCTCGGTAAAAAACAGGGCAATAAAAGACGCAATGCACCCAAAAGCCATGGAAGAAAAAGCTAGACTGAGCCCTTGTCCGGATATGGCTCCGATCACTTTGTAAAATGGTGTGCGGATATGCTCCTTGTCGACTGCTATTGCGGGAAGTCTAGCTGTGGCTAACCAACTGATAAAGGGCAATAGGACAATCAGCACGAAAGCAGAAAAATCACCGTAGCCTTTGCCGAGCCAAATGCTTAAGGGTGCTCCGATAGCGATGCCAGCATACATGGCAATACCATTCCAAGTCATCACCTTACCAGAATTCGAAGGCCCTACCAAACCAATACCCCAAGTCAAAGCACCTGTGACCAGAAAACTCTCTCCGACACCGTGGATAATTCTGGCGAGTAATAGTAATACCAGGGCCCACACTCCGGTATTGATGAATATTACAGAAAGGAGGTAGGCAACGCCCGCTATTACTGCCAGGACTACACCCATCATTTTACTTTTTTTGGCACCTTTGGTATCCGTAATCTTGCCGGAGTAAGCCCGCGTAAGGAGGGTTGACAAGAATTGTAAGCCGATGACAAGGCCAACAATGATACTGTCATACCCCAATGTATGCTGCACAAATCCGGGAAGTACGCCCAATGCTATTCCAATAGTCAGATATACTCCAAATACCGAGATAATGATTGGAGTTATGGCTTTATAAAAATTAATCGTTTGCTGTTTTTCTAATACTGCACTCATAAACTATTATTTTTAAAAAATATTTCGAGTGCAAATATGCGATGACCGCAAATCTTAAACATTGACTTGAGTCAAAAAACAAAAAGGGAAGTATTTATTTTCGATATGTTACAGATCAGTTATTAGTGTCCTTCTATTCATCTTCACGATCCACGCGTAAAGAATCACCGAATATATCTTTCAGATATGGAACAAAATTGCTCGGTAAAGCTAGGTCTTCTATATCGATCAGGATCTCACTATCCTGAACAATAAGCGTTAAACGCTTATTGTTAATCTCTATTCGTTCACAACAGTTAAAACAGGAGTCACCGTTGCATTCGATGTAGATGCCATTAACTTTTGCATTGGGATCATCTGCTTTACTTAATTGATACGGTTTTTGGAATAGTATATACTTTTCATCAGTATATAATTTGTTTTTTATCGGTGATGAAGCTATCATGAGCAATATTCATCGATGTTTGTGGGCGTTTGCTCATGATGGTTTCATAATCAAATTCATCTTCGGCAAGCCCAACTAAATAATAGTTGTCTTGCTTTTCGATAGAGGCATATGCAAACTGTGCTTTGAACGTTACTTTATACATACTTTAATAATATTTTCGGCTATAAATATAGTATTTCAAACTATATCTACAGCCACATGGCTAAACCCATGTTGATGCGTAGTATCTGGCGATCCAGACTTCAGCACTTAATCTGTCAAAGGAGTGTGGATCGGGCTGGAGCATGCGATCTAAGTATCGGTATTGGCGACATCACGAATTAGGGTCGATAACAAGACTGGGGTCATAGATTGTCTTGTAATTTATTCTAGAATCTTGGTTTTTTGCTAGTTCAAATTCACATTTCTATACTCATTGGGCGTAAATCCCACACGATTCTTGAATAGTCTACTAAAATGTTGGGGGTATTTGAAGCCGAGTTCGAATGCTATTTCATTAATGGTTTTGCTGGTGTCAAAAATTTTCTCTTTAGCTAGATCTATAAGCTTATTCTGTATATATTCCTGAGCTGTCTTTCCGGTTTCTTTCTTGATCAAATCACCAAAGTAATTGGCAGAAAGATTCAACCGATCGGCAAAAAGGGCAACCGTAGGGATACCCAGTTCTGTCGGTGCATCTGAATCAAAATACCCATTCAGTTGTTCTTCAAATCTTTCTAAAACGCCTTTGTTTACCGTCTCCCGTGTAATGAACTGTCGGTCATAAAACCGTTCACAGTAGTTAAGGAACAATTCGATATTGGAAGCTATCAATTTCTTACTATGCTTGTCTACGGACTGTTGAAGCTCGTACTCGATCTTCGAGAAGCAGTCGAATACAATCTTCCGCTCTTTTTCGGAAAGGTGTAACGCTTCATTGGTATTATAATTAAAGAAACTATATTCATTTAAGCTCTTAGCCAATGAGGTTCCTTTGATCAGATCGGGATGAAAAACAAGTCCATGTCCTAAGGGCTGGTAGAGATCCGTCTTATTGGCAACGTCAATCACTTGACCTGGCGAAAGGAATACGAGTGTCCCTTCTTGGTAGTCGTAATAATTGCACCCATATTTCAAATCACCGCAGTGTACTTCCTTCAGGAAAATACAGTAAAGTCCGAAAGTCATCCGGGATCCGGTTCTTCTCTCGGCCTTTGAAAAATCAATGATACTCACCAAAGGATGTAAGGTCTCGTGATTGTTAAATGCATTGTACTGTGCAACAGTATCAAAAGTATATGCGTCTTTCATGATGCTCATTTTCTTTGATACAAAATTAGACATAATGGACCAAGGTTTTCAAGTTAAAATCTGCTATCGGTAAAAATGGTAGTAAAATCCGTAATGCATCTACTGCTCCCTTGACTTTCAAATCAGAACTTTGTAGTCATCAAATTGTATTATATATCAAGACAGGTAGATAGGTACAGGTTAAAAGGAGTAACCTGTATATAAATGTCTATTTTATGCTTTGGTATTTTGCAGATAAGGGGTGCCGGGGAATTGGGGCCAGCTGCCAAAGATGACCATAAATGGACTGGACACCCTACAGATTGAAAGAACAGATTTAAGAAAATAAGGATATGACAAAGAACTTAACAAAATATCTTACTGCCATTACATTGGCTTTGGCAACTTCGGTGTCGCTGTATGCGCAGAAAAAACAGAAGCCATTGGGCATTGCAGAACAGGGCAGCTTTGCTGTAGGTGGTACAAAAGTGACCGAGCCTGGCAATTTTGAGGTCAACGATGCATTAAAACCTCAGGGACAGACCTTTCATGGCGATCATGCATATGTGTTCTATCAGATCCCGGTAAAAGCGCGGAGATATCCGCTGGTCTTTCTGCATGGTGCTGGACAATCCAAAAAAACATGGGAGACGACTTCTGACGGTCGGGAGGGTTTTCAGAATATATTCCTGCGCCGAAATTTCCCGGTATACCTTCTCGACCAGCCACGTCGTGGCGAAGCTGGGAAGAGCATGGTGGAAGCTACTATTAAACCGGTGGCAGACGAGCAATTTTGGTTTACGCAATTCCGTATCGGCAATTATCCAGATTATTTTCCCAACATCCAGTTCCCGAAGGATGCGGCCTCGCTGGAGCAGTTCTACAGACAGATGACTCCCAATACGGGGGGATTCGATGCCACAGTTATTACAGCTGCCGTTTCCAATCTCTTCGATAAGACGGGTGACGGTATTCTGATCACCCATTCTCAAGGGGGTGGTCCGGGCTGGATGACAGCTATGAAAAATAAGAATGTCAAAGCTGTCGTCGCGTATGAACCCTATAGTGGATTTGTCTTTCCTGAAGGAGAGCTTCCTGCTCCTATCAAATCGTCTGGGCTCTTTGGCGAACTCAAAGGTGTGACAACACCCTTATCGGAGTTTACAAGACTGACGAAGATACCGATCGTCATCTACTACGGTGACAACATTGCTAAAGAACCGACGGATGTATGGAACAAAGATCACTGGCGCTCGGGACTTGAAATGGCTAGGCTATGGGCAGCGACGATCAATAAACATGGTGGCGATGCAACTGTCATACACCTACCCGAAGTCGGTATCTTGGGGAATACCCACTTTCCCTTTTCTGATCTCAATAATGTCCAAGTCGCGGACGAATTGTCAAAGTGGCTGAGGCAAAAAGGTCTGGATAGGTAATAATGGTAGCAATATCCGTAACCTGTATACCAATAAAGCAAGGCTATAGCGGGATCTTTGTATACATCAATGGAATACCACAGGGGCGTGGAAAGGGACGGTACCCTATTTGTGAAGGCAGGCGACAAAGAAAATAATGGTAGCGACACAAATAGGAATGGTTAGCAAAAATTGGCTTTGTAGCAAAAAAACAACGAATGACATTAAAAAAATACGGTAAAATGGAACAGATAAAATATATCATCGTGGCCATGTTCATGGCAACAGGAATCATCTCGTCAGCACAGGACAAGACAAAGCATCCGCTTGGTCTTGTATATGGTGGCGCTATTACGGAAAATATAAAAGGAAAGATAAATATCCACCCAGTAACCTATCAGCTGAACGGAATCGACATTGCTGCGAATGTGTATACACCAGCAAATTACGACGCATCAAAGAAATATCCCGCAATAGTCATCGCACATCCTAATGGGGGCATCAAAGAGCAGACAGCGGGTCTATATGCACAACGCCTAGCGGAGGCCGGCTATATTACCATTGCTGCCGATGCTGCCTATCAGGGTGCAAGCGGCGGTGAACCCCGTCATACAGACAATCCTGCCTATCGAACCGAGGATATCCACGGCATGGCAGATTTTATCTCGGGATACGCTGGAGTTGACACGGATCGCGTAGGTGCATTGGGTATCTGTGGCGGAGGGGGCTACACTTTAAAAGCGGCCCAATCCGATAAACGGTTAAAAAGTGTTGCCACTTTAAGCATGTTCAACTCTGGAGAAGTCAGACGTAACGGCTTTCAAAATTCTCAGTTAAATACGATTCAGGAGCGTTTGAAACAGGCTTCGGAAGCGCGCGCACAAGAAGCTGCGGGGGGCCAAATCATCTATTCGGGTGTAGCAAGCGTCACCGATGAGGAAATTGCAAAAACCCCAACCGATCTCTATCGTGAAGGATTCGAATATTATTATAGAACCCATGCGCACCCAAACTCAACATTTCTATATACGACAAGTAGCTTGTTGGATTTGATGACATGGGATGCTACAAGTGGTATCGACCTGATCAATCAGCCTCTTTTGATGATGGCTGGAAGTAAAGCGGATACAAAATATATGACGGACGAAGCATTCCCTAAAGCGGTCAACGCAAAAAGTAAAGAACTATTCCTTATTGAAGGGGCTACGCATATCGAGACCTACTGGAAACCTGAGTATGTCGATCAAGCTGTAAACAAATTAGTAGGATTTTTTGGCGCCAACCTGAAATAAAGAAATAGGGAGGATGAAGTCTCGTTCAACAACACCCCCATTGATGGTAAGTATTAACTTTAAGTAATTACGCAGATGAAAACATTAGCGATCGGTATTTTCTTGTTTGTGATGGGTATGCAGGTGTCTACTGCACAACAGCATACCGCGGATGACGAAATCATGAAACTGTCGAAAGACAAATGGCAATGGATGGCGGATAAAAATGTCGCTGTACTGGACAGCCTCTTCCATGAAAAATCCATGTTTGTACATATGGGTGGATCCTGGGGAAAACAGCGAGAGCTGGATGTGATCAAATCGGGTGGCATCTGGTACAAAAAAGCGGATATACATGAGGTATCGGTCAACATAATTGACAGTACCGCCATCCTGCTGAATAGAATAGATCTATTGGCGGTAGTGGGCGGCAAGGAAGTGAGTAACCCATTTATGGTTACAGAGGTCTATATAAAACAGAACGGTTCGTGGAGACTCGGCTCCTTATCATTTAGCAAATTGCTTACTCGGGGTGGTGGTTGATAATGAGCTTGCTATGGTACCAAATAGGGCGAATGTGCCCCTGATACCGATGAAAACTAGATAGTTAGATAAAAAATAAACGGATGAAAAAAAATCAGATATTCTTCATATTAACAATTGTACTAAGCTCCATTTCTTGTATGCTAGAGGCTCAAACGGATGACAATCTACTATTAAGTGCTAAAGAGCAGCGCCTGGTAGCGATCGCATCGTCTACAGCAAAGGGCGATCTATCAAAACTGGAAACGGAATTGAACTCGGGACTCGAAACGGGATTGACGGTGAATCAGATTAAGGAAGCGATCGTTCATATCTATGCGTATGCCGGATTCCCCCGAAGTATCAGTGGTCTACAGACTTTCATGTCTGTGCTAGACAAGCGCAAGGCTAATGGCATCCATGACCATCTGGGGGAAGACGCGTCACCGATCAACGATGACCGTCACAAATACGAGCGTGGTAAAGCAGTGCTGGAAACGTTAACAGGTAATGCAGAAACCGGTCCAAAGACTGGCTATGCAGCTTTTGCTCCTATGATTGAAGTATTCCTGAAAGAGCATCTTTTTGCAGACATCTTTGAAAGAGATGTATTGAGCCATGCGGAGAGAGAATTAGTGACCGTATCTGTATTGAGCAGTATCGGGGGAGTAGAACCTATGCTAGAGTCACACTTAAAAATCTGTATGCATGTAGGCTATAGTGCTGAACAGTTAAAGCAATTCATAACACTAATAGAGAAGACGGCCGGAAAGCAGGAAGCAGAGGACGCAAAAAAGGTACTGGATAAAGTATTGGGGATAAAATAATCGTTGAAATAGGAGAACACATACATTGGAACTGATGAGAAAGAAATATAGCATAGTAAAGATCTGGATGATTGTATTGACGGGATGCATCGTGGCATCCTGTAACACGGATAAAGCAAATAATACAGAGACAAATGGTAACGGCACAGATATGGTATTTCCAAAGGGTGAAAAGGTTAAAAATGATAATTTTATAGGTGATGTGTGGCTAAATTATCTGGTAGAGACTGATAGTATCCACCACGTGAATATCGGATCGGTCACGTTTGAACCGGGAGCGAGAACAAATTGGCACTATCACAAGGGAGGTCAGATACTTTTGGTCACGGAAGGAAGAGGCTTGTATCAGGAAAGGGGAAAGCCGGTCGAAGTTATTAAAAAGGGGGAAGTCATGAAATGTCCACCAAATATCGAGCATTGGCACGGTGCGACTCCAACTGAAGCCATGACCCACGTGGCCATAGGAACAAATACAAACATAGGTGGTGCAGTATGGTTAGGACCTGTTACTGATGAGGAGTACCGGAGTGGTGATCAACATTAATTGATCTTATTGGACATGTATAGATTGACCATGCATAATCGTCATCGGGAACATGACCATCCGGTGATGTTCTATGCATAAAAGCATACAAATCGTTGGATCATAAATAGTTGTCTATTGACATGCTGTCTGTAGATAAATCAATGCGAATGGCAAAGTTGGCTGTTGAAATAACCTGTAACTGTCCATCGCAATCAGCAAATTGATAAAAGGGATTTGATGTGGTGCTAAAAAGCGACCATTGAATATTTCCGCCCTTATCCAGTTTGGCTATAAAGCCTTCATTACCCATCTCGCCTTCACCGCAAACGAAAACATAGTTATCGTCTATAACCATTTGATCGTTTATCTGACAGCTGGACCATATGTCATTATCGTATTTTTGGATGATCTCATCTAGGCGTGCTGTCCGCAAAACATTAAAATGGTACTCCTTACCGAAAGTGTTTATTATTTCCTTATTCTTATTACAAGAGATATCAATTAATTTAATGCTGCCATCTGAAAAGACTATCGAATCTATTCCTACTAATTCTGAGACAGACCAATGTTCTTGCAATATACTATGCATGTCTACGCTATTTAACTCCATGTTTCATTCTGAAAAAAACGATTTAAGCGCTTGATGGGTAAAAGTGGGAATCCATATTCCTCTTTTCCAGGCAATATGATGAGCAAACAGGATCTCCTTAATTTGACATTCTATATCTTCGACTGATTGGCGCCTGTCTACAGGTTGTAAGACAAGTAAATAGTCCTCGTCAGGCTCTTCAAATAAATCATCTTTTTTGTCTATTAAAAGAATGGTATAGAATTCCGTCTGCCCTCCACCTTCCAATCTACCCTTTCTATCGGTGACATATAGACCGACGCCAAACGCTTCTCCTATGACCATCAACAGGTCATCAAATAGGATATTCCCCGATAATACAATATGCAGTGCTTTATACTCCATGACTATTAAAAGTAATATTTTTTTATGGGTCTCAACACTTCTTTTTAATTTCCGAGCTCCACACCTTCTCCCCCATTCTCCATTAAGTCTACCTAAATAAGCCATGGAATCGTTGTAAATGAAATTGGTCGGTCATACGCATGATAGGAAGGTTGAATTGTAAGTTTCTCGTTTTAGTAATCTTACAGATCAAGATGATGGTCATGTATTTGTACAAAAAATACCGCATCTTCTTCAGGTATGCCAATTGCTAATAATCGATCTTTTTAATTTTCTTATCTATAGATATCCATTGCTTTTCGGGAATGGATTTAGTAGGTGCAGGTAATGGAAATACAATAGCGCGCACGTCATCTGCTTCATTCTCTAAAGAAATCAACTCTACATCTTTGCCGTTTGTAAATTTCATCTGTCCATCAATGGTTACAATAAGAAATCCCGGTTCATGATCCAGGACCAATTCATCATCCGAACCCTCCAAATTAATGTAATAATCCATTAGCTCATCTGGCTTGATCATTTCTAAAGCGACTTCATTGTATTGACGGGTTAGTAGACTTAAATCTTCTTGTTTAAAAACCAATCTACTTTCATCAACTACTCCTCTATAAGGTTGACTATATTTCCCCCATTGATTGGCATAAAAGATATTATTTGGATGGGATAGATGGAAACCCATGCTTCGTTTACCCGTATTTTTAACCGAGAATCTTAGAAAATAATCATTTGGTGCTTTTGCTGATTGATAAAGCATTTTATAGACATACACTTCCGCAAACGATCTTCGTGCTATCAGGTGCTGGTTCGTTTCAAGTTCGTACATTTTTTTCTTTTCGTTCCATACTACGGTTGCCCCGAGCTGGTAAAGCTCTCTTTTGCATGCACTCACCCATCCACCTATTTCGCCGTCTGATGTATAATCTGGATGAGCATAGGGTCGTTCGTAAGCATCGGCTTCAAAGGCACCAGATGTGTCCAAAACCCAACTATTTAATTTCGCTAACAATTCATCGATTTTTTGCTGTTGGATTGATTTGGTACGTATCAATGTTTCTGTAGCTCCTTTTGCTCCTGGCTGCGGGGGCGCAGCAGCACTATTGTAACTTTTTGTGTAACCTCCGAAAAATGTAACATCATATCCATTTTCAGATGTTTTCTTATCAATTCTAATACTCGTGATGGGATGAACGTAATTTATATCTACCCTTTCTGTTGATCCGATTTTAATCTCTACAACAGGAATGACATATTTTTCATCCCTAAAAAAGATCGAGCTATCGGCTATCCTATATGTACCACTGATTACTGCTGTCCGTATTTCATACCCTATGCCTCCTTTCTGAGATTTTTCGGAGTAATATCTATACTTTTCCTTTATCTCATATATCCCATTTTCAAAAAATTGCACCATAAAATCTTCGTTTGGTGTTTTCCAGATTTCTCCAGATAGATTTTCCGGTGTATCCATAGGTTGCGCATTAATGTTAATACCTGCAAAAATGCAAAGCAGCAAAATAATTATTTTATAAACTGATTTCATTTTATTCCTTTATAATTTGCTTTTTCGAATATAATCATATGTCATAAAACGTGCACTACTCCGATGCGCATATTATGAGGGCAATCCGAAGAAATGCAGGAATGTCTCTGCTTTGCGACCAAACGAACCTTTACTTGCTACGGCTTTTAAAGTTTAACACATTGTCTTCTATTTCCAAAGCATACTAGCCTGCTCCATAAAACCGAACAGGAATGCCAGGATTACCATATCCTTCGTCGGTATAGATTTCTTTGGTAAATGCAAGCGTTTTTAGTTTTCCTGCCGATGGATATTCTAGGATTTGGTCAGGAAAAAATGAGGATATTTGTCGGGTGTATATAATTTTGTCCATTTGCCTTCATGATAAGAATCCTAGCCAAATCCCTAGAAATAACAAAAGCTCCAAGTTGCCTTGAAGCTTTTTTTAGTAGCGGGGAGCAGGATCGAACTGCCGACCTCAGGGTTATGAATCCTGCGCTCTAACCATCTGAGCTACCCCGCCGTTTTTGAGTATGCAAATATAGCAATATCAACTTATATTCAAAATACCTTTACGCATATTTTTCAGCTTTTCTTATCGGAAAATAGATATTTCTTCGCAAATCACTAAGAATGAAACCTTCACGATTTACTCCAGCGGCATCACAGAATGAAAAAAATCTGATGGCGTCATTACCCTCAGAAAGTAAACAATCTTCAAAATGAAAAAAATAGAGCGAAAAAATCTTTTTCCGTTTTTATTCAAGAAAATGTACCTACTATTTTTTTAAACAAAATAAATATGTATACTTACAGAAATGGAGTCATCTAGTTCTTTTGGATAAGAGGGAGTAAGTAGATTTTTTCAAGGAGAATTAGCATGGCACGATTTTTAGAAGAGAGTGTTCAAAAACAACTAAACTAGTGCATATAATTGTATGGAAGAAAAAGTAAAATTTCAACGCGAATATATCATAAATTCATCTCCTCGGATACTTTACCCTTTTTTAGAGGAGGCCAATGCGCTATCACAGTGGTTTGCGGATGAGGTTCACCATCGTGACAACACCTATGAATTTATCTGGGACAACGAAAGCCAGAAAGCAAAGCTTGTCGCATTCAAAGAAAACAAAAGTGTGAAGTTCAAATGGCTAGATGATGAGCCCTACTATTTTGAAATGGAAATCAACCAAGATGAGCTCACAAATGATGTCGCGCTATCGATTACAGATTTCGCTCACAAAGATAATCTGGAGGATCGAAAAAAAATATGGGACAATCAGATTGAATATCTTCAAAGTGTTATTGGAGCCTAAAAAATCTTTATCTTTGTAGCATAAAATATAATTATGCTACAAAGTATCTATAATTAATAGTGATAGATTGTTTAGCGAGCTGACGGATGAAAAAAATTCACTTATTAATTCTTCAATCTTTCATCAAACCCTTCATCGTTACATTCTGTATTGTGATGTTTGTGTTGTTGATGCTTTTTCTCTTCAAATACATCGATGATTTGATTGGAAAAGGTTTTGAATGGTATGTCATATTGCAGCTTATCGGCTATCAATCTGCTGTCCAAATGCAGATGGCCCTCCCCCTCTCTATGCTCCTATCGTCTATCATGACCTTTGGTAATCTGGGCGAGAGCTATGAACTTGTTGCCATCAAAGCTGCAGGAGTCTCCTTGCGGAAAGCAATGACCCCCCTATTTGTCCTGGTTACGATGTTCAGTGCCGGTTCATTTCTATTCTCAGACTACATTCTCCCTATTGTCAATCTTAAAATGGGGTCTCTCCTATATGACGTACGTAACAAGAAAGCAGATTTTTTGATTAAACCCGGAATTTTCAACAGTACAATCCCCGGCTATGCTATACGTGCCAAGTCCAAAAGTAAGGATGGGACGATCTTAAAAGATCTAATGATCTACGATCACAATGCAGGGAGCTCCGCCAACAACGTGACACTTGCACAGGAAGGATTTATCCAGAACTCGCCAGATAATAGCTACATGGTCCTCAAACTCAAAGATGGAGTGAGATATGAGGAATCAAGGGGGAAGAATTCAAAGACATACGATCCTAGAAGGCAGTTTATCCGCTTTCAATTCAAGGAAACGGAGCAAAAGTTTGACATGGAAAACTTTAAGATGAAGCGGACGGATGAAAATCTCTTTAAGACGCATCATGCCATGTTGAATCTAAAGCAGCTAAAAGTATACACGGACTCCAATCATCGCCAGCTAGACAGCGTCGGACAGATGGCGGAGGCTGATATCCGCAACTATTACAATTACTATTCTAAGTATTTCAAGCCAGAGGACGTTAAGATATCTCCACAGAAAGTAAAACCTTACCAAAATTTCCTGGAAGATGTCGTTCCAAAAGAACAGCGCAGACAAATAGTGGGGTCAGCGATTACACAGGCCCGCTATATCTCGGAAACCCTTGGAAACAAGACTCTGGAATACAAGGCTTTTAAGGATAAAGATATCCGGTATCGATTGGAATTCCATCGCAAATTTACCCTTGCGGTATCCTGTCTACTGCTATTCGGCATTGGTGCTCCTCTAGGAGCGATCATCCGAAAAGGAGGCTTAGGACTACCTGTGGTGATGTCTATTATATTCTTCCTGATCTACCACATCATCTCGACGATGTCCGAAAAGGCGGCAAAAGATGCCAGTCTCACTCCATTGGTCGGGATGTGGATGGCGATCATCGTACTCACCCCGGTAGCCATATTCCTGACGTACAAGTCTACAACCGATTCTTCACTATTCGACATTGAGCAGTATAAGCTCAAAGCCCAATACTTCCTGAATATAATTAAGGGAAAATTCAGTAAAAATAAAACTGGACCGGAAGGTTCGAATAATTTGACAAGAGGGTTATAAATGGTATCTATAACTGCCCTAACTTTGTAAAAAATTGATTATTTCATCATATAAAATGGATATTAAACTCAACACGATTGAAGAAGCGATCGCTGACATACAAGCCGGCAAAGTCATTATAGTAGTAGATGACGAAGACCGCGAGAATGAAGGAGATTTTGTAACTGCTGCACGCAACGCAACTCCGGAGATCATTAATTTCATGGCTACCCACGGTAGAGGTTTGGTATGCGCTCCATTGAGCCAAGAACGTTGTAATGAACTAGGCCTAGAGCTAATGGTCGGGCAAAACACAGCCGTGTATGAAACAAACTTTACCGTCTCTGTGGATCTACAAGGCTATGGATGTACCACTGGTATCTCTGCCTCAGACCGCTCGAAGACTATTAAAGCGCTAATAGATCCAAATATCCGTCCTGAAGAATTGGGGCGCCCAGGTCACATATTCCCACTTATTGCAAAAGATGGTGGAGTGCTGCGTCGGACCGGACATACGGAAGCAACTGTTGACCTGTCACGCCTTGCTGGATTTGAACCGGCGGGGGTATTGGTCGAAATATTGAAAGAGGATGGCGAAATGGCTAGACTACCTGAACTTATGGAAGTCGCTAAACGCTTCGACCTCAAGATCATCAGTATTGAGGATCTCATCGAATACCGACTCAAACATGACTCTTTGATCGAAGAAGAGGTAACGGTCAAAATGCCGACTGAATTTGGAGAGTTCCAATTAAAAGCATACACACAAAAGGATACAGGAGCGCAACACCTTGCTCTATTTAAAGGGGAATGGAATGAAGATGAGCCGATCTTGGTGCGTGTACACAGCTCTTGTATGACAGGCGACATCTTTGGCTCATGCAGATGTGACTGTGGACCGCAGTTGCACAAAGCGATGCAGATGATTCAAGAAGAAGGAAAAGGTGTCATCGTATATATGAATCAGGAAGGTCGTGGAATAGGACTGATCAACAAGCTACATGCCTACAAACTACAAGAAAGTGGTGTGGATACCGTTGATGCCAACCTGCAATTAGGGTTCAAGGCGGATCTTCGCGATTATGGCGTAGGTGCTCAGATCTTAAGAAGTCTAGGTGTCACCAAGATGCGCCTGATGTCCAACAATCCAACAAAAAGAGCTGGCCTAGTAGGCTATGGTCTAGAGATTATCGAAAACGTGCCTATCGAAATTGAGGCCAACAAATACAATGAAGAATATCTCAAAACAAAACGTGACCGTATGGGACATACGATCATGAAGAATCTATAGTTAACAAAAAGCGGGACTCAAATGAGTCCCGCTTTTTGTTAACTATATTCCTTGCGATATGCATAATAGAATAGGATCGGCAATACAGCGACAGATAACACAAGGCAGATGATCAAACCACCGACAATCATAATGGCGAGCGGCTTCTGAATCTCAGCCCCCATCCCACTCGATAGTGCAGCTGGAAGCAATCCCATAGAACCCATTAGAGCAATCATGACGACGGGTCTGATTCGACTCTTCACTCCGCTATAAATCGCCTCTTGGAGACACATTTTCGCATTAAGATTATCCTTCATCACACCGATCAATACGATACCATCTATCGTCGCGACTCCAAATAGGATGATAAATCCGATACCGGCAGAGATACCAAAGATGGTGCCTGTCACCCACAATGAGATAAACCCACCTATAAAGGCAAAAGGTAACGTAATTGCTGAAATCAGGGTGTCTTTTGCATTTCCAAAATTAGCGTACAGTAGAAGAAGAATAAGAACCAATGAGACTGGAACTACCATCATCAATTGCTTGGAGGCTCTTTCTTTACTCTCAAACTCACCAGCCCATACCAATTTATTTTCTTTGGCAAGCGATATCTCCTGCCCTACCTTTGTCTTGGCTTCTACGATGGTACTTCCCAAATCACGACCTTCGATATTGAATCCTATCCCGATATATCGGGAATTGCCTTCTCTATAGATAAATGCTGGTCCGGTATGATAATCTATCGTTGCGATTTCTCGAAGGGGTACCCGTTGATCATGCATTGTCGGAATCAAGATATTTCCGATCTTCTCTGGATTATCCCTATAGTCTTTTTGAAAACGCAACCTGACATCAAACATGCGTTCATTCTCATAAAATTTAGTTGCAGACTGTCCGCCAATAGTCATCTCGATGACGGATTGCACATCTCGGGTGGACACTCCATATTTGGCCATTTTCGAGTCATGGAGTTGTATCCTCAACTCGGGGAGCCCAATGTTCTTGAATACATTGACATCCGTGATCCCCTCCACAGATTCGATCGTGTGAGCAACTTCAAAAGCTTTCTTCTCCAGCTCATACAGATTGTCCCCAAATATCTTGATGACCAATGGACTCTTGACACCTGCAACATACTCTTCCACATTATCCTGGATCGGCTGACTAAACCCGAAATTGATACCGGGATACTGCTGCAGCTTGTCCCGCATCTGCTGGATCAATTCATCTTTGGATATTTTTTTCTTCCATTCCTGCTGGGGTTTTAACTCAATATTGAATTCGATATTAAAAAATCCAGTAGGATCTGTACCGTCATTCGGTCTCCCGGTCTGGGTCATGATGAAGTCAATCTCATCAAAATCATCCCTCAGCATCGTCTTCATCTCTTTGGTAAGCTCGACAGACTCATCTAGATTGACACTATTGGGCAATGTCGCACGGATATAGATCGCACCTTCGTTGAGCTTGGGAAGAAATTCTGAACCGTAGAAGTGAAAGCGAATAATGGAGCCTAAGAGAATAAACAGAAATAAACCAATAGTCCACTTTTTATGCTTAAATGCATGCTTAAAGAAGCTAAACACATGCTTACCAAAGAATCTAGATATGGCATTTTCCTTCTCGCTGATATTCTTATTGAGTAGATACTTACACATTGCTGGTACATAGGTCAAGCTCAGAATCAAGGAGCCCAATAGTGCATATCCCAATGTGAATGCCAACGGTGAGAACATCTTGCCTTCGACCTTTTGAAAGGAGAATATGGGCAGAAGGGCCACAATAAGAATCAACAACGCAAAGAATATGTAGCTTGCTACTGACCCCGCGCTCCTCTTGATGATTCCCAATTTTGACATTTTATTGAATCGGGCGGCACCCAGTCGGTGCGACTCGCGCTCCATCGCCACAAATACAGTCTCCACGATAACGAGTGTACCCTCCAGCAATAGTCCGAAATCGAGCGAGCCCATCGAGATCAGATTGGCCGGTAATCCCTGTATCCGCAGCATAATAATTGCAAACAGAAAGGCCAATGGAATAACAGATGCGACGATAAAAGTAGTCTTCCAATTATATAAAAAGATGAATACAATAAATGACACTAGGAGAATACCTTCTACTAGGTTTTTGGATACGGTATGCACCGTATTGTCCACCAGTTTTGTCCGATCTACGATGGGGACGAGTTGCACATTCTTAGGTAGAATACGGGTATTGAGATCTTCGATCTTTTCTTTTAAGCGACCGATGACCTCGGATGGATTTTCGCCGCGTAGCATGACCACGATTCCCTCTACTAAATCTTCCTCATCATTGTATCCAACCTGGCCGAGTCTCGGTTTGGCGGAGATCTGCACTTCGGCGACATGCTTGATCAAGATAGGTGTAGATCCATTGACTTTGACCAAGATATTGCCGATATCTTCTATCTTATCGAGCAGCCCTACTCCACGGACCACATAGGCTTGATTGCCTTGCTGGATAACATCTCCGCCAACATTGATATTGGAGCGGGAGACTGCCTCGTACACATCCAAAGGAGACAGGTTGTAGTTGGCCAGCTCGGTGGGATTGATCTTGATCTCATATATCTTCTCCTCGCCTCCAAAACTGACCACATCTGCTACTCCAGGGACCGACACCAACTCGCGCTCGATCGTCCAATCCTGGATCGCAGAGACTTCCTTAATAGGTAGATCGCTCTTGATAATATATCTAAAGATTTCGCCCGTAGCACCATAGGGAGGTTCAATCTCACTCTGTGCTCCTTCGGGCAGATCCACTCCATTCATTCTATTGGCAACATATTGCTGCGCATAAAAATCATCAACTTCATCATCAAACTGCACCGTCACGACGGATAGTCCAAATAACGAAATCGACCTGACCTGGGATTTTTTAGGAATGGTATTCATCTCCTTTGAGATGGGCAAGGTCACAAACTTTTCAATCTCTTCGGCACTCCGTCCAGGCCACTGTGTAATAATACGTGCCCGGGTATTGGTCACGTCGGGAAAAGCTTCAATCGGTGTATGGATGTAAGCATAAATTCCGGCAAACAACATGGCCACTGTCGCAAAAATAACGACCAGGGAATGTCTCAGGGAAAAGGCTACAATATTTTGGACAAATTTCTTCATGTTATTTCATCAACTCTTCAAAGACAATCAATTCATTCCGGGTGATGATCTGGTCGCCCTCTTTATACCCCTCACGTACAAATGTATATTCATTATTTTCGGCTACAGGTTTTATCGGCATCACCAGTAGGTCACAGTCTCCATTGTATACCACAGCATACTTTTGATTATTATTGAAGATAATGGCATGATTGGGAATAGCCACGAGTTTCTCATCCATTAAAGTCGCTTTATTGATAATGACATCTGCACTCATCCCAGGCTTCAGCCTGAGATCGGCATTATCCAACAAGACCCGTGCTTTTAGTACTCGCTCCTCCTGGTCAAACACATTCGAGATCTGTTGTATCTTACCGCTGAATACCTCGTCTGGATAAGCCAATGTTTTGACCGTGACCTCAGCACCATTCTTTACATATTGGAGATTGTTTGCATAGATATTGATCATCACCCATACCTGCTTGAGATTACTCAGGGCAAACAGCTGTTCTTCATTATTGATATTGGCACCGGTGTTGATATTCTTCTCAACAATATAACCATCTTTTGGAGCCTTGATTTGAAAGACGCCCTTATCGGCTGTCGCATTGTACAGTTGCATGTTGGATTCTAAGCGCTGCAATGTCGCATTTAAGTTGGCTAGCTCAACCTTGATCTCCTCTACATCTCTAGCAGAAGCTAAACCATCGTCGAACATACTTTGCGTAGACAAGACCTTTTGCTTAGTTAACGCAATCTGATTGACGAGTCCTTGCCGCTCATTGGACATATCATTTACGGAGGTACTCTTCACAATCGCCAATACCTGCCCCTTTTTAACAAATTGCCCCAAATCAAATGTGACCTGCTCGGCCGTACCGTCCAGCATGCTTCTATACTTGACGACATCATCTTCATTGTAATTGATGCTCCCTGTAAGCGAAATTTGCTCTTTCACAGGTTGCAAAGACAGCGTCTCTAGTGCTATTTTATTCTTAAAATCTGTATTCAGGCAATACTTACCTTGAGATTCATCGCTCGACTTTGTCTTATCGCCGCCTTGATTACAAGACATCAACGAAAGGCTCCATGCGATAAAAAATGGAGCATATACTGTTTTCATCATCTTATTCCTTTTATAGATATATAGTTTATTTTTATTTGAATCAACGAGATCGCTACGCTAAATTTCAATGGTCATGAGAGCTCGAGTACATAATATTTGCGCGCGGTACTGAAATTATTTATGTCCCAGTTTCTTCATCTTAAATATCTTTCCCGATAACATACTGTAGCTCTTCGATAGTTTTTAAATACTGTTCTTTACGATCTATCAGATTCTTTTTATTATCCAGATAGGAAGACACAAAGTCCACAAACTCCAAGACAGAGATCGTACGGTTTTGAAAGTTGCGGGTGTATTTTTCTAAAGACTGATCCAGCTGGTTCTCAAATTGTCCACCCAGCTTTTCGATGATAGATTGCAGCTGTGCCAGTCTAGTGACCGAGGCATCCAATTCATTCACGATCATCAACTTATTCTGTGTCAGTGCGGCATTGCTCTTCTCGATATCTAGCCGGGCGATCTTTATATTTCCTTGGTTTCGATTGAATATCGGGAGGTCTATACTCGCTCCGATCCCTACAAAATCCTGCATAATATTCCCGCCTCTATCATATCCAAGGCTCAATTGTACATTAGGCTTTCGTTCGGCTTCCTCGACGGCAAGCTGCTGTCTACTGATCTCCACTTGATTGCTCGCAAGGCGAAAATCTGCTCTATTCTCCAAAGCGTCTAATTTCCACTGGAGCAACTGTGGAATGACAAACCGATCTATGGCAAGGGTATCGGCGATAACAATCAACGGATCTTCATCCAAGTTGATATAGGTTTTGATTTTCTGTATGCGCAAAAGTTTGTCATTCCGGATCTCCGTCAGCTCATTCTGGAAAGACAGCATTTCCGAATGAATGCGCACATATTCCATTTCGCTAACATTGCCCTCTTTCCAATGCTTGTAAAAGACTTCGGAGAGATTGTTGAACAATTCAAATTGAGATTGGTACAATGTCTCCTGTACTTGTAGGGCCTGTAACTCGATGATAGATTCCCGCAAATCGAACTTAAGATTACGAAGTGTTTCTTCGAATTCCAGTTCCTTACTTTTCAGATTCAATCGCTCTAGTTGAATTCGCTTCTGGCGTTTACCAGCAGTCTCGATCATCTGCTCCAGTTCCATTGAAACCTGTTGATGTTTTCCCCATTTCCCAACTATGGGGGGCATCGTTTCGGCAGGATTATTTCTCCACAGATTGACCTCCGAAATAGAAAATGTAGGATTGGGCCATAATCGGGCCTGAAGAATAGCGGCACGGGCCTGCTCAATCTGGTATTTGCCGGCCAATAGCGTCAGGTTGGTAGACAAAAATTGTTGTTCGATCTCTCCTTTGGCTAACGCCCTACTGGTGCCATCTTGCGCTAAAGAATGAAAGGTGCCCATCATAAATGCACCTATTACTAGTAAATATCTCATATCCATCATCTGCGTCTGGTTCATGATAGGACGAAGAGAATACATCATAGCAGGTGGTCTGCTACACGTTGGTCTCTAAGTATACCACACGACTTAATTTTGAGACAAAGCTAGCCTTAGCAAATTATACGAGAATTTGAGTTGGATTAAAATTTAGTTAGAACGGATTAGAATTTGATTAAGATACAGGAAAAGTAAGCTCGACGAGGGTTCCGAACGTATTGGACATTAAGTTAAAGCCAATATGATGCTGTTTGAAGATCACCCTGGCAAGCGATAGTCCTATCCCACTGCCTTTGATATCTCCAATATTCTTCCCTCGATAGAAGGTCTGACCTATCAAGGGAAGGTCATCTTCCGCAATACCTATACCGCTATCTTGAATACCAACGACCAACTGTCCTTCATGCTGAAATATCCGAATCTCCACCGGCTTATTGCTGGAATATTTGATGGCATTCTCCACCAGATTCTGGATAGACAGCTGGATCAGCACATCATTGCCATTGATGTTGAGTACATCTTGATCTTGGATCTGTAGATCCACTGAAATACGCGCGTCAAATTTTTGCTGGGTATAGGTGACAATATCCCAGATTACCTCATCCAATCTAAACTTCTGGTAAGATGATGCGGAACTCTTGGCTTCTGTCAAAATAAGCATATTGTTGAGGATATCGGTTAGATTGTCCACGTTGTCCAAGGCAATCTTGGTCGCCTGCTGATACTCTTCAGGGGTACGGCTTTTTTGCGAGAAGACCTCTAACGTGCCTGAAATGGCCGCTAGGGGAGTTCTAAACTCATGGGATACATAGCTGACAAAATTCCTCTGAATAATAAAGGTGTCGGAAATCCTATTAAGCAACGAATTATAGGTGTCAATCAATTCTTGCAATTCATCTCCGGAGTCAATAGAAGAAATGGGCTGGTGTATGGTTGAAATTTCTTTATGCTTCACCTCCTCCACGACTCTCTTTATGGGGCGGTAGGCAATCTTGCTCAAGATATTGGCAAGCACGACAATACTTACCCAGGCCACAAGCAGTACTACAGCTACAATGGCGAGGAGTCTATTGATCTGATCTTTAAAATCGGCATTACTTTCCTTTACAAAAACATAAAAATCCCCCTGATTATCCGGGTAATACATCCCGTAATAAAAATGATTATTGGACTGGAAACTGATCTTCTTGTTTTTCTTGACCGTCAGGAGCCTTTCAGGAGATATATTTCGGTCATTTTTTAGACTCCCAAATCGAATATCTCCCTTCGAATCATAAATGGCTACACGAGAGCGATCGATCAGATTTTCAAACTGGGCTTTAAACTCGTTGTGCTTATCGTCAGACTGCTCATCTTTCTCCAAGTAATAAATTCCTGACACCAAGCAAGTGGTCTCCAACTCATTGTAAACAGATCGTTCACTGGATTTATAGAAAGTCCAATAAATTAACACGGTGGCTATCCCGAAGATGATGCCAAAGATCAATGAAGTTATAAATGTGAGCCGTTTTCTTAAATTCATACTATCCTTGCATCATATATCCCGTTCCCTTTATGGTCTGTATATATTGATGTTTGCTTTCATCTATTTTATTACGGAGATAAGAGATATATACATCCACAACATTGGTATTATTATCAAAATTTATTCCCCATACAGCATTCAATATCATTGTTCGAGATACTACCCTATCCTTATTTTCGGCGAGATAAATCAGCAGTTTCAACTCTTTTGGAGAAAGCTCTATTTTCTCGCCGTTCTGGTATACGGCATGTTTATCAAGGTCGATCCTCAGCTCCTGTATGCGGATATCATTTTGGTGCGTTTCATGCTTTTGATATTTGGTGCGTCGTGTCAATGCATTGATACGGGATATCAATTCTTTAAAATGAAAGGGCTTTACTAAGAAATCATCTGCACCGCTATCCAATGCTGTGACTTTATCGTCGGTATCATTCAGCGCACTCAGCATTAGTATAGGTGTGAGTATACCTTTGTAACGGATCATCTTCGTAAGCTGTATACCGTCGATCCCAGGTAACATGACATCCAGTATCATCACATCAAAGGATGTGTCAAAGACAATCTCTCTGGCCTCTTCCGCGGAAGCACACAGCTGTACATTAAATCCGTTCTCTACCAACCCCTTAACAACGAAATCACTAATTCGAATGTCATCTTCCACAAGTAGTATCTGCATAATAACTTGATTAATCCAATATGTCAAACTTAGATAAAATGCTTTGCATTCCCGAGCTCCTATTCGAAAAAAACAGTATCTGCAGCTTGATTTTAGCTGCTATTATAGACGTCTCATATTTGGAGACCCTATCTTTGCCCTTGTGCCCAATCGTAATGGTGGACTATAATTTCAAAAAATACAGCTAAAGGTGTCTTTGATCTGGCAATTGCCCCCAGCCTTGCGAGGACAAACGCGGGATATTCTGTTTTTTGACGTCCATATGGTGATACATCCTTCTTATTTTCCGTAATTTTATAAAAATCGAAATTGATGTTAACATCAGAAGTAAAAAATATCATTCTGTTTGATGGTGTCTGCAACCTATGCAACAGTACGGTCAACTTTATCATGAGGCACGACAAACGACGTAAGTTTTATTTCTCATCACTCCAATCTGACATCGGGAAGCACTATCAATCTCTCCTTAGTGAGCAAGTGGACTCCATCCTATACATCCGTGAGGGCAAAATCCACAGCAAAAGCAATGCTGCCTTGTACATAGCCAAGGATTTGGGATTTCCCTGGAGTCTTTTATTTCTTTTTAAATTCATTCCAACCTTTCTACGGGATCGGTGTTATGATCTTATAGCAAAATACAGATACAAGTGGTTTGGCAAGCACGATCTCTGTCGTGTACCGACAGAAGCTGAACGCAGTCGCTTTATCTAAATACTTTAATATTTTCTGCTCATGCAAAATTCACTATTGATCAACAACGCATATATCAATGGGAAGTTTATATCCGGTTCCCATACATTTGAAGTCATCAATCCCGCCACAGGTCTGTCTATCGGAACACTTCCCGACCTCACGACCAACGACTGTAAAAAGGCAATTCAAGCAGCAGAATCTGCTCTGCACGCTTGGAGAGACACGAGCAGTGGTGAGCGATCTGCCATCATTCGGAGATGGTATGAGCTCATTGTGACGAATAAGCCTCTCCTCGCAGAAATCATGACTATGGAAAGTGGTAAGTCACTACAGGAATCTCTAGTAGAGGTTGACTATGGAAATTCTTTTGTAGAATGGTTTGCTGAGGAAGGTAAACGGGCCTATGGAGAGACTATTCCTGCCTCAAAAAAGGGAATGCACTTGATGACCATCAAACAAGGGATCGGCGTGGTAGCCGCCATTACCCCTTGGAACTTCCCGTTGGCAATGATCACCCGAAAGGTGGCCCCAGCCTTGGCTGCGGGATGTACCGTTGTATTAAAACCGGCATCACAAACTCCGTTCACAGCTATCGCATTGGCCAAGCTGGCGGAAGACGCAGGAGTGCCCAAAGGGGTATTGAATGTCATCACCAGTAAAGATAGCGCTGGTATCGGTCAGGAGCTAGCTACAAATAAGGCAATCCGCAAGCTGTCTTTCACAGGATCGACATCTGTCGGTAAGACACTGATGGAACAGTCGGCCTCCAACATCAAGAAACTATCGATGGAACTTGGCGGGAATGCTCCTTTTATCGTCTTTGAAGATGCTGATGTGGACGCAGCTGTAGAAGGCGCTATTGCGGCCAAATTCAGAAATTCCGGACAGACCTGTGTATCTGTCAACAGATTTTACGTACAAGAAGATGTCTATGACGAGTTTGCATCTAAACTTACACAAGCTGTCAAGAAGCTCAAAGTAGGTAATGGCCTAGACAAGGGTGTACAGATAGGGCCACTCATCAATACAAAGGGATTGAAAAAAGTTGAAGAACATGTTAAAGACGCTCTTGCTAAGGGTGCCAAGGTAGCTACTGGAGGTCAAGCCATAGAAGATCTCTTCTACGCTCCTACGGTATTGCTCGATGTTGCACATGATGCTTTGATAGCTCAGGAAGAAACCTTTGGTCCTATATGCGCACTTTTCAAATTTAGATCTGAAGAAGAGGTGCTATCACTGGCTAATGATACCGAATTTGGACTGGCATCCTATTTCTATAGTCAACAGATCAACCGCTGTTTTCGGGTTGCAGAAAAGTTAGAGGCAGGTATGGTGGGTGTCAATATTGGACTTATATCCAATGCGGCAGCGCCATTTGGTGGGGTAAAGGAGTCTGGAGTGGGACGTGAAGGGTCCAGATATGGACTGGATGAATATATGGAGATTAAATATTTATGTTTTGGGGGATAATACAATACCCAAAACATAAACTAGCGTTTGCGATATTTCTTGTACAACTTGACAGCCATCATCAGTACGACCGAAAGTCCTACTAAACCCACTACTCCAAATATCCAGTTGAGTGCAGACTTCAACACCACTAGAAATACAATGGCAAACAAAAACAGTGTAGCTAGCTCATTCCATAGCCGGAGCTGCGTGGAGGACCACATACATGCCTCGGCTGCCAATTGCTTCATGATCTTCTGACAGATAAAGTGATAAATGACCAAGCCTACTACAAAAAGAAGTTTGACGTGCATCCATCCCATTTGAAGCCAGGAGGGCGAAAGATACAACATGAGCAAGCCAGCAACAACGGTCAGATACATCGCTGGTGTAGTAATGATCCACCACAGCTTGGACTCCATGATCTTAAACTGCTTATGTAGTACCTGATATTCTTCAGAAGTCTTCGTCTTGGCCTCTATATGGTAGATAAAGAGTCTAACAATATAGAAAAGCCCTGCCATCCAACAGACGACAAAGATAATATGGATGGCTTTGGCATATTGGTAAACCATTTTTCTTTGGTACTAAATGATACCGAGCAAAGATAGAAGGATTAAAGAACAAAGACTATTTAATGCCCTTATTCTTTAATCCATCTGTCTTTAATCTTCTCCTTTTAATAGCGAAATTCTCTAATAACGTCTACTGCATATTTGACATTGTCAAATGGCATATCGGGCATAATACCATGGCCGAGGTTAAATAAAAAGCCTTCCTGTCCTCTCATACGCTCAAATAGCTCATGGATTTTTTTCTTAATGACGGCTTTGTCTGCATACAATATAATCGGATCAAAGTTTCCTTGTACGGCCATCCCTGTGGGAAGGTCCTGCTTCACATTCAGAATATCGGCATTCCAATCCAGAGAAATAACATCAGGCTTGGCTTCGCTCATGATCGGATAGAATACAGAGCTACCACGGGCAAAAGAGATGACCGGGATACCTGATCTATTTATTCTGGATATGATCTGCTGAGTATAGGCATGTCCAAACTCCAGGTAATCATTCCATGAGAGTGCCATCGCCCAACTGTCGAATAACTGTACAGCATTTACCCCTGCTTCAATCTGCATGTTCAAATAGTCAACCGTAAGATCGGTAATCTTCTGCAGAATGTAATGTCCTAACTTCGGATCATTATTGAGCATCGTCTTCGTCAATTTAAAATCCTTGGACGACTTACCTTCAACCAGATAACTTAAGATCGTAAATGGAGCTCCGGCAAAACCAATCAATGGAATACGTCCCGACAATCTTTCCTGAATTACCTGGATGGCATCAGCCACATATTGAAGCTTATGCACACTTCCAGCATCCAATTTTTCGGCGTCTTCCCACCCTCGAACAGGGTTGGAAAAGCGCGGACCCATACCTTGCTCAAAGGACAGATCACCCCCCATAGCCTCAGGTGTCACCAATATATCCGAAAATAGAATAGCAGCATCTATATCTAATAGATCTACCGGTAACATGGTCACATCAGCCGCGATCTCAGGAGTCTTGCACATTTCCAAAAAGGAATACTTATGCTTGATCTCCCAATACTCAGGCATGTATCGTCCTGCCTGACGCATCATCCATACTGGAGGACGCTCCGTTTGCTGACCAAATGCAGCTCTAATAAATAAATCGTTTTGTAAGGTTTTGTTCACTATAAATGTTTTGATAATTCGTTTTCTATTTTCTCGACAATTGACCGTTGTCTACCTGTCAGTTTTAGTCCATTTGCGACTTCCAAATAGGCCTTCACCCGCTCGTAAGCTTTCTTTCTTAAATTTATATTGGCCAGATTGATCAGCACCATCCCTTTCTCATGCTCTCTCTTCCAAGGCAGACGAGAGGCCAGCTGAAAATGGTATTCGGCCTCATCAAGGCGATCTTCCTTGAGGGCAATATTGCCCATCATAAATTCGTAAAAATTGCGTCTTCCTTTACGAAGGGTATCGGGATTGGTAACGTCCGCAAGCAACCGCTTTGTCTTTTCATAATCCTGTTTATGAAAAGCCTGCGTGGCTATAAAAACAGATCCCTCCCTGTACTGACTCCAGATCAAATAAGCAATCCCTCCAAGAATATATACGCATGCGTAATAATGCTTAGCATAGATGGCATAAATGAGGAAGCATACAGCAACGGCAATGACTATATATCGTGCCTTTTTTGTCATTACAACTTACTGATTGTCTGTAAACTTATATCCAACTCCACGGATGGAATGAAAATAAATAGGATGCTTCTGATCTGGCTCAAAATATTTACGGAAAGTCAAAATAAAATTATCGATCGTACGAGTAGATGGGTAGACATCATAATTCCAGACAGTTTCTAAAATCTGCTCCCGAGATACCGCTTCATTGCGGCGCTCGATCAACAGTTTAAGCAACATGGTCTCTTTTTTGGTCAAAGAGGTGATTGTACCGTCAGCATGGTGCAACTCATATGAATTGAAATATATGGTCTTATCACCTATGGTATAAGAGTTCAACTCTTTTAAATCATCTCCCTTCATCCCTCTACGGACCAGATTACCTACCCGGAGGATAAGCTCCTCTAGATTAAAGGGCTTGACCAAATAGTCATCGGCACCTTTCTTGAGTCCGGTGATACGATCTTCACTGCTATTTTTAGCGGTGAGAAACATAATAGGGACCTCGCTATTTTGCAAGCGAATGGTCTCAGCAACCTGGAAGCCATCAATCTCCGGAATCATGACATCCAATATAATGAGATTGAAACGTTCCTCTTTAAACACCTTAAGTGCCTTTTTGCCGTCTGTAGCGGTACTCACGCGGTACCCCTCTAACTCGAGATTTAATTTGATAGCCTCTAGCAAATGTTCTTCATCTTCTACTAGAAGTATGCGTTGTTTAGCCTGCATAGTTTTCAAATGTTACTTCAAAAATACTCCCTGAGGGAGTGTTGTCTTTTACTTTAATCACGGCGTTGTGCTTCTGCAAAACCGTCTTTACAATGTATAACCCCAATCCTGTCCCTTTGGTTTTGCGAGTGGACTCATTCCCTACCCGATAAAATTTATTAAATATATTCTTTTTTTCTTCATCTGGTACACCGATACCATGATCAGTGACCGAAAATATCAATTTAGATCCTTCTTTCTTCAAACGGACAAATACACTTGCACAGGGAGGCGAGTACTTAATGGCATTTTCGATAAGATTGGTGACGACATTGGTAATGGCAAACTTATCAGCAACCAATTTCACCTCTGGATCAAGCTCGGGTTTAATAATCTGTGACTGACAGGAATTTTTCTGCAGCCGATCCACAATCCCGGCCACCATCTCTGTCAGATCAAATTCCTCTTTTGGTAAATTATAACTTCTATTTTCAAGCTTGGTGGTCAGAAGTACATTCTCAACCAAGTCGTCCAGACGTTCAATATCCTTCAATGAATTGCGGAGGAAGACCTGTTGCTGTTCTTTGTCTAAATCCCGTTTTAGAATAGTCTGGATATATAGCTTGACTGAAGCCAAAGGTGACTTAAGCTCATGTGTAATGGCAAGTAAAAAATTCTGTTGTTGCTGATGGATTTTATGTTCTCTTTTAAAATTGTTCTTCAAGCGTAGAACCCCCCAGAGAAAGATGAGCAGAAAGAACATTCCCTCTCCAATAATCATCGACTTGCGCTGAGGCTCATACTTCACCAACATAACACCCCACCAAATAAGTTGGGAAATCGCGTAAAACACCAAAAAATAAAATAGAAAAAGGGTCTTCCTCATACGGACTTCAATCGATAAAGCACAAAAATAGATAATACATCAGGTATTATAAAGGATCTAAAGCATTTTGACACTAATAGGAAAAACCTGTCTATTGGCTCTAAAACTGAGCGACTCCAAGATTATCATGCATAAGATACGACTACTTCAAGCGCCTACTGCGGTACGAATACATTCTTCAAAAACGGGATAGCTCTCTTCAACCCTGCTGAGGTAGGCATATGGTCAGCCAAAGTGCTTGAATCTTCATCAAAAAAGACGAATTAATAACCGTAAATAGCTCGGTAAATATACAGGTCCTGCAATACCGCGTTGCGCTTTACCTCGTCCTGTGCAAATGAGGGCGATCAAAAGGATTTTTGATTTTTCGATTTATAATTTCTATTTTACACAGCATGTTCCACCATAAGAAAGATATATTTTTCGACCTCGACCATACGATCTGGGATTTTGATAAGAATGCAGAAGAGACCTTACAGGAGCTTTTTTTCAAATACCGATTTGACAGGCTCTTCAATCAGACGACTGCGGATCTCTTTATCTCGACGTATACCTCCAATAACCACAGGCTGTGGGACCTCTATCATCACGGCAAGATTGACAAGCCTACGTTGCGAAAAGCAAGATTTGACGACACATTTTCACAATTGGGGGTAGACCCTGTCCTATTTCCTTCGGATTTTGAAGAAGAGTACCTACTTATCTGCCCACAGAAGACCAATTTATTTCCCCATGCGCACGAGACACTATCCTATTTAAGAGACCGCTACAACTTGCATTTGATCTCCAATGGGTTTAAAGAAGCTTGTGAAGTCAAACTCGTTAAAAGTAATCTAGAACAGTATTTCGAACATATCTTTATCTCGGAGCTGGTCGGCGTCAATAAACCCGACCCCATGATCTTTCAACATGCGTTAAAGACTACTCAAACAATTCCGGATTGGTCTATTATGATCGGGGACAACGTGGATGCGGATGTCAGAGGTGCTCAAAATGTAGGTATGGATGCTATATTTTTCAACCCTAAAGGAAGCGCTATACCAACGGATATTACTTATGCAATTGCAGATCTCGGAGAACTGAAACAAATATTCTAACAGGGGTTGGCTAGCCCCAATGCGATGAAAGCAAGAGGGGCTCTTGCTCAATGTAAATGGGCTTTCCTCTTCCTAAAAATGCCTCCAAAAAGCATTTCACTTCTTAGAGGCATATTGATCTTAGTACTCTTTTTTTTATAATACTTTAACGGTGATGTTCTTTAACCACACATCATCTCCATGATCTTGGAAACCGATGACTCCTGATTTGGACTTCCCGCCTACTTGGCTCAACAGCTCGTATGCCAAAGGCCATTTTGCTTGGCTGAATTTGCTGGATTGTAACAGCTCGATCCACTGTGGAGTCCATAAATCATATTCGACCACTTTCACGCCATTCTGATAATGCGTTACCTTTCCCTTATTGACCACAATCTTTGCTACATTCCATTCACCAGCGGGCTTTCCATTCTGCGGTTTTGCAGGGATCATATCGTATAATGATGCAGACTTACGATTGCCATCCACACCTTGCTTGGCATCAGGATGATTGTCATTGTCCAGTAGCTGATATTCAGGGCTAGAGATATAGATCGGCTGGCCCTCTACCTCTTTTGCAAGGAAAAAAGTGCCTGAATTACCGGCATGTGAGATCTTCCACTCGAATTCTAATTCAAAATTTTTGAAATCATAAGCAAAAATCAGATCACCGCCTTCTGCCTTTTCATTACTATTAGGCTTGGCAGTGAACTTAAGGGCTCCTTCTTCAATCCCCCATTTTGCTGGGATATGATCTTTATTATATCCTCTCCAGCCCTCAGTAGATTTTCCGTCAAAGATGACATAAGCACCATTGCTGTTCTTCGGAAATTTCTTGATATTGACTTTCGGAAAATTTGACAATTTATAGCTAGGGGCGTCTGCCTGTTTCTTTGTCTGTGCTTGAACTTGTGACATGGAACCAGCACCGAAAGAAAAAGTCAGCGCTGCCATACCGGCAAATAGGTAATTAAATGTTGATTTCATGGTATTTTTTTATAATCGATTGAAACTGTTTATTAAATTTAGTAAAAAAAATCGAATGCGGAGCTACTGCTAATCCCTTTTGTCCGCTATACTAAAACTGTTCGCCACCTTCCATATCTACACTATTTTCCGCTTTCTTCTTCTTGCCAAAATCCTGCATACCAAAACGGTAGGAGAACGAAAGCATAAACATACGCTTCATCCAACGGTGTTCAAAATAAGAATTGACTTGTGCTGTATTGGTATACCCACCAAATTTGCGTGTATCCAACAAATCTCGGACATTGAACATGATGCTACCTTTTTTATTCAGCACATCTTGCTTCAACCCCACATCTATCCCCGTCATTGGCTCTGTCTTACCCTGTGCCCGCAGACGTGGTGCATTATAATCTGCACGGATCTGACCTGATAAACTGGGCAAGATCTTCACATTAGAGGTCATATTGACATTCCAATTCAATGCATCACTCTTCTTAATATCAAAAGCGGTATTGCCATCTATTTTATTGTAATACATGTTACCATTGAGGGTCACATCCAACCAATTGGTGAAATTGATCTTAGATATCAATTCCAATCCAGCGACACTGGAGTTGGTCAAATTCTCCCATCTGCTTTTGGTCACACTGGTAGATGGATTGACATCGTAAATATAGGGTTGCATCATATCCTTCATCCGACGGTAGTACCCTGTAGATATGAAGTTCCATTTGTCATAAAATTTGGCGTAACTCAATTCAAAAGAATGTATATCCTCCGGCAACAGATTGGGGTTACCTTGTCGGCGATTCATATCATCTGACACATCTTCAAATGGATTGACCTGCCAGCCTCGGGGACGCTGCACTCTCCTGGAGTAACTCAATTGAACCTTATCCTCACCCTTCCCTACCGCATACGTTAAGAAAGCGGTGGGATACAATCTAAAATAATCCTGCTTTGCTTTGGTCTCCACTTCGTCGACTGGTGTCGCAGGATCTTTTTTATAGTAAATAGATGTTAGATAGGTCTGCTCTCCTCGTAGGCCAATCTGATAAGAGATCTTATCTGTCAGTTTATTTTGATAATTAATGTACAGAGCATGCACGGAATTTTTTAAATCAAAGTCATTACTGATTCCGTAATCACGATATAGAGAGTCAGATACTTTATCCAATGTATCGGAAACCTGGGTGTCAAATGAATTTCGGATAGTGGTTTTGTAGCCAAGTTCTAATTTGCTAGCATCCGAAAAAGGTCGTACGTAATCTACTTGGATATTGACATTCTTTCCATCTTCTGAAGTTTTATTAAAACGATACTCCTTCCTCTTTGAATCCATGGAATAGGTCTGATCATAGTCATTTGTCCCATCCTCTGTATCTCTACCGTACATGACATTTGCAGTCAATTCTTCTCCTTCGCGAGCAAATTTTCGGGCGAAATCCAGATTTAGGTCATATCCAAGGTCATCTTCCTGTTGCTTAGAAGTACGTAGGCTAGTCCCACTCAATTTTGGATGGTCGAAATAGTAATATGTTAGATCATTATTCCGGTCATTGTCCCGCACACTTAAATTTCCAGAGAGACCGATGGTCGTTTTTGCATTGGGGGAGTACTCGACACCCAGCTTAAACATATTGTTGATCCCCTTACGATTGGCATCTTCGACATTATTAATCTGGCTATTATTATTCAGGTACCTATTATTGGTCACTCCTCCACCGACCATATTACGGCGGCTAAAATTGTAGCTACCACTGTAATTGAACTTCTCGTCTTTATAATTTAAGCTTGCACCAGCCATATAATTATTATAGGAACCTCCAGATGCATTGAATGTCCCGTTGAGACCCGTTCTGACATTTTTCTTCAGCACGATATTGATGATACCTGATTGGCCCTCAGCATCGTATTTGGAGGAAGGATTAGTGATGACTTCTACTTTATCAATTGCATTTGCAGGTAGTGACTGCAATAGGCTCGTAATATCACTTCCTGCCATTGCAGATTCTTTACCGTCGATTAATATGCGTACACTACTGGACCCTCTAAGACTTACCGAACCGTCCATATCTACTTGAAGGGTGGGCACATTGGCCAACAGGTCAGTAGCAGTACCGCCTACGCTCACCAAACTCTGTCCTACATTGAAGATCTTGCGGTCGATACCGATTTCCATAGCTGGAGCTTTTCCTTCGACGACAACTTCTCCTAGCATATGGCCATCTTCCTTCATCTTGAGGCTACCTAGATCAAGGGTCTTACCTACCTCAATGCTGATGTTTTCTTTCACTAGATTCACATAGCCCATATATGTAATACGTAAGGTATATACGCCGGCTTCAATAGATTCAAATTTCAATTGACCATTGATGTCGGACTGCTGACCTTTGATATATGCTTGAGAAGATTGCTTCAACAAAGCTGCGCTGGCTCCCAAGATCGGTTCATTGGACTTCTCGTCCACAACAATAAGCTTCAACTGAGCTGACTGTGCGTAAGAAAATATTGGAAGACATACAAATAGAATGTAAAGTAAAATTCTCGGTGACATAGTGTATTAATTACAAATGGAATAGCAAAAATGCTTCTTTTGGATTGCAATAGGTAACACGTAACCGCATTATTACGAAGAAATCTAACCGTCCACCGATTTAGATGGTCATTCCACAGACACGGTCAATCCTTCGGATTTCAGGATCTTGCGGTATATTTCCATTTCAGTATACGAACCTTCCAACACAGGACACTTCCCTTCGCTATGCACTTTCCAGGCAATCTGCTCAGCCTGACTCTCGCTATACTGCAGATGCTTCATCAAGCATGTGATTACATGATCAAAAGTATTGATCTCATCGTTCCAAAGGATCAGACGATTTGAGCTTTTTACGGCTGCTAAGATTTCTTCCAATGAATAGGTTTCCTGTTCTGTCTCTACACTCATACTACAAAAGTAGTTAATTTTCAAAAAATGTGTAATTTTGAAGTTCTGAAAATTAACGAGATAAGAGATATGTTTCAATCAAGGATAGCAGGGATCGGTTATTATGTCCCTAAAAATGTGTACACCAATGATGATCTTACGAAATTCATGGATACCAGTGATGAATGGATACAAGAGCGCACGGGTATTAAGGAACGTCGCTATGCTGATCGCTTGAGCGAAACGACCACCACGATGGCTATAGAGGCATCCAAAATCGCTATAGATCGTGCTGGCACCACAGCTGAGGAGATTGATTTCATTATTTTCGCAACGCTCTCACCGGATTATTATTTCCCCGGCTGCGGAGTACTGCTCCAACGCGAGATGGGAATGAAAGAGATTGGCGCATTGGATATCCGTAATCAGTGCTCAGGATTTGTATATGCACTATCTGTAGCCGATCAGTTTATTAAGACAGGTATGTATAAGAATATCCTGGTCGTCGGCTCCGAAAAACAATCTTTTGCAATGGATTTTGCGACAAGAAGTCGCTCAGTATCCGTCATATTCGGAGATGGCGCAGGAGCTGTGGTCCTACAACCCACCCAAGAGAGCGGCAAGGGCATCCTAAGCACTCATCTTCACTCGGATGGAGCAGATGCCGAAAAGCTAGCGATGTACTATCCAGGAGCTTCTGCAGGCATCTGGCTGGACAATCCTCCTAAATGGCCAGAGCAGGAACTTGGCGGACTCTATATGACCAAAGAGATGCTAGAAGATGGCTCTACTTCAGCGTACATGGATGGTCAGGCTGTCTTCAAAAAAGCGGTAGTAAAATTTCCAGAAGTTATTCAAGAAGCGCTTGCCAAGAATGGCTTAACGACTGGTGATATTGATATGTTGATCCCACATCAGGCAAATCTTCGTATCTCGCAATTTGTACAGAAGACTTTGGGACTGGGGGATCATCAGGTATTCAACAATATTCAGAAATATGGAAATACTACTGCTGCATCAGTGCCCATCGCGCTATGTGAAGCTTGGGAAGCAGGCAAGATAAAAGAGGGTGATCTAGTGTGCCTGGCAGCGTTTGGGGCAGGCTTCACGTGGGGGTCAGCTCTTATTAGGTGGTAAGGCTATTGTATGATAAAAAAATAGGCTTACCAAAATTGGAAAGCCTATTTTTTTTATATCGAAAAATACCATTTATCCATTTGACAGGGCTGCAGCACCGGATACAATCTCGGTCAGCTCTGTGGTAATGGCTGCCTGACGCGCTTGGTTGTATGACAACTTCAACGACTTGATCAAGTCTCCCGCATTTTCAGTAGCCTTATCCATAGCCGTCATACGGGCACCATGCTCAGAAGCATGAGAATCTAAGACAGCTTTGTATAACTGGATTTTGATTGCCTTAGGAATTAATTCTTCAATGATTTTTTCCTTAGATGGCTCGATGATGTAATCAATTTCCTTTGGTTCTTCTTTAGTATTTGCTGTGTCCTCGGCCGGAAGTAAAGGTAAGATCTGCTCCGCTGTCAATATCTGAACAGCAGCATTGCGAAATTGGTTATACACCACCTCTACACGGTCATAGTTACCTTCTTTGAATTGCTCCATGATAAACTCTGTAATCTTGGAAGTATTCTCAAAGTTAAGCTCAGTGAACAGTTCACTATGGTTGGCCACGACATTGTACGCATTGCGTTTAGCATAAAAGTCATTTCCTTTTTTACCGATAGCTATGATACTGACGTTACCTTTTCTTAATTGATCTGCGTATTTCTGCGAAATCAGATTATTGGTCGCCTTGATGACATTAGCATTGAACGCTCCCGCAAGGCCTCTATTGGAAGATACCACCACCAATAGCACCTTATTGGGCTCGCGATCTTTGGTAAAAGGTGAATCATTACCTTCAACACTTGCAGATACATCAGCCAAGATCGCCCTTAATTTATTGGCATATGGCCGCAATTGTATAATTGCATTTGTCGCACGCTTTAATTTGGCGGCAGACACCATTTTCATCGCTTTGGTGATCTGCTGCGTCGAGGATACCGATACAATACGGTTTCTTACTTCTTTTAAGTTTGCCATATTTAAATTGAGACTTGAGTATTGAGCACTGTGTATTGAGTATACAGCTCTATACTCAATACTCCATACTCGTATCTAATTAATATTGTGATGCTAATTCTTTAGCAACTTTTTCTAACACATCTGTCAATTCATCTGAGAATTTACCAGCTTTAAGTGCTGACAAAACTTCGGGATGACGTTGTTCCAATTGAGTTAGGTAATCTTCTTCAAACTGACGCACTTTGTTGACCGGTACAGTACGGAAAAGACCTTTAGTACCTGCGTAAATGATCGCAACTTGTTTTTCAACAGATACAGGAGAGAACTGCCCTTGTTTCAAAATCTCTACGTTACGAACTCCTTTGTCCAATACAGCTTTAGTTGCAGCATCCAAATCCGAACCGAATTTAGAGAATGCCTCTAACTCGCGGTATTGCGCTTGGTCTAACTTCAATGTACCTGATACTTTCTTCATCGGTTTGATCTGCGCATTACCACCTACACGGGATACAGAGATACCCACGTTGATCGCTGGACGAATACCTGCGTTGAACAAATTAGACTCCAAGAAGATCTGACCATCTGTAATCGAAATTACGTTAGTAGGGATATAAGCAGATACGTCACCCGCTTGTGTCTCAATGATCGGAAGTGCTGTTAATGAACCACCACCTTTCACCAAATGCTTGATAGATTCAGGAAGATCATTCATGTTACGTGCAATCTCATCCGAAGCATTGATCTTAGCAGCACGCTCCAATAAACGGGAGTGAAGATAAAATACGTCTCCAGGATAAGCCTCACGACCAGGAGGACGACGAAGTAATAACGATACTTCACGATAAGCTACTGCCTGCTTTGACAAATCATCATATACGATCAAGGCTGGGCGGCCTGTATCACGGAAAAATTCTCCGATTGCAGCTCCTGACATCGGCGCATAGAATTGCAAAGGTGCAGGTTCAGCTGCCGAAGCATTGACGATCACTGTATATGCCATAGCACCTCTTTCTTCCAATGTACGAACGATGTTTGCGATGGTAGAGTTCTTTTGACCTACAGCAACATAGATACAGAATACAGGTTGACCTGCATCATAAAATTCTTTTTGATTTAAGATCGTATCGATACATACAGCAGTCTTACCTGTCTGACGATCACCGATGACCAACTCACGCTGTCCACGACCGATAGGAATCATCGCATCGATAGCTTTAATACCTGTCTGTAGAGGTTCTGTAACTGGCTGACGGTAGATAACACCTGGAGCTTTACGCTCAATAGGCATCTCATAAGTATCTCCTACAATCGGTCCCTTACCATCGATAGGCTGACCTAACGTATTGACAACACGGCCCAAAAGTCCTTCACCCACTTTGATGGATGCAATACGTTCAGTACGTTTAACAGTACCGCCTTCTTTTACGTTTTCAGAAGAACCTAAAAGTACAACACCGACGTTGTCCTCTTCTAAGTTCATGACGATACCTTGTAATCCGTTATCAAACTCTACTAACTCTCCCAACTGTACTTTAGTTAAGCCGTAGATCCGAGCGATACCGTCACCTATTGTTAGGACTGTACCCACTTCTTCGAGTTCGGCTTCTGATTTAAAGCCTGACAATTGTTCTCTCAAAATTGCCGAAACTTCATCTGGTCTTACCTCTATCATTGTAATTTTTATAAGGGGTTTTTTATTTTTGTTTTATTTTTCAAGTTCGATAAATTAGACCGATCGAACGGCTAAATATCTTTCTAAATCTTCTAGTTTGCGTGAGATGCTGGTATCGACCTGCTTGTCTCCGACTTTAACAACGAATCCTCCGATCAATGAAGCATCCACTTTATTGGTCAAAATGACCTCTGCACCAAGTTCCTTAGCGATAAGTGATTTCAAAGCTTCGAAATTTTCAGTCGATAATGTGGAAGCAGACGTGACCGTCGCTTCAACGACACCTTTAATCACGTTGTAACCGCGTAAAAATTCCTGAGCAGTGCTGTAAAGAATCTCACCACGACCTTTGTAGATCATAATTTTAAAAAATGCCAAAACCGAAGCATCAAACTTATCCTTGAACAGTTGGTCAAGAATGGCATATTTCTTTTCAAATGTAATGATTGGATTAGCTAATACCGCACGTAGGGCAGTATTTTCTTTCACCACTGATACAAACTGTTCGATATTGGCTTTGACGTCCTCCAGCTTACCCTGTTCCTGAGCCAAGTCTAGTAAAGACTTTGCGTATCTCGATGCTACTTTATATACTGACATAGTTATAAATTATAGATTTGACAAACCCAATGATTAGTTTAACTTAACATCTTTAAGCAAATCGGCCACTAAAGACTGTTGCTTACCTTGGTCTTCAAACTCTCTGTTCAATACCTTACGTGCAATCTCGATTGACAATTCGGATACCTGAGCTTTCACTTCAGCTAATGCTTTTATTTTTTGGCTTTCGATCTCATGCTTAGCTTGCGCGATCAAACGTTTTCCTTCGGTCTGCGCTTGTTCTCTTGCTTCGCCAACGATTTTGTCTTTCAGTTCTTTTGCTTCTTTCAAGATCAAATCACGCTCAGCACGTGTCTCTTTTAGCAACTGCTCATTTTCATTGGTCAAACGAGCCATTTCCAATTTCGCCTTCTCTGCGGCAGCCAAAGCGTTGGAAATACCTGTCTCACGCTCTTCAAGCGCATTAAGGATCGGCTTCCAAGCAAATTTCCCCAATAAGAAAACAACAAGCACTAGTACAATTAGTAACCAGAAGAATAAACCGAAGGAAAAATCATGAATTAATGCTTCCATTGTATATATAATATTATTTTTACGTTAGATTGCTTTTTTTGTTAATTTAAACATCATTTGCAACCAACCGTTGCAAATGATGTTTTTGTACTGTGTCAGATTGGCTTATTTACCTAAGATTAGGGCAGCAAGTGCCAAACCTTCAACTAATGCGCCAATGATGATCATTGCAGTTTGAATTTTAGAAGCTGCTTCTGGTTGACGAGCGATAGCTTCCATAGCTGAACCACCGATTTTACCTAGGCCAAGACCTCCACCGATTACGATTAAACCAGCTCCAATTAAGTTGTACATAATTATTATTTTAAAAAATTTAACAAAAAATTCTGATTAATGATGCTCTGAATGTTCCTCTACAGCCATACCGATAAATAAAGCCGAGAGCATCGTGAAAATAAACGCTTGCAAGAATGAAACCAATAATTTGAGCATGAAAATGATCAAAGTCAACAGCATCGATATACCAATACTACCGCCTAAGGTCAATTGATTTTGAAACAAGTAAATTACGGCGATGAAACCCATGATCACAAAGTGACCAGCGGTCATATTTGCAAATAAACGCAACATCAAGGAGAAAGGCTTAGTAAATATACCTAACAACTCAATAGGCGCTAATAAAATCTTGAATGGAACTGGAACTCCAGGCATCCAAAAAATATGTTTCCAGTAGCCCTTGTTGGCTTTAATATTCGTAACTAAGAACGTAACGATGGCTAATCCAAAAGTAATGGTGATGTTACCGGTAACGTTAAAGCCAATAGGTGTCAAGCCCATCACATTGAGCAAGAAAATTAAAAAGAAAACAGATAATAGGTAGGGCATGAATTCCTTGTAGCGGTATCCTATGTTAGGACGTGCCATCTCATCACGCACATAGATAATCAACGGTTCCAATACACGTCCCAGACCTGTGGGTATAGCATTTGAACTTTTCTTGTATGTCTTAGCCAGACTTAAGAATGCCCAGAACAACAGCACAGTAGCAATGATAAGACCAGCAACATTCTTTGTAATAGAAAAATCCCACGGTTTCTCATTGGTCGGATAATGCTTCTCGTCATATGTAATTGTTCCTTCAGCATCGGTCTTATAGATTTTACTGTGGTACAATTTATAAAATTGACCATCCTTCTCCACAACGGCATCTCCATGATGAAATTCAGCCGAAGAGAATACTTTCAATCCATTATCAATCAAAATGACAGGCAATGCAAAACCATAATGTTTGCCGGATGCTTTGTGACTAAACAACGAAAAGTAGTAATCATCTTTAACGTGATGCTGCGAATAGGCCGTAATTTCTTCCGGCGTAGAGATTTCCGAACCTTGAGCTCGTACTGTGAACGGACTAACCGTAAAGAAGATTACTGTAAAAAGCAAAACTGCCCTCTTAATACTCACCATTTTAGACTGCTATATGAATAATGAAAAATTTTGGGCAAAAATACGATTTTATTTCGCATAAAACACCTTTTATTATAAAGTTTTTATTATTTTTTCTCAACTGCCTTATCCTCTTGATTTAAAGCTTGAAACGCTACAAAAACATCAAAAAATAAGAAGATAAAAAATACAACCAAAAAGTTGTATTCGATGAAATCATTTTCAAAAAAGCCAAGCCCTTTTCGAACATAAACATACCCACCAATGGCTTTAATTGTCATAATTCCCAAAAATACAAATCCCAACTTTGTAGGCATAGACCAATTGGTCAAGATAATCAAGACCAAGGCACACAACGAACCTCCAACACCAAGCGCATACATCCCTAGCAAACTATAACCAGAGCGCTCCCAATAAGACTCTACATCCATGCTCCCTAAGACAAGATAATGCGCAAGATAAGCTACTACAGAAAGTAGCAATAGCATAAGTATATTCTTCAAATAATTATTCATTCTTATTAATTCTATTAGCTTGCTGTATAAACTGAAGCAAGGAACCTATCACCCCCAGCATTGTCAGACCTTTTGTCCACCACCCCCCGTCTATCATAAATTTTCCGTCTATCCAATCGCCTAACAGATAGCATAGATAAATCGTAGCTCCCATCTGAAAAGGCATCGCAATAAACATCATCCATCTACTGTTTTTGCCTTTTTTGTCCATAATTTACTTGTTAATGAAAGGGAATTGTCCTTGACTCGCGTCTGACAATATTGCGCAAATATAAGCGATAATTTTTGTTTAATCGATACTCAAAACTTTTTGTCCTATCCGAATATCCGGATAGTCTACTGTAGGCCCTAGAAGGGTCTTTAATTCAGAAGAAGAAGCATCTGGATGCTGCTTGATCACTGCGATTATCTTATCAAGCTTCGCCTGGTCAATAAGCTCGGTCGCTTCGACCCCTTCTCCAATAAAATTTATCAAATGTCCATAAATAGTACCGGCCACCATACCGCGCTTAGTGGCAATCTCTTCAATAGACTGTCCATCCTGAAACATCTCCAATGATATTTGCTTCGTATCTAATTTATTCTCCCCTTTCTGATCTTCCGTGTCCACGGCTGATTTAATCGTATCATCTTTAGATTTTTCAAACTTCTGAATCTGATTTACAGCATTACTGACGTCTCCATCATTCATCAATGTCTCGGCGATCGTCAGACAATGGACCAACTGCTCCAACTTACGTCTGTAGTTCAAATGCAGGGCATTTAGCTCATCGACATATTTCTTCGTTCGTTTTTTTATTTTCCAATCGGCAATATGCTGCGCTGTGGATTGCAAGAGCTCAACTTCCATCTTTGGTTTAAACCAAAGAACTGCTGATCGGGTCCGTTCGCATATTTTGGTGTAGTCTAGGCTATCTTTATCACTTAGCAAGGCGTATAATTGATTGATAAAAGTATGTGCCACCTTTTCCTGAACCTTGAGATTGGCGATTAAAGTCGAAAAGTAACGTTCGGCTCCAGGTTTATCATCAATATTGCGATCAGCCAGTGATGCACTCAGTCCTGCAGTCTCCTCCACGAGTGGTGTCCATCGGAAGCTATTGAGCAGGATCTGCCCTAAATAATTACGCTGGCAGAGTTCCAGCACCTTAGGTAATTCGTTCTCGGGAAGGATACGCTGCATAAAGTCGACCACTTGAAAATCTGTACGGATAGAATGTGACGGAATCGGGGATTTAAGCACGAGGCCTTCCAGTCCGGTCAATCTACTCAGGGCAACATACACCTGTCCTGCCGCAAATGAGGTACCAGCATCAATGATGGCTTTTTCAAAAGTCAACCCCTGGCTTTTATGAATCGTGATGGCCCAGGCCAAGCGCAAGGGATATTGGGAGAAAGTACCCATCACCTCCGAATTGATGGCATCCTGCCCTTTATCATAATTGTAGCGAATATTCTCCCAGGTCTCCCGCTTGACTGTAACTTCATCCGAGCCATCTGGAAATGTCACGACAATCTGCTGCTTATCTAGATTGATCTCTTTTACTGTACCGATCTTTCCATTGTAATACTTCCGATCATCTCCTGTATCATTTTTAATAAACATCACTTGTGCCCCCTCCTTCAATGTCAAGGTCTCATCGGTGGGATACGAGCCGGACTGAAAATCGTCCTTTATGACGGCTTTAATATTCAGCATTTTTCCTGGAAGCGCAATCAGTTGTTCCTGATTGATAGAATCGGCAAGTCTATTATGTGAGGCCAGCGTGATATACGAATCAGACTCCGCTGGCTTGAAGTCGGTCTTATAGTGAGAATTCAAATAGTCTAGATCGGGCTGTGATACCTGATTATTACGAATATTATTGAGCAGATTGATAAATAGATCATCCTTCTGCCTATAAATATGGCTCAGCTCCAACATTACTGGAGGAAACTCACGCATCACTTTAGCATCAAAGAAAAATGGGCTCGAATATGTACCTCGCAAGACTGACCATTCATTATCTCGGACTACTGGCGGCAGCTGATAGAGATCTCCAATAAACAACACCTGTACCCCACCAAAAGGCCGCTGATCTCTACGTACCGACTTTAGAATGACGTCAATGGCGTCCAATGTGTCACTGCGCACCATAGATACTTCATCAATTACAAGTAGTTCAAGCTCCTGTAGAATAGCACGCCGCTGCTTCGTCAATTTGATGGTGCTGAATAGACGGCTTTTATTATAAATATGATGATCCTGATCGTTCCAATTCATTTCGTAATCCTCCAGGAAGACCCCAAAAGGCAACCAAAAGAGCGCATGAAGAGTCGTTCCGCCAGCATTCATGGCTGCCACTCCAGTAGGTGCTGTGATAGCCATTTTTTTATAGGAATGCTTGTGGATATATTTCAGAAATGTGGTTTTCCCGGTTCCTGCCTTTCCGGTTAGAAAAAGATTCTGATTGGTTTGATTGACAAATGCAACAGCCTGTATAAAGGCAGTATTATGTTGATCTAAAGGCAGTTCTCCCATGATATTATATAGTAAGTGCTAAAAAAATAAGTGAAAAAAAGTGTCTAGAAAAGAATACTAGCCATTGACCTATGACCACTTCTGTTTGTGCACACACTTCTAGGCAAACTTAGACAAAGTTGCCTTTTTTCACAAGTAAAATAGTTAAAGGAACTAAACCTATCAGATTTGGGTAACGATAGGTAACAGTTGTACGGTAAGAAGTTCTTGCAAAGACTGTAACTTAACCTTGGCAACCAGGACCGCATCCCGGTCATGGGCCAAAGCCATACTGTACGACTCTGGGAGCGCATTTATAGCCCGCTTGGATTCCTCAATGGTCCTTCTGACACGCTCATCCAACTCACTATCTTGCTGCTCCACAACGGTAGAGATACCTAATCCTTTATGCAAGTCCAATCTTCCCGTATAGAGATTTTCGATTGAAATAATATTATTTAAAATATCGAACTTAGTATTATCACTATATGGATCTACTAATACCGTCAGGTCCGATTGGAAAAAAGATTCAGCAATCTTTTCGTCGATAATCTCATTCGTTACGGCAATCATTCCCTCCACATAATCCTTCAGCTTACGTTGGCAGGCATTACTTCTGGCTTCTCCGGTCTGAGTGCGAAATGTTGCTGCATCCGACGAGGCATCTCTGGCTAGCATTAGCAACTGTTTACTCTGCTCTACCATATTTGTGGTGATAGCCTCCAGTCTATGCAGGTCCACATCCGTCAGCTCGGCAGATACTTTAACGCCCTCAGCCCCCCATAAGATTGACTCCACAAGCTGCAACTCGCCAATATGCAGGACTACGCCAGATCCTTCTGATATCTGTAGGGGCCGATTATCCATACGACTACGTATAGTACCAGCATTTGATCCACTGACACGATATCCCTCCGCCTGCTCCCAAAGCTCACGTGCCTCAAACCAAGCGTCTCTAGCTTGCAAGAGGGACAAATCATCTCCTATTTCGATTCGACCGACAGCCGCCTGCAGGTCCATGACCCGCTCACATAGAAGCTGATGTGTAGGAAGAATAATATGGGATTCGATATTGTCAATGATTTTCACTTGTGTGTTGACCTTATCTTGACTTGTAGAACAACTGCTCAGGACCGGAATCAAAACCAATCCTAAAAATCTGCTTTTCATTCGTATTACTTAATATATTAGTGATCAGGTCGTTGCTGTCGACAGGAAACTATTCTTCATCAAAATAATCTTGTACTCATGCTTTCCTTAATTATTTCGATCACCTGTAGGCTCTTGACCCGAATGAACAAAAACGTTTGCAAAGGTAGATATAAATTCGTAAATTGAAAGTCACAATATTAGTGGGATATTTTAAAAAAAAGCCTAACTTCATCGACATAAGTAAATCAATTCAAAAATGGAATACGTAGATAAATCAGAATTATTTAGTGAAATAGAGAAAGTCCTATCAGACAAGGGGTTTAAAATTGAAAAACAGGATCAAACTCGCCCTTGGGGTGGTTTTTTTGTAATCAATGAAGATCAAGCACAGCAGTTCGCTGATGAATATTTTGAAGGATTAGATGTTCAAGACTTAAAAATATCAGGAAAACTAAGCCCTAAGATCTTGATTGTTGCTCCTGAAAAACGTCTTTCGTGGCAATATCACCACCGCCGTGCCGAAATATGGAGAGTAATTCGCGGTAATGTAGGCGTGGTAACCAGTACGACAGATGAAGAGCAAGAAGTCAGAAAACTCTCTGAGGGAGAGAGCATCAAACTTAAGCAAGGTGAGCGTCACCGCTTGGTAGGACTACAGGAATATGGTGTATTGGCCGAAATATGGCAACATACTGATGGCGAAAACCCGTCTGATGAGGATGATATTGTACGTGTACAGGATGACTTTGGAAGATAATAAGTTATACGCAAAAGAGGGGAATTATCCCCTCTTTTTTGTTGACCAAAGTCACAATAAACATATAAAACAGTATTATCAATCTAATATCAAGCTCTTACCACTTGTTATTTGATTTCTCTCTCTTTTCCATGGCCCTTTCCGCACGTTCTGTCGCGCGCTCTGCAGCTCTCTCCGCACGCTCTGATTTAAGTTCAGCTTCTCTTTCCGCTCTTTCAGCAGCCCTTTCGGCAGCCCTCTCTGCAATCGCTGCAGCTCTCTCCGACCGCTTCTCGGCATCTCTTTCGATTTTAGCAATTCTAGCTTTAAACTCTGGCGAATTGTATTTCCTTTCATTTTCTGCGGCATTAGCCTCTATCTTAGCAATCTTTGCTCTGTATTCTGGCGAGTTATAGTGCGCTTCTATTTTCGCAGCATCGGCCTCTATCTTGGCAATCTTTGCCTTATACTCTGGTGAATTATAACGTGCTTCTATCTTCGCGGCATTGGCTTCTATTTCGGCTATTTTAGCCCTATACTCTGGTGAATTAACCTTTTTTTCGATTGCCCTGGCATTTTTCTCAATCCTGTTTATTCGGGCTCTAAACGCTGGTGAATCTGGATTTTGCTCTCCATTCTTCACTGCACTATCTACAATCTTTTGGATGTCTTCCGTAAAATTTACCGATGCCATCGTGCCGTTCACCATACGTCCAATATCTTCCCTAGCAGCTATATTATTTAAGAATTCGGGAGAAGAAAGAAAAGATAGATCCAACTTCAGCGAATCCATGTTCACAGCTACATTTAGTGGCTGCAAATCATCTACCAATGCAGCAGGTAAAGCGGAAGCAGGTACCATCGGACGAGTAGGCATCAAGGGATCTCGTGGTAATGTACTATCCACGCATAATGTGTCCTTCATCGTCTGTGTTTTGACAACAGATGATTGGTGTATATTTTTTGACACCTCATTGCTAGACTGGGCATACGTCCTTTTACTCAACAGCGCAATGGTTCCGATCAAAACCATGATAGTAAGCAGCTGAAAAGCATTGGTTTGGAGTGGTGATCTTTTTTTGGTGATCATAAGTAATCTCTTTTTTATCAAAGAATGGTTAAATGGACTGACCAAGGTGACGACTTGTCTCTGGGAGACAGACTGTAACAGCAAGGCGAGGTAGTCAAAATGATTGCGAGTAGAAACAACAGCCTCATCTGCCAAAAATTCGTGATTGGTCTGGATGGCCTTTTTGTAAAAATACAATGCCGGATTGAACCAAAAAACGATCAACAGAATCTCAATAAAGATAATATCCCATGTATGATTCTGCTCAATATGTGCTCTCTCATGATCAACAATATCTTGCGCTAAGCCATCAAAATATTCCTCTCTATTAACGAATAGGTATTTAAAAAAGCTAAACGGTGAGACCCGATCATCAATCAGAATAATAGCTACGTCATCTCGTCGCACTGTCTCCGCATGTACAATCTTAAGATACAGCTTCCGAAGATTTCTATTGAAGCGAATCGCCATGACAATCGCACCGACAAAGTAAAGAAGTATAATCCCTATCAAGAGATATGTCCCCCACGGACTACCGCTCTGCGACTGCTCCACGGTAGGGACCTCTGTAGAAAGACTTGGATCAGCTAGTGAACTTGCCGCAATATTGGCTATCGGCTCTTCACTGAAAGCCTGCTCTAGTTCATAATTCTGCAACTGTACATATCTTTCGACGGGAACCTCTACCTCAAAGACGAAAAATGGGATAAGCAAAGCCAGCAGTAGGGACGACAACAGATACCACCTGTTGATGCGGAATGACTTGACGTGCTGGAGCAGGACAAAATACAAGACAATAAAGATTGTCGTACCTGCGACGAATTTAAAAACAAATTCAATCATCGTTTCTCTTTTTAAGTTCTTGGTCTACTATATTTTTCAAACCTTCCAGTTCTTTATCACTCAAATTTGCAGAGGATGTAAAGAATGATGCAAATTGTAATGTGGAATCATTAAAGAACTGCTTAATCATTCCGCTCATTTGATTGGAAAAGTAAGCTTCTTTCTTTATCAACGGAAAATATCTTCTTGAATTACCAAACGTCTCATAATCAACGACTCCCTTTTCATGTAAACGTTTCAAAAGCGTAGCAATTGTAGTGGTAGCTGGCTTCGGATCAGGGTAACATTCTATAATGTCTTTTAGAAACGGTTTCCCCGCTTGCCAGATAAAATCCATCAATTCTTCTTCCTTCCTAGACAGGTTTCTTTCTATATCATTAGAATTCATTCTACAAATATAGAACAGAATATTTATGAAGCAACAACTTCAGTCAAAAATATTTTTAAATAAAATACAATTAACTGATTATTAGACAAATAAAATAAAAAAGAGAAATGAAAATTTATAGAAATAGATACTATACTAAGCGCAGAAAAGAGGTCGCATATTCGAAAATCAGACAAATTAGTGTCAAAAGAAGCTTAGTTATCGCTTCGTAAAACGTACTATTCCTAAAGCAATCAAGCTCCAAACAAATAATTGCAGCGTGGCTCCATCCCATTCTCCCATGCTCCAAGATGCCAATCCTACGTAAGTACCAGTAGCAGCTCCCATAAAGTAACAGGTCATATACACAGTATTAAGGCGACTATGAGACTGGTCATCCAACGCATATATTCGGGCAAAATTGGTAATCTGGGTAGCTTGGACCCCTATATCCAGTAGCAGAATAGCAAAGCCCAACATCCAGAGATTGCTTGGAAAAAAATGCAATAACAGCACGCCCAACATCAATAAGGATACTGTAATATACAAAGACTGCTTGGTATTGCCGCGGTCAGCGAGCTTTCCAAAATACGGAGCTACAAATGTACCACCGATCGCCAGAGCTCCAAATAATCCGATAATTTCGACGCTATAATGCAGATCAGTCATATGGAAAGTAAATACCGTCCAAAATGAACAAAAGAGACCAAAGGTAAAAAAACCTAGAATACAAGCTTCTCTCAGGGCTCTATGTCGTACAATCAGAGCCAATGTAGATCGGATTAGGGACAAATGACTCCCGCTAAACCGACGAGGTACAGATTGTAGATAAATCCAAAGAAGAACTACGGTAAGCAGTACCAGCACTGCCGAACTCAGATACACCATCCGCCATCCTGCCATAGCGGTAATCCATCCTGCCAACACGCGAGACCCCAACATCCCCGTCAATACTCCCCCGAAGACAATTCCAACAGACTTCCCCCTACTTTCTGGGTATAGCGAAGCGGCCATCGGGAGTAAGATCTGTGCTGGTACAGCGCATACCCCTACCATAAACATACACACGTATATCCACCATAATTGATCAACAACCTGCAATAGGGAAAGAAATACAGTAAGCAACAACAATAGTGTCGTGATCAATCTCTTCCGATCAACACTATCGCCAAGCGGCAACACGAAAAACATAGCCAGACCATATCCCAGCTGGGAGCACATGGCAATTCTGCCCGATTCAAGCTCTGAAATACCAATGTCATCCGCTATAGCAGAGAGAATAGGCTGACTATAATATACATTTGCTACCGAAACTCCTGCCGCTATAGCCATTAGACCCAATTGGCGATTTTTCATAACTGATCGATCAACGTAATTTTAGAAAATCCAAAGCTACTATGCGCCAATCCGAATATATGGTATTAATCAACGATTCAATGGTCATTTTTTCACATTCCCCTGCACCATCTTGCGAAAGCAAAGCAAAAAACAACCATACTGTAGCATATCCTATCAACATCCCGTCTTATAAAACGAAACATGATTTGCCGGCAATCATCTACTACGTTTAATATTTAACATAAACTAAAAATGAACAAGATGAAATTCAAATCAAGTATTTTTGCTGCTGCTACACTATTGTTCAGTACGACCCTGCTTTATTCATGCGATGATGATAATGATGTCTCCCAATATCCGAAGAAAGTCAAGATTGAATACAGCATAACTTCGAAAACAAAAGATATCAAACATGGAGAATTAACCTTTACGGACAGCCTTGGAAAAGATTCCATCAATAAAACCGGTCAGGTACCCTTCAACACGACATTCAATAGAATGGTAGCCAAATCAGGAGAAAAAGCAAAATTAGTTTTTAAAGCTGCGGGAAATGGAGAAATCAAGTTAGACATCAAAGTGGATAACCAGGTTGTCAAGACCGAAACTTTCAAATCTGCAGCAGATAGTCTAAAAGCTACCCTAGAATATACCTTTTAACGATTTTCCTTTAATATAATCCCGAAGGCTGTTCCTATCACTGGGAGCAGCCTTTCCAATAATTACACCTAACAAGTAGATTTAATTCTATATATTGCTACACAAGCACCCTAAAATATAAAAGGAGGAATACTTGTGAAAAAAAACAAGTTTATCTAAGTTTGCTTTCGATATTTTCACACCCAATATGACGACATATAACGAAGACAGCATACGATCACTGGACTGGAAAGAGCATATCCGCTTACGGCCAGGGATGTACATTGGTAAGCTGGGAGACGGCTCAGCATATGATGATGGAATCTACGTGCTTTTGAAGGAAGTAGTGGACAACTCGATTGATGAGTTTGTAATGGGAGCTGGAAAGACTATAGACATCACTGTCAATGAGAATAAGGTAGCGGTACGTGATTTTGGTAGAGGTATTCCTATTGGTTCGGTAGTAGATGTTGTATCTAAAATAAATACCGGTGGTAAATACGACAGTAAAGCCTTTCAAAAATCTGTCGGTCTAAACGGTGTCGGTACAAAAGCAGTCAATGCTCTATCCTCACAATTCACAGTACAGTCATACCGTCAAGGTGAGACCCGGATAGCTCAATTCAGCAAAGGAGAATTGATGACGGATGAAAAAAAGGAAACAACCCAGCGTAATGGTACCGCTGTAGCTTTCTATCCCGACGAGAGTATTTTTAGAAATTACAAATACCGGATGGAATTCGTGGAGAACATGATCTGGAATTATGTCTTCTTAAATTCAGGTCTGACCATCAATTTCAATGGACAGAAGTTTATTTCTGAAAATGGGCTTAAGGATCTTTTAGAGCGAAACATTGACACTGAATCTATGCGCTATCCAATCATCCACCTTAAAGGCGAGGATATTGAGATCGCTCTGACCCATGGTCAGCAATACGGAGAGGAATATTACTCTTTTGTCAATGGGCAACACACGACTCAAGGTGGTACACACCAGGCTGCCTTTAGGGAAGCAGTGGTAAAGACCATTCGAGAATATTATAAAAAAGACTTTGATGCTGCCGATGTGCGGGCATCTATCATCGGAGCTATTGCCATCAAAGTACAGGAACCGGTCTTTGAGTCACAAACCAAGACTAAATTAGGTTCTCAAAGTATTGGCCCAGACGGGCCTACTGTGCGGACATTCATCAACGACTTTGTCAAAAAAGCATTGGATGACTATTTGCACCGCAACTCCGATACCGCTGATGCCCTATTAAAAAGGATCATGCAATCTGAGCGTGAACGGAAGGATATTGCAGGGATCAAAAAACTCGCAAATGAGCGCGCTAAAAAAGCCTCAGTACATAATCGCAAGCTGAGAGATTGCAAGGTTCACTTCTCAGACAAGAACGAACGCAATCAGGAGACGACCCTCTTCATCACCGAGGGAGATTCGGCAAGTGGATCCATTACAAAATCTCGCGATGTACAGACGCAAGCCGTATTCAGCTTAAAAGGAAAACCCTTGAACTCCTATGGCATGTCCAAAAAAATCGTTTACGAAAACGAAGAGTTCAACCTGCTACAGCATGCGCTTAATATCGAAGACGGATTGGACGGTCTACGCTATAATAACATCGTCATCGCAACAGATGCCGATGTGGATGGGATGCACATTCGCCTATTGTTACTCACTTTTTTCCTTCAATTTTTCCCAGACCTTGTAAAAGCGGGGCACGTCGCAATCTTACAAACTCCATTATTTAGAGTCCGAAATAAGAAGGAAACAATTTATTGCTACTCTGACGAGGAGAGGCAAAGGGCTATTGCCAAACTAGGAGCCAAACCTGAAATCACACGTTTCAAGGGATTGGGTGAGATCTCTCCATCCGAATTTGGACTATTTATCGGTAAAGATATTCGCTTGGATCCTGTCATCCTATCCAAGGATCAGAAAATTCAGCACCTATTAGAATACTATATGGGTAAAAACACCCCTGATCGGCAGAAACACATTGTCAACAATCTCCGTATAGAAGTTGATATCGAAGCTGAGCTGACGAAGGAAGCGATATAATACACCACAGAACCTAAGCCCTTGAATACACAAATACTGATCCTAATCCAATGTCAAGACGACGTTGGATTAGTGGCCAAAATAGCCAATACGGTGGCACAGTACCGATTAAATATTGTGACCATGCGTGAATTTGTGGACGAAGAGTCTAACAAATTCTTTGTCAGACTAGTTTGTAATGGCAGCATTGATCAACCATCAGACCTTCATTCATCATTAAAAGACAGTCTTCCACCGAACGCACAGATTACGATAAATCCCTCCGAACGCAAGAAGATTATTATTCTGGTAACAAAGGAGCACCATTGCCTCGCCGATATTCTGATACGTCACCATTTCGAGACCTGGAATACGGATATACAGGCTGTCATCGGCAACTATAATGACTTGGAGGCATTTACAGCAAAATTCGGCATACCCTTCCACTATGTTTCACATGAAAACATCGTGAAAGAAGAATTTGAAAACCAACTGATGGAACAGTTATCAGCCTATTCTTTTGACTATTTGATATTGGCTAAGTTCATGCGCATTCTATCGCCTGATTTTGTGCGCAGATTCAAGCATCAGATAATTAATATTCATCATTCTTTTCTCCCGGCATTCATCGGCGCCAACCCCTATCGACAAGCGCATAAACGAGGTGTCAAGATTATTGGTGCGACAGCCCACTATGTTACAGATGATCTGGATGAGGGGCCCATCATCGTTCAAGATACCCGAAGAGTCAACCATACTTATACCGTACAAGACATGATGACAGCTGGAAAAGAAATTGAAAAAGCTGTACTTGCTCGGGCAATACGTCTGCTACTGGAGGATCGTGTCATGCTGGACGGCAATAAGACAATTGTATTTGAGTAGATTGGACCATAAAATATGATTAACATCATTATTTAATAGCCCTACTTGTTACTTTTTAAGTGCAGAATTATTAGCTATTTCGTAATATATAATTACGTCTTATGTTGCACTCATTTCATATCCCAGTATTGGGACTGGCATTCTCTATAGATTCACCGCTCAAAGTCGCTCAGTATGGTATTTCATCTGTCATCTCGATTGTAGATGATGAACTGATCGAGCGGATCAGAGCCTACTACTGCCAACTTCATCAAATAGATTTTGAAGCGATTCCAAAAAAAGAGTATGACTTTCGAGCAAAACGAATCACATCGTACCTTAATCTAGCTAAAGAGCTCGTTCACCAACAGATAGACCATATCAAGCAGGTATTTGAATTGGATCCTGACAGCTCCCGCTACTTTAATCTACTGCCTAATGACTCGCCCATAAAATCAGACTATAATCAACTTGTATCAGAATCCAACATACACAAAAAGAAAGAACTTGCAGCACAACTAAGCAAATACATACAAGCTGGAGACATCGATGTCAACATCATGTCCAAAGTTGACAAGCTAAACACATCAACTAATGGTCTCCCAGCGGAAGAAAAACTATCGGATGCACTAGCTGCTCTCAGAGGCTTTGCTAATTCGGACCTCCGATCTTCCGTTGTACTTTCGGCTGGTATGAATCCAAGATTATATGCGTACATTTCTGAATTAAAACAATTCTGGCCAGAAGCCGATGGAACATTCAACAAGAGAATAACACTCAAAGTCAGCGATTACAGATCCGCTTTTGTGCAGGCCAAATTTCTAGCAAAAAAGGGAGTCTGGGTCTCCGAATTCCGTATTGAATCCGGACTCAACTGTGGTGGACATGCTTTCGCTACGGAAGGTTATCTGCTAGGGCCAATAATGGAAGAATTCAAGCACAAAAAAGAAGAGCTTCAAGCGGAACTCTTTCAGGTCTATCAACAATACTGGTCGCAAAGAAATACGGATCTGCAGCAATCCCCCTCAATAAAATATACTGTTCAGGGTGGAGTCGGTACAGCAGAAGAGCACCGCTTTCTATTAGAATACTACGATTTTGATGCTGTAGGTTGGGGCTCACCATTTCTACTAGTTCCAGAGGCTACTACTGTAGATGATGAGACTCTACATGCACTAGCCACAGCATCTGCAGACGACTTCTATATCAGTGACGCCTCTCCCCTTGGTGTCCCATTTAACAATTTTAGACCTAGCAGTGCTGAACAACTGCGAATACAACGCATAGAGAGAGGGCGGCCAGGAAGTCCTTGTAAGAAGAAATATCTAGTATCCAACACCGAATATACTGGCCAGCCAATCTGCACTGCATCCCGGGAATACCAGCATCTTAAAATAAAGGAATTACAGGAAAAACAGCTCACAGCCGAGGCCTATAAGCAAGCATATGAAGATATCATCGTCAAGACCTGTCTGTGCGATGGTCTGGCAGCACCCGCTTATATCAAGTACGGGATTTTAAAGGCAAAAGAATCTAATGCAGTATCCATCTGTCCAGGCCCTAATACCAGTTGGTTTAAAGGCGTTTTCTCTTTGGACCAAATGATTAGTCACATCTATGGGCGTGACAATATACTAAAAGATCACACTAGGCCTCTTTTCCTTATCAGTGAATTGAGATTATATATTGCCCACATCCAAAAGTATGTCGAGACCAACAGGTCCGCAATAGATGACAAAAAGATACGATATGTAGACAAATTCAAGATGCAATTGCAGGCAGGAATTAATTACTACAAAGAATTAAAAGATAAATTGAGCAGCTTTCCAACGCATGTTACGCAAGCCATCCCAACCGAACTACACCAGATGGAATTACAATTGGAGCACATAAAATTCAGTTGAGCAATATCCTACTGTCCCCTCGACGGGTAAGTGATCACAAGTAAAGATTGCTCATAGACAAGACTTTTCTTTAATCACAAAAGGACTTCATATGAAGTCCTTTTGTGATTATTAAGATGTTGCTATCTTTCTAAACTTCCCAAATACACCTAGCGGTAATTTGGGACCAGCGGTTGCTTGAAGATAAAGCTCTCCAATCTCCAGATTTTCCACTTTCGGAAATGCTGTACGGATCAGATTTTCGACGATCACGGACGAAAAACCTAACGAATAGGTATTCAAAATCAAAAAGTGCTCTTTAGGGTCTAACAATTGGACCACATCTGTCATCATCTCCATAATATGATCTTCCAACTTCCACTTCTCCCCTTTGGGCCCATGCCCGTATGCTGGAGGGTCCAATATGATCCCATTATATGTATTGCCACGTTTGAGCTCGCGTTTGACAAACTTAAGAGCATCTTCGACCACCCACCTAATATTATCCAGTCCCGATATTTCCTGATTTTCATTGGCCCAAGTGACGACCTGCTTGATAGAATCTACGTGCGTAGTGTCAGCACCTGCTGCCTTAGCGATCAATGAGGCACCACCTGTATAGGCAAATAGATTCAACACTTTAGGACTTTCTGTCTTGAATGAACGTACAGTATCCGAGATATAATCCCAATTGACAGCCTGCTCAGGAAAGATTCCCACATGCTTAAAGGAAGTCAGCCCCAGTCGAAACTTGATACCTACGTCCGAATTTTTATATTCAATATGCCAACGATCTTGGGCCTTCGGGTTCTTTTTCAACCATTCGCCAGAAGTAGCGGATCTTCCTTTAAAACGAATATCATGTCGCTTTGTCCATTCACCTTCAGACAAAGTCTTTGGCCAAACCGCCTGAGGCTCTGGACGGATCAGTACCAAATTGCCAAAGCGTTCCAATTTTTCAAAATTCCCGCAATCGATCAATTCGTAGTCTTTCCAATGCTCAGGAGTCCGTAGTTGTATTTCTGTATGATTCAAAATATAAAATTTGCTGCAAAGATACAGTTATCCTTTAAAACTCAATAACGAAGATTATTCTTCACGTTTCATTGTCTGGCGAGCCGCCTGCATCAATGGACTTGCAAATACAAAGTCATTCAACTCTTTCACGTTTGAGCCTAAAATATCTTGATTTGTGCCCTCCCAGAATTTTTCGCCTTTATATAGATATAAAATATACTCTCCGATACCCATTACTGAATTCATATCATGCGTCACGACGATCGTTGTACATTTATATTCCTGAGTCAAGTCCTGAATCAGCTCATCAATCAAAATCGAGGTTGCGGGATCAAGTCCAGAATTGGGCTCATCACAAAAGAGATATTTAGGCCCCATGCTGATGGCACGGGCAATACCAACTCGCTTTTTCATCCCTCCTGACAATTCAGTGGGAAACAGTTTATTGGTCCCCACTAGATTGACACGCTCCAAGCAGAAGTTCGCTCGATCCAACTTCTCTGACTTTGACATATCTGTAAACATGTCCAAGGAAAACATCAGATTCTGTTCCACCGTCATCGAATCAAAGAGAGCAGAATTCTGAAACAGCATACCGATTTCTTTGCGAATCGGGATACGCTCTTCAAAATTCATCTTGGTAAACTCCTGCTTATCAAAAAAAACACGTCCCTGTTCAGGATTGTGTAGTCCAACTATACATTTTAAAAGCGTACTCTTTCCCGATCCAGATCCTCCTATGATCAGACTCACTTTACCAGGTTCAAAGATCGCATCTATGCCTTTCAATACTTCTTTATCCCCAAAGGACTTATGTATATTCTGAATTTCAATCATACCTTAAATCAACTTACAACATTATAGCAGTGATCAAATAGTCACTTGCCAATATCGTGATACATCCGATCACTACCGCTTGCGTCCCAGCCTCTCCAACTTCTAGTGCTCCACCCCTTACATAAAATCCTTTGTAGGCTGGTACAGACGTAATAATAAACCCAAATACGACTGCCTTCACCATCGCTACCGAAACGGTAAATCCGTTGAATCCTCCCTGTATACCTTGAATATAATCAGCTGCGCTTACCGCTCCAGATAAGGATCCTCCTAACAATCCGCCCAATATTGCGCAAAAAATAGCAACGATGACCAATGCCGGTATCATTGTGACGCCAGCAATCACTTTAGGTAGAATCAGGTATCCCGGAGTATTGATTCCCATGATCTCCAAGGCATCAATCTGTTCGGTCACACGCATCGAGCCGATCTGCGAAGATATCGAAGACCCTACTTTGCCCATCAAGACCAAAGCAGAAATTGTCGGCCCTAGTTCTAAGATATTCGAGTCTCGATTGATCTGTCCAATAATAGAATTGGGTATCAGGTCCGACACGAGCTGGAATGCGATCTGCATGGTCATGACCGCTCCAATAAAAGTAGAGATGATCACAATCAGTCCCAGCGATCCAAGTCCGATATCCGTCATGGCAAGCATGGTTTCCTTCCAATAAATCTTTCCCTTTTCAGGTTTCTTAAATACGGCCCTTAATAATAAGATATACTTCCCAATATGATAAATAAACATAAATGCGCTTGAATGACTGATTTTCTATATAAACAGTGTAACCCTGGATTAGTTTAGGGATTTCTAAACTAATATCAAAATTATTAAACGAATATAGACATTATCCAATAAAAAAGGGATACACATCATGAAGGTACTACACCGTATGACAAATTACGCACTTTACCGATAAAAAAAAGATATTCACCGATTTTTTGAATCGAATAACCTAATTACTCTATTTTTTTCACCATCTTCACTTTACTTTTGAATCAATCACACAATTGAAATCAAATAAGTAAAGCAACATAGATATGAACAATAGAAAAATAACTTCTGGACTTATCTTCCTTTTTGTAGGAATAGTGCTACTGCTCGATGTCCTGGATATTATCGAGTTCAACTGGGTCGAAATCATTAAGTATTGGCCATTATTGATCATTCTAGGTGGAATCAATATGCTCATGCCTAATAGTCAATATGGGCATATCGCCAAACTAGGTTTTACATGTATCCTACTCGGATTTTTAGCTTACACTGGCTTTGTCACACCAAAACAGGATTTCCTCTCTCGATTCTTAAAAGGCTCAAATATCCACATCAGCACAGATGAAAACAATGATTTGGCTGACAGCAACTACAGTCACAACCTTTCGGTACCGCTGCCTGATACCTTAACATATGCCAAAGCTTATTTCGACATGGGCACGACCAATCTACACCTATCCGATCAGGCCAGTAGTGTGCTATTTGAAGCTAAGAATACCTCCAACTCCTATTTCTTAGAGTTGATATCCAAAGTCTCCAAAGAAGGCATACCACAGATTCATCTGGATGGAGAGAAAAAAAATGAAGGAAAGAGCAAAAACAATAGGACGCTGATCAAGCTTAATAAAGATGCCATCTGGGATTTGGATTTCGATATTGGCGCATCCGAAGTCAACTTTGACCTTTCCACATTTAAAATACGCAATATCAATTTTGACACAGGCGTCAGCTCAGTCAAACTAAAATTAGGGATGCCGGTAGGCCATTCACAGGTCAGTATCGATGCTGGAGCATCTTCTATTGAAATTCTCGTCCCCAAGAATGCTGCATGCCGTATCATGTCTGACGGTGGACTATCCACTATTTCTATGGATACTGGATTTCGGAACAAAGTTGACGGAATCCGCGAAACCGCAAACTACCCCAATGCAAAAGAAAAATTTGATTTTGTAGTTAACGGCGGAGTTACATCTATTAAAATCAAGCAGTACTAAATCTGCTATGTTTTTGTTCTAGAATCCATAACTTTGTACTTGATATGGATACACACAATTTATTGACTTTGCCCGGAGGATACTGCAATTCGAAAAAAGAATACGGCCGGTGGTTGACCAGAGAAGTAAAGATTGGAGATATACCTATGGGGGGGCACAATCCCATTCGTATCCAGAGTATGACGACAATAGATACTATGGACACCATAGGCTCTGTCGAGCAAACGATCCGCATGGTCGATGCAGGATGTGAATATGTGCGGATTACCGCTCCCAGCATAAAAGAAGCTGAAAATCTAGGTAATATAAAAAAAGAACTGAAGTATAGGGGATATCAGGTACCATTAGTCGCTGATATTCACTTTACTCCCAATGCAGCAGAAGTCGCTGCACGGATCGTCGAAAAAGTACGGGTAAACCCGGGCAATTATGCTGACAAAAAGAAATTTGACCAGCTGACGTATTCGGATAGCGAATATCAAGCCGAACTCGACCGTATTTATAAGAAATTCGCTCCCCTCGTCAAGATTTGTAAGGAATATGGCACGGCTATGCGTATCGGTACAAATCACGGATCCCTTTCGGACAGAATCATGAGTCATTACGGTGACACGCCTGAGGGGATGGTCGAATCGGCACTGGAATTTATCCGAATCTGTGAAGATCTAAATTACTATAACCTTGTCATTTCTATGAAATCGAGTAACCCACAGGTCATGGTTCAAGCTTATCGTCTATTGGTCCAAAAGATGGTACTTGAGAACATGAATTATCCTCTTCACCTGGGTGTTACAGAGGCAGGAGATGGTGAAGATGGACGAATTAAATCTGCTGTAGGAATCGGGACACTCTTAGAAGATGGGCTAGGTGACACGGTAAGGGTATCTTTGACCGAGGAACCTGAGAAAGAGGCGCCCGTAGCCATAGCATTGGTCAATCGCTACCAAAATAGGGCAGCATCTATAGCCCAACACTCCCCTCGTGAGATCTTTCAGCTCAATCCTGTACACAATATTGTGACACCCTATCAATCCAGAGAGACCAATACATTTATTGGGGGAGCTCTGGTACCACGTGTAGTCGTAGATCTATCAGCTAACCATTTAAAAGACCCGAGTATCCTCACAGATGTAGGCTATAAGTATGACCTGTTGAATGACAAATATCACATGGGCGAGCAATCCGTAGATTTCGTTTTTCTAGGTGATCAGCTTCCCTCGTTCAATATGCCAGGAAATCTAAAACAGCTTTACAATTATTCAACTTGGAAAGATATCCCTAACCCGGTCAATATACATCCGGTATTTGAGCTTGAAAACTTTATCTCGTCTTCGCAAAAGGACCCTGTACTAAACTTAATTAAGATTAAGAATGATGACCTCCAATCAGAGATCTTCGGGCAATTAGCTTTAGATCAGACGATCGTATTTATCTTAGAGACCAATCATATACATGGCATGGCCGAGCAGCGTCAATTCTTCATCAATCTTCAAGAGATAGGAGTAGATTGCCCTGTCATAATCAAAAGATCATATCAAAAGGAAGACTTTTCAGGTCCCTTAGGCGATATCATGAATCCAGAGGAGCCATTATCCAAAATACAACTGTACACGGCTACGGATCTCGGAGCATTGTTGATTGATGGTTTGGGATCAGGGGTATGGATAGATTCGCCAGCAACTCCTATTGCGAAATTAGTTTCCGTATCGTTTGGAATCTTACAAGCGACACGTTCACGTATCTCGAAGACAGAATATATTTCCTGCCCTAGCTGTGGACGGACATTGTTCGATTTACAAGAAACCACTCACATGATCCGGAGCAGGACTAATCATCTCAAAGGTTTGAAGATAGGCATCATGGGATGTATTGTGAATGGTCCAGGTGAAATGGCCGATGCAGACTATGGTTATGTGGGAGCTGGACCAGATAAGATTACACTGTACCGTGGTAAACAGGTGGTCAAGAAAAATGTAAGTTCTTCAAAAGCGCTAGACGAATTGATAGAAATCATTAAGGAAGACGGGCGCTGGATTGAAAATACAGAAATAGCGTAAATAAAGAAAGGTCTTACCGTGGTAAGACCTTTCTCTTAAAAATTATATCAAAAATGAAAACTATCTAACGGAAATTCTTTTGACTACTGTCTCGGTACCCGCAACCAAACGTACAAAATAAAATCCAGAGGTCAATTTCTTATTGGTGTCGAAAGCTAGATTTTGATTACCAGCTTCTAAAGCCCCGTTCATCAATCCCAAGACTTCGTTACCTAACGCATCCATTACTTTAATAGAAACCGTATTCTGCTTGGCTAACTTAAATGAAACGGTGACCTGCTCAGCAATAGGATTATAGAAAACCTTGACATTGTTAATCAATTTATCAGACTCAGTTGCTGAAAATATTTTAGCAGCAGATATACCAAAGTCACTAAAAGTTTCGTTATTAAAATATTTAGCGGCTCTGGATGTAGAGAAATCGCTTGTGTTTAATGCTATTTTTTTCCATGAAGAATCGCTTGCCATTACCGTGCTTGATCCCCAAGCAAAGCCCAGACTCGCCATGAGCACGAGTGCATTGGTAAAGGTTGTAATCAAACGTTTCTTGGTAAAAATCTTCATTCTATATGTTAAGACAAATCTGTTATCAATTGGTTTAATCAAATATAAACCTTTTTTCGAATTATGCTTATACAAAAGTAGATTTTTTTTATCTGAAAGGCACTCAAAATCTCATTATTTATAAAGCCTTTAACAATTTTTAACAACCCTTGACGTTGTCACAAAAAAAAGCAAACTTTGGCCGTTCAATTTTGTTAATCAAAATGTTGAATAACAGTAGCAAAATCGAAGATTTAGTCATTTAAATTATTTAGAATGTCCACAGAAAATAAGAACGGCGTTCAAAAACTCAGCCTCGGAGGCTTATTAATTAGTTTAGGAATTATTTTTGGGGACATCGGGACCTCTCCTCTCTACGTATTCAAGGCCATCATCAATAAAGGGACTATACATCCCGATCTCGTGTTGGGAGGGCTCTCCTGTGTCGTATGGACGATCACACTCCAGACCACTATTAAATATGTATTAATAGCCCTCAATGCAGATAACAAGGGCGAGGGCGGTATCTTGTCTTTATACTCATTAGTACGCAGGCAGGCGAAGTGGCTTATCATACCAGCTATTATTGGTGCAGCGACTCTTCTTGCAGATGGCATGATTACTCCAGCCATCACTATCTCTTCTGCAATAGAGGGATTGGCTATTAACAATCCTACACTGCAGACTGTACCTATTGTCATTGCTATTATTTCCGGTTTGTTTCTGATACAACGCTTTGGTACCTCGATCGTGGGAAAGGTATTTGGCCCATTAATGTTTGTCTGGTTCCTCACTATTGGTATCTTGGGCTTGACCTATATTGACCAGGCTCCAGAGGTACTAAAGGCGCTAAATCCCTATTACGCCATCAAACTGATTGCCACTACCCCCAACTCACTGTTTATCATAGGTGGCGTATTTTTATGTACAACGGGAGCTGAAGCACTTTATTCGGACATGGGCCACTGTGGGAAAGCCAATATTCGAATCAGCTGGATTCTAGTCAAGACCTGTCTTTTGCTCAATTACTTTGGACAGGGGGCATGGCTACTCGAACATGCGGGAAGTCAGATAGGGGAGCAAAATCCATTTTATGCCATTATGCCCGAGTGGTTTGTTGGCTATGGTGTGGTCATTGCCACCATTGCCGCCATTATCGCCAGCCAAGCTATGATCTCTGGCTCATTCACCTTAATATCTGAAGCTGTAAGACTCAATATATGGCCTAAAGTAACAATTCGGTACCCCAGCGATCACAAGGGCCAGCTGTATGTCCCCTCCATTAACCTTATTCTATGGCTAGGCTGTATGGTGATCATCGCTGTATTTAGAGAATCCAGTAATATGGAAGCTGCATATGGCCTTGCTATCAATGCAACATTTATCACGACGACCATATTAATGGGATATTTCCTCAGATGGAAACGTGTAAATAAATACCTGATATTCTTATTTATAGGTTTCTACTTCTTTATTGAGTTTGGCTTTTTGGCGGGCAACTCCGTTAAGATTGAACATGGAGGTTGGTTGACCCTATTATTGGCCATCGCCTTGGTCACCGTCATGTATGCATGGTATAGTGCTCGACGCATCAAAAACCGATTTGTCAAGTTTGTCAACATAAAAGACTATAACTCGATCATCTCGGAGATGAGTGAAGATCCTACCATCCCGAAATTTGCTTCTCAATTGGTCTACCTTACCAGTGCTAATAATCGGAGCGAGATTGAACACAAAATCATCTATTCAATTATCAATAAAAAACCCAAGAAAGCCGACGTATATTGGTTGGTGCATGTAGATGTGATGGATAATCCACATACACGCGAATATACTGTTGAACAATTGGTCCCCGGAAAATTAATCCGTTTAGACTTTAAGTTAGGTTTCAGGGAAGAACAGCGGATCAGTCTACTCTTCAGAAAGGTAGTGGAAGAAATGGTCCAACGTAAGGAAATTGACATTGTCAGTAAATACGATACATTGAGGAAATACAACATCCCTGGCGACTTTAGATTTGTCATACTCGAAAAAGTACTTTCTAAGACAAATGATCTCAAATGGAAAGAGCGGATTATTTTCGAAATCTACAAGATCCTAAAGAAATTCAGCCTTTCAGAAGAGAAAGGATTTGGCCTGGATGCAAGCTTTGTGACCATAGAGCGAGTACCACTTAGCATACCGCGCACGACTGAGGTGGTTATCAACCGAATCAATTAGCGGATCTCGATCTACAAAGGGTTTATACTTTTTAAAAAAGAATGCCTCCGTAAGTTAAGGAGGCATTCTTTTTTGTCTTTAATCTTTCAGTGCCTGAGCATCCTTATTTAATTTCGAATGTCGATACCCGTACAGAAAGTAAATAACCAATCCAGCTAGTAGCCATAGGATAAAGATAATCCAGTTGCTAGCTCCTAGTTCTGTCATCAGATATAGATTGATCAAGATTCCGGTAGTGGGCAGTAAAGAAAAATTATACTTGTAAGCATATACGCTCATCACGACCCATACTATCCAAAAAATAATGATCAGCGACTTATGTTCAAAAATATAAAGAAGGGAGAGGGATCTCCACTCTTGAATGATATCCTGACCATAGCCCCACAGCAGTCCCAGTGCAACCACAAAGCCCAAGCCTACCAAATACTTTCCATTCACATAGGGAACCTTAAATTTCGATTTTTGAGAAAGCCCGGAGTGATCCATATAAAGCACCCCTCCACAGACCAAAATAAAAGCAAAAAAAGTACCCACACTGGTTAAATCCACAAAGAAGTCCATTTTAAAAAATAAAGAGGGGACGGCGACTACAATCCCAGTCACAATAGTCGCATAAGATGGTGTTTTATATTTTGGGTGGACAGTTGCAAACTTTTTCCACAATAAGCCGTCGCGGCTCATCGTCATCCATATTCTCGGTTGAGCCAATTGGTATACTAATAATGCACTGGTGATAGCAATGACTGAAGTCACTGAGATAATCCCCGCCATGTGATCAAATCCAACGTACTGGAAGACATAGGCTAGTGGATCTTTAACATTTAGCTCTGTATAATTGACCATACCTGTCAGGACCAAAGTAATAGCGACATACAGTACTGTACAGATCAGAAGGCAGTAGATCATGGCTCTTGGTAAGTCCCGTTGTGGATTCTTGCATTCTTCAGCGGTAGTGGATATGGAATCAAACCCTATAAATGCAAAAAAGACCGCAGCAACACTACTCATCACGCCGCCCATCCCATTTGGCGCAAACGGGGTCCAGTTTTCAGGTTTTATGAAAAAGATACCCCCACAGATCACAGCTAAGATGATCCCAACTTTAATAATCACCATGATATTGCTCGCTCTTTTGGATTCGCGGATACCCACATACACAAGCGCCGTGACCAACACAGTGATAATACCAGCTGGCAAATCTAAAACCACCGGTATATCCCCTATTCTTGGTGCTGTTTCATACGCTTCAAGCGCCAACTTATCAATACCTGTAAGTTTGTCGACTCCTACTTCCAACATCTTTTGATGCGCTTCAAAAGCGTAACCTGGTGCCATAGACAGCCATCGTGGCATATGTAGTCCGAATCCCTCCAGCATGGACACGAAATATTGAGACCAAGATATAGCGACCACCATATTGGAGACCGCATATTCCAAGACCAGGGCCCAACCAATGATCCAGGCAAACAATTCACCAAATGCCACATAAGCATATGTATATGCACTTCCGGACACAGGTACTGTACTCGCGAACTGCGCATAAGACAGCGCCGTAAAAACACAGGCAAAAGCAACAAAAATAAACAGAAGGGAGACTGCTGGCCCTCCATTGTAACTAGCCAGACCAATGGTACTGAATATACCCGCTCCTACGATAGCTGCAATACCCAGAGATACCAGATCTCTAACGCCTAAAATCTTTGCAAGTCCAGATCCATGATGCTGGGAATCGCTAATAATCTGATCAATGCTCTTCTTTCGGAAAAGTCTATTTGCCATATCAGTTTGTTTACATCCGTATTCTTACCTCTATAAATACGATTAAGTTTATGCTAAAAAAATCAATCCATTAAAGAAAGTTTATCCTGGATTTCTATGTAAATACTCTTATAGTCCGTTAATTCACGGTCTACATATGAAATCAGACTATCTCTTAGGCGTTCATGGTGTTCGGGTAGAGGTTTGAAGTCCCAAATTCGCTTTGCAATATTAAACAAAGGATATGATATTTTACTAATATCGATATATTCGTAGGTATACTTTGATTCGACAAATTGGTGATAATATTTCATAAACACCGAGGGGTCCTGCAACCCGATGGTATGTAGATATTTGGCAATCGTGGCATCATCTACTGCCAAAAGATCTTCATAAAACCGATCTAAATTAATCATCTCGTGCTTAAGCAATAAATGATCGAGCAGAAGCTCTAAGGAGACATGTGCTAAAAAAGAAGGGCGGATCGGCAAGCCCTTGAGACTATCCTGAATCTGAAGTCGCAGACGATGCGTATGCTCAAAAAAAAATGGAGAATTATGAAATAGCCGGTCTACTTCTACATGTCGGTACCATCCTTCAGAAATGGGCTTCATCTTTACATGATCGAGTAGGATATCCTCAAAGCGATTGGGGTGAAATACATACCTCTTGTCTGCATTTTTCAGCAAATCCGGCAAAATCCCACCGAAGACACGCTCAGACGTAGTCGCATATCGTTCGAAGTAAAAGTGAGACAGAAAATTCATGATGAAATTGATAAAATTACACCAAGAGTGTAATATCTTAAATCTTGACGTAAGATACAGCTTAATCTTCTTATCTTTGCAACTTAATTAAAATTTTCTTATCCGCATTATTATGAACTTTGTAGAAGAATTACGTTGGAGAGGCATGTTACAAGACGTCATGCCTGGAACAGAAGAGTTGTTAAACAAAGAAAAAGTAGCCGGTTACATTGGTTTTGATCCTACGGGTGACTCCCTACATGTTGGTCACTTAACACAGATCATGACCCTTATTCACTTTCAGAATGCAGGTCACAAACCTGTAGCTTTGGTCGGAGGTGCCACCGGTATGATCGGTGACCCATCTTTCAAATCTGCAGAAAGAAATCTACTCGATGAGAAAACTTTAAATCACAATGTTGCAAGCCTTAAGGATCAGCTTAGCAAATTCTTAACATTTGGAGCTGGTGAGGATGAAGCCCAGATGGTTAACAACTACGATTGGTTTAAAGATTTCAAATTCTTGGATTTCATACGTGACGTTGGCAAATTGATCACAGTCAACTACATGATGGCTAAAGATTCCGTAAAAAAAAGGCTCGAAGGTGAAAATGGCTTATCGTTTACTGAATTTTCTTATCAACTGATCCAAGGGTATGACTTCTATTATCTATGGAAACATCATAATTGTCAGATTCAGATGGGCGGGTCGGATCAATGGGGTAACATTGTCACTGGTACAGAATTCATCAGACGTCAAGATCAAGGAACAGCATTTGCTCTCACTACCCAATTGATCAAAAAAGCAGATGGTCAAAAGTTTGGCAAGACAGAATCAGGAGCGGTATGGTTAGACCCTAAGAAGACTACACCTTATAAATATTATCAATTTTGGTTGAACGCAACAGATGATGACGCAAAAAATTGGATTCGTATCTTCACGCTAAAATCAAAAGAAGAAATCGAGAGTATTATTGCCGAACATGATGCTGCTCCCCATACCCGAGCAGTACAAAAAGCTTTAGCAAAAGATATTACCATTCGTACGCACTCCGAAAAGGATTATGAGACCGCATTGAAGACTTCGGAGTTTCTTTTCGGAAATGGATCTCTCGAATTTCTAAATGAATTGGACCACCAGGCAATATTGGATGTATTCGACGGTATTCCACAATACTCAGTAAGTCGGGAAGAGCTTGCCCAAGGCGTCAATATTTTAGATCTGTTGGCCATCAAGTCCGCTATTTTCCCTTCAAAAGGAGAAGCTCGCAAGATGACTGAGGGAGGTGGCGTATCCTTAAACAGAGAAAAAATTGCCAATATCGAACAGGTTGTCAATACGGATTACTTGATCAACAATAGTTATATCATTGCCCAACGGGGTAAGAAAAACTACTACCTGATCATCGTAGAATAATAGTAAATTAAAAATAGCAAAAGGGCCTCCACATATGTGAGAGGCCCTTTACTGTTTAGTTGTATGTAAAAGTTATTCAAGTTGTTGCAAAATACGCTGTCCAAATTTATACTTACTGTCAGGTTCCCGATCCTTTACCAACCCCTTTGCCCAAATGGTATAAATACCTTTTTCTTTAGGGACAAACTCAAAATTAGCTAGTTCCGCATTCGTATTAGATGTGATAAAAAGACGATATTTCTGACCAGCTTTCATCGCGAAATATACACTTGATCCTTTATAAGCTATGCTTTTAGCCAAGAGTACTTCTCCCCCTTCAATCCCTAGATTCAAAGCTGGCGCATCAGGGCTAAGATTAATAAATCGAACACTTGCAGTACCTGACATCGGAGCTTCATTTTTATCCTCAAAGCTGACCACATCCAAACTTGTCTCGCCCACTACAAATAAAGAATATATTTTGCCTGGCCCAAAAGCCAGCTGTTTGGAGACCAGTGCACCCTTCGAGACACTATCTCGATCAAAGACCCGTACGAGACGATTCCCCGGAAAGGCGTTGCGGTAAGGTAGGTAGTCTCCAAATCCAAAACTCTCGTTGGACATATTGAGCTTATTCTGATCCAATCCAATGTCCAATTTCCGGTCAGACGGTACAGCATTCACAGCGCTGGTCGCGGAGAGCTCTCCATAAGCATAGTCATCCCTATCCAACTTACAAGACGATAAAAGAACAAATGCCAACAAAAAAGAGGCAAAAACTGGGGTAAATGTATTCACTTTGTACATATAGATTCGAAATCACGATGTTTAAGATTAAAACGAAAAACAAGAAGCAATCGCTACAACTCCCCAACAAATGGTTTTTTGGCCTAATTTTTTCTATATAAAATGATTAAGTTTGTAATAAGATTATTATCATTGATTTCATGCTAAATAAAGGAAATACTTTTAAGAATACGAGTGGGGGGAATCCAATAAAGAAAAACCAAAAGACGACTTCAAAAAGCTACAATACAAAGAGTTATAAAGAACCGTCAATACCTATCAATCTAACCGAAGCACAAGAAAAAGTGGTCAAGATTTTAGGCATTTTCTTGTTTTTGATGACTTTTGCTTTTGCAATTTCTTTTGCTTCCTATTTGTTTACCTGGCAAGAGGACCAGAGTTATATCTCCGAATCGAATGGCAGCTGGTCCACACTGTTCAGTACAGCCCAGGAGATTGATGATGAAGCGATAGATCTTCCCGTTGTGCAGAATAAGCTTGGGAAATTTGGTGCACTATTAGCTAATCAGTTTATTTACGAGTGGTTCGGCATAGCTTCTTTCATCTTTATTCTGATCTTATTTGTTGGTGGTTATAAACTATTTTACAGAAAAAATATACTCCCTATTTGGAGGACATTACTGTACTCATCCATTGCGATTATTTTTGTGTCAGTGACACTCGGGTTCTTACAATCTTTTATGTCCAATACTCCACATATGTTGGAGGGGAAATTTGGCTTTTGGACCAATAAACTACTCGAGGCGCAAATAGGGACGGCTGGCGTCGCAGGTATCATTGCATTTGCCTATCTATCCGTGTTGATACTGGTTTACAATCTCGATCTCAAATTCAGCTTTCAATCTAAAAAGAAAATTTATGATGAAGACTTGGAGTCTATGCAAGAAGAGGAAGAGCTTACAGTTCCGGAAGCTCGAAGAAATAGAACTCCCATACTCAAAGATGAGGAATATGTCTTGGATCCCATCGATTTAAATACTAAAAGTGAAGCTATCGAATTTAATCAGTTCAAAGAGCCAACAGAAGTAGAGTCTACACAGGAGAATGCCATAAAACCCAACTACAATGCAGCTTTTACGCTTGATGATGAGCCAGAAACCGATCACGTACCTAATATTTCATTTACAATAGATTCGCCACTAGAGGAAGAAGAACCCTCTGTGCCCGCCCCCATCCAAAATCCACCGCTAAGTGTTGAAAAAGTAAACGAGGAGAAGCCCATCACAGCGAATGATCTAGTCGCACAATTTGGAGAATATGATCCTAAATTGGACTTATCCGGCTATCAGCACCCTCCTTTAGAATTGTTGAAGGACTATGGCACAGGAAAGATAACGATCAATCAACAGGAGCTCGAAGCCAATAAAAATAAGATTGTAGATACGCTCCGCAACTACAGTATTGAAATCGAACATATCAAAGCTACGATAGGACCCACCGTTACGCTTTATGAAATTATCCCCAAACCTGGAGTACGGATTTCGAAGATCAAAAATCTAGAAGATGATATAGCCTTAAGTTTAGCGGCTCTGGGGATACGTATCATTGCACCTATGCCCGGTAAGGGGACCATTGGGATTGAAGTTCCTAATAGTTCTCCAGAAATGGTATCCATGCGTTCCGTGTTAGCAACTGAAAAGTTTCAAAAAACGGATATGGACCTGCCTATAGCATTAGGAAAAACCATATCAAACGAAGTATATATTGCCGATCTGGCCAAGATGCCTCACTTACTCGTAGCTGGAGCTACAGGACAGGGTAAATCTGTCGGTATAAATGCGATATTGACGTCGCTGTTATACAAAAAACATCCTGCGGAGCTTAAGTTTGTACTCGTCGACCCGAAAAAAGTAGAGCTCTCTTTATTCAAAAAAATAGAACGTCATTTTCTTGCCAAACTTCCAGGAGAAGATGATGCGATCATCACCGATACCAAGAAGGTAATCAACACGTTAAACTCGCTTTGCATCGAAATGGATCAGCGATATGACTTATTAAAAAATGCGCAGGTTCGTAATTTAAAAGAATATAATGTAAAATTTGTCAATCGCAGATTAAACCCTGAGGAGGGTCATCGATTCTTACCCTTTATAGTTCTTATAGTAGATGAGTTTGCAGATTTGATGATGACAGCCGGAAAAGAGGTCGAGACACCGATAGCTAGGTTAGCTCAGCTAGCTCGTGCGGTAGGCATTCACTTAGTGATTGCGACCCAGCGTCCATCGGTCAATATCATTACCGGTACGATCAAGGCTAACTTCCCGGCAAGATTGGCTTTCAGGGTACTTTCAAAGGTGGATTCTCGAACGATCCTGGACTCTGGTGGTGCAGATCAGTTGATTGGAAGGGGAGATATGTTACTCGCCACAGGCAGCGATTTAATCCGTATCCAGTGTGCCTTTGTCGATACACCGGAAGTAGATCAGATTTCCGATTATATTGGAGGCCAGCGTGGATATCCGTCAGCATTCCTGTTACCAGAATATGTTGACGAAAATGGAGAAGGCAGCGGATTAGCGGATTTTGATATGGATGATCGTGACCAACTCTTTGAAGAGGCGGCCCGATTAATTGTCATGCATCAACAAGGCTCCACATCTTTGATCCAACGTAAGTTAAAGTTGGGCTATAACAGAGCTGGACGAATTATCGATCAACTGGAAGCCGCTGGTATAGTAGGACCATTTGAAGGAAGTAAGGCACGCGAGGTGCTTTATCCAGATGAGTATTCGTTAGAACAGTATTTGGAAACATTAAGAAAGGACAACTAAAGATGAAGACAAATTTATGGACATTGGTAATCGGCATATTTGTGCTCTTTACCACTAGTCAGGCACAGGCTCAGCAAGAGGCTACTGCAAAAAAAATATTGAATCAAGTATCGCAGAAATACGATGGTTATAAAACCATTCAAGCTATATTTTCATTCTCGGCCAAGCAAGCAGACGTCGCAAATTATACCGATAATGGTACACTATCGTTGGATAAAAAGGGCAACAAATACCTCATTGAAATGAAGTCACAACAATTGATCAGCGATGGGCAAAACACTTGGACGATTCTCAAAGAGGAAGGTGAGGTCCAAATCAACGATGCGGACAACTCCAATGACAACATCAACCCAAGCAATATTTTTTCTTTTTATAAATCGGGATTTAAGTATGTAAGTGCTGCTGATGAGAAACTCGGACAGACCACACTAAACGTTGTGGAGCTGTCTCCAATTGATACAAAAAAAAATTACTTCAAAATCAAATTAAGAATCAACAAATCCACTAAGCAGATTTATGATGCAACAGTATTTGACAAATCAGGGTCAAGGTATACCTATACTATCAAATCACTAAAAGGCAATGTCAGTTTTCCTGCGGGGACATTTACATACAGTAAATCTAAATATCCAGGCTTGGAAGTGGTAGACCTCCGATAAACCTCTACAAAAAGGAGCATCAATAACGATGCTCCTTTTTTTTATTTCAAAATTTGAGTTAACTTTACTTAAAACCTAGAGACCCCAAAAACATGTCAAGCATCACGATTAAAGAAATAGCAAAGGCGTTGAATGTTTCCATCTCTACAGTTTCTAAGGCACTGAATGACAGTCATGAGATTGGAGATAAGACAAAAGCAAAAGTTCTGGAATATGCAGCAGCCCATCAGTACAAGCCGAACCTATTAGCGCAAAATCTTAAAACAGGAAAATCCAATACGATTGGCGTCATTCTAACGTCTATCAACAACCCTTTCTGTTCACAGATCATCGAAGGCATACAACAGCACGCGTTAAAAGTTGGACTTGATGTTATCTTTATGCAGAGCCGTGAACAGCCAGAAATTGAGAAATCATGCATCGAAACGTTGATGCAGAGAGGCGTTGACGGTCTTTTAATATCACCAGTAGATGAAACTTCTAATCAAAAGCTATTAGAGGATATCCATCATCATCAATTTCCGGTCGTGATCTTCGACCGCATCCAGCATAATCTGGAAACATTCAAAATTGGCGTCAACAACTTTCAGGGGGCACGTCTGGCAACCAAACATCTCATTGATTCCGGTCGTAAAAAAATAGTAAGCATCACCGCATCTCGCTTCGGACTCTCTGGCGAGCGGTTTAAAGGATATCGGGAGGCTTTGAAGGATGCCGGTATACCCTTTGATTCATTCTATCACATTCAATGTAACATGCAAAATCACGAAGTACTAGATGTAGAGCTCAAAAATGCCATCAATCGACTCATGAATTCAGATCATATCCCAGATGCGATATTGGGATCCTCCGATACCATCACCGTACGTCTGTTGGGTGTGCTCTCTGAGATGGGATATCAAGTGCCGGATGATTTGGCCGTTATCGGGTTTTCAAATATTGAATTTGCCAAATCATTGAATCCAGCACTATCTACTATCCGCCAGCCCGCTCTGGAAATAGGTGCATTAGCGATGGAAAAATTAATGCTATTGATTTCCAAAAAAAATTGGCATCAAGTTCAAATCGAAACCATTGAACTTGATACCACATTAACTTTTCGCAAATCGTCTATTGTGAATTAATCCATATGGACGACTTTCATCTTTGGTACTAATGCCTTCATGACACACCATGCAACGAGATAGGACACCGCACAGATGGAAAACATAATGGTATACCCGACTTCTATATTCCCTTGGGCACCATAGTGATCGAATAGTCCCCCACCCAATTTAGACATGATTACTCCGCCGAAGCCACCAGCCATACCACCGATCCCCGTCACCGATCCCACTGCACTTTTAGGAAACATGTCAGATACGGTGGTAAAGATATTTGCAGACCATGCCTGATGTGCAGATGCACCTATTCCAATCAAAATAACTGGAACCCAAAATGTATAATGTCCCAGAGGCTGAGCTGCCAACACGACGAGCGGGAACAGCGCTATGATCAGCATTGCGCGCATACGTCCATCATAAGCCGCATATCCCTTATTTATAAAATACATGGGAAATGCTCCCCCTCCGATAGATCCCACCATCGTCATACTATACAACACAGTAAGTGGTATCATCATGTCTGTACTACTCATACCATACTGTACCTTCAAATAAGACGGTAGCCAAAATAGAAAAAACCACCAAACCCCATCGGTCAAAAATTTCCCCAATGTAAATGCCCACGTCTGTTTGAATCCAAGTAATTTAACCCAAGACACTTTGGGTTGCGGGGCATTTGCATCCTTATTTTCGACCAATAACGAATCGCTGACCACATAATCGTATTCTTCCTGAGACAGTTTCTTTTCAGGCTTATCATACATGATCAACCAAAAAACTAACCAGACAAACCCCACAAGACCAACAATGATAAATGCAGATTGCCAGCCCCAATTATACGCCATCCATGGAACTGTCAAAGGTGCCAAAATCGCGCCTATATTCGTACCTGAATTAAAAATACCCGTCGCAAATGCCCGCTCCTTCTTCGGAAAATACTCCGCTGTAGCTTTTATTGCTGCGGGAAAGTTTCCAGACTCTCCAAAGCCAAGTACTATTCGCGCAATAATAAACCCTAAAACAGAAGTTGAGACAGCAGTAATTCCGAATACTCTTGCTGAGAATTCGCCCATCTCGACAGCATATGCATGCATTATCGCGCCTAAGGACCATATGACAATCGCAATAGCAAATCCCAATTTCGTCCCCAACTTATCAATAAATCTTCCCGCTAAGAGCATCGACACTGCATATGCAAATTGAAAAGTCGCCGTAATATTGGCGTAGTCCGTATTGGACCACCCAAATTCGTCTTCTAAGATTGGATGTAATAAACTCAGTACCTGGCGATCTAAATAATTGACGGTTGTAGCAAAAAAGAGCAATGCGCATATCGTCCATCGGTATTTACCTATTTTCTTGTTCATAATTTAAAAGGTTTAAAAAAGGTCATTCAATTAAATATTGAAATATTCCTTAGCATTAAAATAACTGATATCTGACACCATCTTTCCAACCCACTCGATATCATCAGGGATCAACCCCTTACGCATATCATTGGCAAACATATTGCAGATCAGCCTTCTAAAATACTCGTGCCTTGAATACGATAAAAAGCTTCGAGAGTCTGTCAGCATTCCTATAAAACAACTGATCAGCCCAATATTAGACAATGTATCAATCTGTTGTTTCATTCCGTCAAGTTGATCTAGAAACCACCAAGCCGACCCAAACTGTATCTTACCTCTCAGCCCCTCCCCTTGAAAATTCCCTGTCATAGAGGCAAACACAGCATTATCAGCAGGATTCAAATTGTAGATTACAGTCTTCGCCAGTTCATCTGTACTTTCAAGATGATTCAAAAACTGAGAGAGTGCCGCTGCATGTTGATAATCACCGATAGAATCGAATCCCGTGTCAGGGCCTAGCTTACGGAGTAGACGATGATTATTATTTCGCAACGCCCCAATATGAAACTGCTGTACCCAGCCCAATTGGTAATACTTCTTCGCAAGACAGGATAAGATATAAAAAGCAAAACCGTCTTTTACAGTCCCTGTTATTTCACTATCATCTCCTTCCAGTACATGTCTGAATATGCGATTTATTTCCTCCAGACCAACATCTCCTTTTAATGGTACCCAGCTCAAACCATGATCGGATACACGTCCACCCATCGCATGGAAAAAATCTATCCGGCTTTCTAGCGCAAGAATGAGCGAATCGATGTCTACTATGTCCACTTGAGCCACTGTAGCCAATTTATGTATATATTGCCGATAAGTGTCGCCTCCATCTATCTGCAGAGATTTGTCGGGACGAAATGAGGGAAGTACCTTCGTATTAAAGTTCGTATTTGCGATCGCTTGGTGAGCTGCTAAATCATCTGTCGGATCATCGGTAGTTCCGACCATCTCCACATTGAAATGTGTCAGAAGAGCTTGGGTTGAAAATGCAGGTTCACGCAACTGTTCCTGTGTCTGATCGTATATGCGTTGAGCATTGGATCCACTAAGGAATTCCTGAATCCCGAAAGGATCTTTCAATTCCATATGCGTCCAATGAAAGAGCGGATTTCTTAAGGTGAAAGGTACAGCTTCTGCCCACTTCTGAAATTTATCCCTATCATCGGCATCCCCTGTTATATACTGCTCTTCAATTCCCAGCACACGCATTGCACGCCATTTGTAGTGATCTCCATGGAGCCATATTGCAGCTATATTTTCGAAATTCTTGTTATCAAATATTTCATCTGGAGGCAGATGAGAATGATAATCAATAACTGGCAGATTCACAGCATAATCCTGATATAGACGCTCTGCCAACGATGATTCCAATAGAAAGTTTTCTTTTAAAAATTGTGTTGCCATAATCAATGATTGCCCAATATTCCAAGTTCTAATCCTCTAAGTTCAGCCAAGCCTCTCAATCGCCCGATAGCCGAGTAACCCGGATTGGTATGTTTAGCCAAATCATCCAGCATCTGGTGTCCATGGTCCGGTCTAAATGGGATCGGAGTGATCCGCTTATTATTCTCCTCCACAAGTGCCTTCATCACTCCATACATATCTACATCTCCATCCAAATGATCAGCTTCGTAGAAACTTCCGAATACATCTCTTTTGACATTGCGCAGATGAGCAAAGTAAACGCGATCCTTTACAATATCAAATATATCCAGCACATCATTATCTTTTCCTGCTCCCAGTGAGCCCGTGCAGAAGCAGACGCCATTAAATGGTCTATCCACACCTCTGACAATCTTCTCGAAATCAGATCGGTTTGATGCAATACGTGGCAGTCCTAGGATAGGATAAGGAGGATCATCCGGATGTATCGTCATCTTGATTCCATTCAACTCGCACACTTCCGCTATTTCAGAAAGAAACCATAGAAGATTCTCACGTAACCCCTCTGCTCCAATTGTTTTATAAATATCAATACTCGCTAATAGATCCGCCAAAGAAATATCTTTTTCACTCGGAATACCCATTAGGATATTTGTCGTCAGCTTATCGATATCCGCCTGCGTATATTGGTGCGATTTGGCAATAGCCTCATCCACGACTTGCTTTGGATAATCCGCTGTGGCCCCTTCCCTTTTGAGAACGAACATATCAAAGAATGCCAAATCAAACCAATTAAAATATAACGCCTTCGCACCATTAGCCATTTCATAATCTAGCTGCGTACGGGTCCAATCCAGCACAGGCATAAAGTTGTAACACACTGTTTGTATACCACACTCAGCTAGATTGATCAGCGTCTGCTTATAATGTTCAATGTATTTGCCAGCATCGGCATTTCTTGTCTTTATAGACTCATGGACAGGCACACTTTCCACCACTGCCCAGACTAGCCCACCTGCCTCGATAATAGACTTCCGTTCTTTTATATCTGCTACAGGCCATATCTCTCCGTGCGGGATATGGTGCAAAGCACTTACTACACCCGTAGCCCCGGCCTGTCTTACATCCTTTAAGGAAACAGGATCCTGAGGCCCGTACCACCTCCATGTTTGTGCTAATCTATTTTTGTTCATTAGAATATAATTATATCTTTTTTAAACACTATACCCCCGACCATGCATTAAATCCGCCATCTACATAAAGCGTCTCACCATTAATAAACCCCGATGCTTGACTCAAAAGAAAGATTAAAGCTCCTTCCAACTCGGAGGGATCTCCCAGCCTAGAGAATGGTGTTTTATTGATAAATCGCTGTGCTCGCTCAGTAAAACCCCCATCAGCAGTAGTTAGGAGTGCTCTATTTTGTTCTGTCAAAAATACACCTGGAGCAATGGCATTTACTCTCACCCTATCTCCATAACGAAGTGATAGCTCAGTGGCCATCCATTTGGTATAACCCACAATACCATTCTTAGCAACCGTATAGCCCAGTACCCTTGTTAACGCGGTGCTCGATGCCAACGACGCTATATTAATAATAGAACCTTTGCCCTTTTCGGCAATGACTCGTCCCAGCACTTGAGTGGGTATAATTGTACCATGGAGATTCAGTTCTATGGCTTTCAAGGTGTCCGATATATTCGCATCGAAAAGATTATCATTTGGACCAATAGTCGCACCAGGGATATTGCCACCCGCCGCATTGACCAATCCATCTATAGTACCCCATTCCGCTAAAATTTTATCACGGGCAGCGATCATTTCCTCCTCGCTAAGCACATCCGCGATGATAGCTAAGCCTACCCCTCCTAAAGTTTCGATCAGCTTTACCCGTTCGTCTGCTCGTTCTCGATTTCTACCGATGACGACTATTTTGGCACCAGCTTCGGCCAGCGCCTTGACGAAAGATCTACCCAAAATGCCCGTGCCCCCCGTCACCACAATGACTTGGTTTTTCAACGAAAATTGTTCTAATATATTCATACGCAAATAATCTGTCTTTTAATGGCCATATGGAATATCCAGGAATGATTTTCATTCTCGTTGGTGCATTGCTGCATCAATAGATATTTCATAAGGATGTTAGTTTATAATCTTCAGTCTATAAAAATGCTAATTTCACGGTAGAATATGAAGCTAATCCCTCCTTATTTTTACGATAACGATTTCGAAAATAAAAGGTCTGCCCACTAACAATCTAGCAAATAATTACTATTTTCGTTAAAAACATAAAAACGAGAACCTATGCCCCTAAAGAAAGTACTCTCCTTCGGCGAGCTACTCATACGTCTACAAGCCACTTCCGAATCTTTTTTTGAAACCAGTGGCAATCAGCTTAATATATTTCCTGGAGGTTCTGAGGCCAATGTAGCGGTTACGTTAGCTCTATTGGGTGTACCTACATCCTATCTCACTGCGATACCGGACCATGTACTCACCCAAGAGATCAACGATAAATTGACCTCCTACGGAATAGATACATCCAAGATAAAAAGACAAGGAGACCGCCTTGGAAGCTATTTCCTACTTTCGGCAAATGGCCTTAGTAAAGGAGAGGTTATCTATGACCGTAAATACTCAGCATTCAGTCAATTGGCTCCTGAGGACCTAAATTGGGATGAACTCTTAGAAGGAATAGAATGGTTTCATTTTACAGCATTAACGCCGTCTCTTAATGAAAGCTTGGCAAAAATATGCAAGCAGGCACTAGAAGTAGCTAGTCAGAAAGGAATAACAATCTCCGTAGATCTAAACTATCGTAACCGTCTATGGCAATATGGAAAAGAGCCTATTGAAGTAATGCCCGAATTGGCACAATATGCGGATGTTATAATGGGCAATATTTGGGCCGCCAATAAAATGTTAGGCACATCCATAGATGATACATTAGACCGCCATACTTCAAAAGAGAATTATTTCGAATTTTCAAAACAATCAGCAAAAGAGATCTTTCAGATGTATCCGAAATGTAAACACATTTCGAATACCTTCCGCTTCATGGACAACCCAAAGCACAACCTCTTCTACGGGACCTATCACACTTCCGATGAAGATAAAGTATCAGACACCTTTGAGACTAATGAGGTGACCGATAGAATAGGCAGCGGCGATGCCTTTATGGGTGGACTTATCTACGCCATTATCACCGATCACAGTCCTCAAGAAGTGATTGACATAGCAACACAGGCCGGCTTCCAAAAATTGGCTGTAGAAGGAGATTTTGGAAATGGAAAAATAAACAAATAAGATGAACGATACATTAAGACATATACAGGAAGCACCTGTCATTCCCGTTTACTACCACGACGATATTCAGCAGTGCATAGATATCCTCAAAAAATGCTACGCAGGTGGAATACGCGTATTTGAATTCGTGAATAGAGGTCAATATGCCCTCGACAATTTCAAGCAACTCTTGGCTTATAAGCAGGAACACATGCCCGACTTAAAACTGGGCATAGGCACTATTAAGACAGGTCAACAGGCGGAGACATTCGCGAAATTAGGTGCCGAATTTATAGTAAGCCCCATCGTCAAGAAAAAGGTTGCACAAGTAGCCTCTCAGCACAATCTGCTTTGGATACCGGGATGTATGACACCTACCGAAATTGCAAAGGCTGAAGAATTAGGCGCTCAGTTGGTAAAATTATTTCCAGGAGATACCTTAGGTCCAAAGTTTCTAAAAGCGATATCTCCACTTTTTAGAGACTTGAAATTTATGCCAACAGGTGGCGTAGACACAACAGAAGAAAGCATCCGTTCATGGAAGGAGGCTGGTGTATTTTCTGTCGGACTGGGTTCCAAGCTGTTTACCGCACCCGCTGTAGATGAAAGTGATCAGTGGTTAGAGGGAAGATGTGCACTGTTGCTCAAATGGGCAAAGGCTTAGTTAGTTTAAAAACACCATAAAAAAGGGGTAACGATTTTAGATCGTTACCCCTTTTTTATGGTTGGAAAAGTGACTAGTCTTCTTCTTTGGAAGCTAATAACTGATCGTATTCTTCACGAGAACCTACAATGATATTACTGTACGCACGTAAGCCGGTTCCAGAAGGAATCAAGTGACCTACAATAACGTTCTCTTTCAATCCTAATAGATTATCACGTTTACCTGCGATAGCTGCCTCATTCAATACTTTAGTCGTTTCCTGGAAGGAAGCAGCAGAGATGAATGATTTAGTACCCAATGAAGCTCTGGTAATACCTTGCAACAATGGACTTGAAGTCGCTGGGATAGCATCTCTAACTTCAACCAATTTCAGGTCACGACGTCTTAGACTAGAGTTCTCCTCACGCAATCTGCGTAAAGTAACAATCTGTCCAGGACGTAGCTCGTTCGAATCTCCAGATTCGACAATCACTTTCTTGTCGTACAAGGAATCGTTTTCTTCCATGAAATCCCATTTATTGACCGCTTCTTTTTCTAAGAAACGAGTATCTCCCGGATCTTCAATATTCACTTTTTGCATCATTTGGTGAACGATAGTCTCGAAGTGTTTATCGTTGATTTTTACCCCTTGAAGACGGTAAACCTCTTGGATACCATTTACGATGTAATGTTGTACCGCTGAAGGGCCTTTGATAGATAAGATATCTGCAGGAGAGATCGATCCATCTGATAAAGGCATACCCGCTTTGATGAAATCATTGTCCTGTACGAGGATGTGCTTCGAAAGTGGGACCAAATATTTCTTGATCTGACCATCACGAGATTCAATAGAAATCTCACGGTTACCACGTTTAACACCACCTAATGCCACGACACCATCAATCTCCGTAACGACAGCAGGGTTTGAAGGGTTACGCGCTTCGAATAACTCCGTTACACGAGGAAGACCCCCTGTAATATCTCGCGTTTTACCTGTAGAACGAGGAATCTTAACAAGGATCGCTCCTTCTTTGATCTTCTGACCATCAGATACGGAAACGTGGGCACCCACTGGAATATTGTATGAACGAACAACCTCGCCCTTAAGGTCAACAACCTTAATAGTTGGGTTTTTCGTTTTATCACGAGTCTCAATAATTACTTTCTCTTTGTGACCTGTTTGCTCATCAGACTCTTCACGGAATGTCACACCTTCGATAATCGCATCAAATTCAATCTTTCCACTGAACTCGGAGATGATAACCGCATTGTATGGATCCCATGATACCAGACGTGCACCTTTTTCAACAGTATCTCCAGCACTCACATATAGTTGTGAACCGTAAGGAATATTTTGTTGATAAAGTACTTTTTTAGATGTTGGTTCGATTACGCGAAGTTCTCCAGAACGGCCCAATACGACTTGGTGCGTGCCGTCTTCGCCTTCTTGAGATACTGTACGTACGTTTTCGAACTCAACTAAACCTTCGTGCTTAGCTACGATTTGTGACTCGGCCGCAATATTAGAGGCCGTACCACCCACGTGGAACGTACGAAGTGTCAACTGTGTACCTGGCTCTCCAATAGATTGAGCTGCGATAACTCCGACAGCTTCACCCAATTGGACACGTTTGCCAGATGCCAAGTTACGTCCATAACACGAGGCACACACTCCACGCTTAGACTCACATGTCAATACTGTACGGATTTCTATTCCTTCAATACCTGCGCTCTCGATACGTTCAGCAATTTCTTCAGAAATATCCTGGTTGGCAGATGCTAAAAGTTCGTTTGTCTCTGGATCATGGACATCATATAATGTCACACGACCTAAGATACGATCATATAATGGTTCGACGATATCATCATTATCTTTTAGCGCTGTTGTATAGATACCTCTCAATCCACCACAGTCTTGATCAACAACGATCATATCCTGTGCAACGTCATGCAGACGACGTGTCAAGTAACCCGCATCCGCTGTTTTCAAAGCCGTATCGGCAAGACCTTTACGCGCACCGTGGGTAGAGATAAAGTATTCCAAAACCGAGAGACCTTCTTTAAAGTTAGAAAGAATCGGGTTTTCGATAATTTCACCACCAGAAGCTCCAGATTTTTGAGGCTTAGCCATCAAACCACGCATACCACACAGCTGACGAATCTGCTCTTTGGAACCACGGGCACCAGAATCCAACATCATATATACCGAATTGAAACCTTGGTTGTCATTCGATAAAATATCCATTACGTGCGCAGTCAACTTGTTGTTGATACGTGTCCAGATATCGATGATTTGGTTGTAACGCTCGTTGTTCGTAATGAAACCCATGTTATAGTTGCCCATTACATCTTCAACTTCGTTAGTCGCCTGTTGAATCAATTCAGACTTCGCTGCAGGGATATTCAAATCCTGCAAGTTAAACGAAAGCCCGCCTTTGAAAGCCGTTTGGAAACCTAATTCTTTCATATCATCCAAGAACTTCGCTGCACGGGCCATACCCGTAGTTTTCACGATTTCTCCAATGATATTACGAAGTGATTTCTTCGTTAACAATTCATTGATGAATCCCATCTCTTCCGGTACGATCTGATTAAAGATCACACGACCAACAGTAGTTTCCAACAAAGCGTCAACGATTTCGCCTTCTTTATTTCTAATTTTAGTTTTTACCTTGATAAAAGCATGTAAGTCAATTTTCTTCTCATTTAAAGCAATAATAACCTCTTCTGCAGAGTAGAAAATCATATCTTGTCCTTTTACAATGTGGTTTTCCTCCGTCTTACGGCCTTTAGTAATATAATAAAGACCCAATACCATATCCTGAGAAGGAACGGTTACTGGAGATCCATTTGCAGGGTTCAAGATGTTATGAGCTGCCAACATTAAGATTTGGGCTTCCAATACAGCAGCATTACCTAATGGTAAGTGAACCGCCATCTGGTCACCGTCAAAATCCGCGTTGAACGCTGTACATACCAATGGGTGTAACTGGATCGCTTTACCCTCTACTAAAGTAGGTTGGAAAGCCTGAATACCCAATCTGTGTAGTGTTGGTGCACGGTTTAATAGTACCGGGTGACCTTTCAAGACATTTTCAAGGATATCCCATACTACTGGATCTTTGCGATCGACGATCTTCTTGGCAGATTTTACAGTTTTCACGATACCACGTTCGATCATCTTACGAATGATAAACGGCTTGTAAAGTTCCGCTGCCATATCCTTAGGTAGACCACACTCGTGCAATTTGAGGTGAGGTCCAACGACAATTACCGAACGAGCCGAGTAATCCACACGTTTACCTAATAAGTTCTGACGGAAACGACCTTGCTTACCTTTCAGGATATCTGACAATGATTTCAATGCACGGTTACCTTCAGTCTTCACTGCGTTCACCTTACGTGAGTTGTCAAATAATGAATCCACAGCTTCCTGTAGCATACGCTTTTCGTTACGTAAGATTACTTCGGGAGCTTTGATTTCGATAAGACGTTTCAAACGGTTATTACGGATAATAACACGACGATACAAGTCATTTAAATCTGATGTCGCGAAACGACCACCATCCAAAGGCACCAATGGACGTAATTCCGGTGGAATGATTGGGACGATTTTCACGATCATCCATTCAGGACGGTTTTCAATACGATCTCTAGAACCACGGAAAGCCTCTACAACGTGTAGACGCTTTAAAGCCTCATTTTTACGTTGTTGAGAAGTCTCATTTGCAGCTTGGTGACGAAGGTCATATGACAATTGATCAAGATCAATACGCTTCAATAACTCTTCTAGTGCCTCAGCACCCATCTTAGCAATAAACTTCTGAGGGTCGTTATCATCCAAATACTGGTTTTCTTTAGGTAGTGTATCTAAGATATCTAGATATTCTTCTTCTGTCAAGAAGTCCATATAGTTGATACCATCTTCCTCTTTGATACCTGCCTGGATGACGACATAACGTTCGTAATAGATAATCATATCCAACTTTTTAGTTGGAAGACCCAATAAGTAACCAATTTTGTTAGGAAGGGAACGGAAGTACCAGATATGCGCAACAGGAACCACCAAATTGATGTGTCCCATACGCTCACGACGTACCTTTTTCTCCGTTACCTCAACACCACAACGGTCACACACGATACCTTTATAGCGGATACGTTTGTATTTACCACAGTGACATTCGTAATCCTTTACAGGACCGAAGATACGCTCACAGAATAAACCATCACGTTCTGGCTTGTAGGTACGATAGTTAATCGTTTCTGGTTTTACAACTTCACCACTAGAACGCTCTAAGATTGTTTCTGGTGACGCCAAGCTAATGGTGATTGACGTAAAGTTGCTTTTAATTTTATTATCTTTTTTGTAAGACATACTTTTATTCCAAAGTTAAAGCTGTATGAAGAAGCTTAAGAGGATCTTCAATCCTCCTAAGCTCTAATTGCTTAATTAATCTAATGTGATATCTAAACCTAAACCGCGTAACTCATGTACCAATACATTGAATGATTCTGGTACAGATGGAGTCGGTAAGTTGTTGCCCTTAACGATTGCCTCGTAAGTCTTCGCACGGCCGACCACATCATCTGATTTCACTGTCAAGATCTCTTGCAAGATGTTCGATGCTCCGAATGCCTCAAGTGCCCACACCTCCATCTCTCCGAAACGCTGACCACCAAATTGAGCTTTACCCCCTAATGGTTGTTGCGTAATCAATGAGTATGGTCCGATTGAACGAGCGTGCATCTTATCATCAACCATGTGTCCTAGTTTCAACATGTAGATCACACCGACAGTAGTTGGTTGGTCAAAACGATCACCAGTCAGACCATTGTATAGGTAAGTTCTACCTGACGCTGGCAATCCTGCTTTTGTGATCCATCCCTCAACCTCAACTGGTTCAGCACCATCGAAGATAGGTGTCGCAAACTTAACACCCAATTTCTGACCTGCCCAACCCAATACAGTTTCGTAGATCTGTCCCAAGTTCATACGTGAAGGTACCCCTAGTGGGTTCAATACGATATCAACCGGAGTTCCATCTTCCAAGAACGGCATATCTTCATCACGAACGATACGGGCTACGATACCCTTGTTACCGTGACGACCAGCCATCTTATCCCCTACTTTCAATTTACGTTTCTTAGCCACGTAAACTTTAGCCATTTGAACAATTCCAGATGGAAGCTCATCTCCTACAGATATTGCGAATTTTTCACGTTTGAAAGCCCCTAGCTCTTCGTTCAACTTGATGTTGTAGAAGTGAAGCGCCAATTTGATTAACTCATTTTTGTCTTCGTCAGTGGTCCATCCTGTTGGATTGATATTTTCGTAGACCAAATCAGCAAGAATCTTCTGTGTGAACTTAGCTCCTTTAGGAACCAATAATTCCTTATAAACATTATAGATACCTTGACTAGTCTTACCATTTACGATTGTAAATAACTTATCAACTAGACGGTCTTTCAATATTTTCACGTTTCTATCGTGCGAAGTCTCCAATTTCTCAAGAGTCTTACGTTCGACCTCTTTAGACATTTTCTTAGCACGGGAGAATAATTTAGTATCAATGACAACACCCTTGATAGAAGGGGGAGTTTTCAAAGACGCATCTTTTACGTCACCTGCCTTATCGCCAAAGATTGCTCTCAATAACTTCTCTTCTGGAGAAGGATCAGACTCGCCCTTAGGTGTGATTTTACCGATTAGAATATCTCCTTCACCAACTTCAGCACCCACACGAATGATACCATTTTCGTCCAAGTCTCTAGTTGCTTCTTCAGAAACGTTAGGGATATCAGCAGTCAATTCTTCTTCACCACGTTTTGTATCACGCACCTCTAACTCAAACTCTTCAATGTGAAGAGAAGTAAAGATGTCCTGACTTACTACACGCTCAGAGATTACGATCGCATCCTCAAAGTTATACCCTTGCCAAGGCATGAATGCCACTTTAAGGTTACGTCCTAATGCCAATTCACCATCCTCAGTTGCGTATCCCTCACATAATACCTGTCCCTTTTCAACACGTTGTCCTTTTCTGACGATCGGCTTCAAATTGATACAAGTACTCTGATTGGTTTTCTTGAATTTGATCAAACGGTAAGTTTTGATATCGTCATCAAAAGATACCAAACGATCATCATCATTACGATCGTAACGAATTTTGATTTCTTCAGCATCTACATATTCCACGACACCATTTCCTTCAGCATTGATCAATGTACGAGAGTCACGAGCTACGCGACCTTCAAGACCTGTACCTACGATAGGAGCTTGTGGACGCAACAAAGGCACTGCCTGGCGTTGCATGTTCGATCCCATCAACGCACGGTTGGCATCATCATGTTCCAAGAAGGGAATTAGCGAAGCAGCGATTGACGTAATCTGATTCGGAGAAACGTCCATCAAATCCAATTTCTCAGGTTCAATAATCGGGAAGTCACCCTCATATCTAGCTTTCACTTTAGGATCTTCGAAGTTACCTTTATCATCATAGATCGCATTTGCTTGTGCGATTGTTTTCTCATCCTCATCTTCTGCTGACAAATAGATAACAGGCTCCTCTACTACTACACGTCCATTTTCTACTTTACGGTATGGAGTTTCGATAAAACCAAGGTTATTGATTTTTGCGTGAACGGCCAATGAAGAAATCAAACCGATGTTTGGTCCCTCTGGAGTTTCAATCGTACATAGACGACCATAGTGTGTATAGTGAACGTCACGAACCTCAAATCCCGCTCTTTCACGAGAAAGACCACCTGGACCTAATGCCGATAGACGACGTTTGTGCGTAATTTCAGCCAATGGATTCGTTTGGTCCATGAACTGAGAAAGCTGATTAGTTCCGAAGAACGAGTTAATGACAGATGATAATGTACGTGCATTGATCAAGTCTGTAGGCGTGAATACCTCGTTGTCACGAATATTCATACGTTCGCGTATGGTACGAGCCATACGAGAAAGGCCTACTCCGAATTGTGCATACAATTGCTCACCCACAGTCCGGACACGACGGTTGGACAAGTGGTCAATATCATCCACTTCAGCTTTTGAATTGATCAAGTTGATCAAATATTTCACGATTGCGATAATATCCTCTCTTGTCAATACTTTCGTATCAGCAGGAGTATCTAATTGCAACTTGCGGTTGATACGGTAACGACCGACATCCCCCAAATCATATCTCTTATCTGAGAAGAACAAACGATCGATGATACCACGAGCAGTTTCCTCATCTGGTGGTTCAGCGTTACGCAATTGACGGTAGATATGCTCCACCGCTTCTTTCTCTGAGTTCGAGGTATCTTTTTGAAGGGTGTTATATATAATAGAATAGTCCGCATTGTTAGATGCATCCTCTTTAGCCAAAATAAGTGATTTTACTCCGGCATCGATGATGAAGTCAATGTGGTCTTCTTCCAAAACAGTTTCACGTTCAAGGATAATTTCATTACGATCGATAGAGACTACTTCACCAGTATCCTCATCCACGAAATCTTCTACCCATTTCTTCAATACCCTAGCCGCCAAACGACGACCAACATATTTTTTCAATCCAGATTTACTAACCTTTACTTCATCTGCAAGATCAAACAATTCCAAGATGTCTTTGTCTGAATCATAACCGATAGCACGTAATAGAGTAGTAACTGGGAATTTCTTTTTACGATCGATGTAAGCATACATGACGTTGTTCACGTCCGTAGCAAACTCAATCCAAGACCCTTTAAAAGGGATAACCCTTGCAGAATAAAGTTTAGTACCGTTTGTGTGTCTACTCTGACCGAAGAATACGCCTGGTGAACGGTGTAATTGAGATACGATTACACGTTCTGCACCATTTACAACGAAGGTACCTTTAGGAGTCATATACGGGATAGTACCCAAGTATACGTCCTGAACAATCGTTTCGAAATCTTCGTGCTCCTCATCATTACAAGATAACTTTAATTTTGCCTTTAGAGGAACGCTATAAGTCAAACCACGCTCGATACACTCTTGGATATCATAGCGGGGAGGATCAATAAAATAATCCAAAAACTCAAGCACAAAAATGTTTCTTGAATCAGAAATAGGGAAGTTTTCCGAAAATACTTTGAACAGCCCTTCCTGATGGCGGTTGTCAGAAGTAGTTTCTAGTTGAAAAAACTCCTTGAAAGACTGTAATTGTACGTCCAAGAAATCAGGATAATCAATAACCTTCTTACTGGTCGCAAAATTTACTCTCTCTTTTTGAATATTATTGTTTGCCAAGGGAATAAGAATTTTAGTTTAAAAAAACTGAGCTAACTATGCTGCTAAAATCGCATGACAATTATGTAACAGCACAAACATAATCGATAGCGTAGTGATAAAATAGGAATAGACTCTGACAGATAAACCGTCAGAGTCTAAACCTTTAAGGTGCTTAGTATGTGAGATTATTTGATCTCAACAACAGCTCCAGCTTCTTCTAATTGTTTTTTCAAAGCTTCAGCTTCGTCTTTAGAAACACCAGTTTTCAATTCTTTAGGTGCTCCGTCAACTAAATCTTTAGCTTCTTTCAAGCCTAGACCAGCTAAATCTTTAACCAATTTAACTACTGCCAATTTCTGACCACCAGCTTCTTTCAAGATAACGTCAAATGAAGTTTTCTCTTCAGCAGCAGCAGCACCACCTTCAGCAGGAGCAGCAGCAACTGCAACAGCAGCAGCAGCAGGCTCGATACCATACTCATCTTTTAAGATATCAGCTAATTCTTTAACTTCTTTTACTGTTAAGTTCACTAACTGTTCAGCAAGTTGTTTTAAATCTGCCATTTTATTTTGATTTTTGAATTTACTTTTAAAAATTTTTGTTAATTAAATGATAACGAATATTCTATAATAAGGAGGATTCGTTAGCCTCTTTCTTCTAAAGCTTTTACTAAGCCCGAAATTGTATTTCCGCCTGACTGAAGAGCTGAGATAACATTCTTAGCTGGAGATTGAAGCAATGCGATAACATCAGCAATAAGTTCTTCCTTAGATTTAAGGTTCACTAATGTATTCAATTGACTGTCTCCTACAAACGCAGATGAATCGATATAAGCTGCTTTCAAAAGAGGTTTGTCACCTTCTTTGCGTAACTGCTTAATTAATTTCGCAGGAGCGTTACCGATCTCAGAAAACATTACTGTTGAAGCACCTTTCAATGTTGCAACAATCTCTTCTGAATCTACACCTGCTTCGATTAGAGCTTTCTTAATTAAAGAGTTTTTCACTACTTTAATCACGATATTGCTCTCAAAACACTTGCGACGAATGCCATTCACTTTTTCAACAGATAAATCAGCAGTATCAGCAATATAGAAATTACCGTATGATTTAATCTGCTCGGCCAAAGCTTGAACAATTTCTTGTTTTTCTTCTTTTCTCATGATTAAATTCCTGCTACTGATTTAGTCTCAATATGAATACTAGGACTCATAGTTGATGAAATGTGAATGCTCTTAAAGTATGTTCCTTTAGCGGCAGATGGTTTCAAACGCGAGATAGTTTGTAATACCTCTAATGCGTTATCATAAATTTTATCTGCCTCGAACGACGCTTTACCAATCGAAGTATGGATGATACCGGTTTTATCGACTTTAAAATCAATCTTACCACCTTTAACGTCTGTTACAGCTTTACCTACTTCAGTAGTTACTGTACCAGTCTTAGGGTTAGGCATTAAGTTTCTTGGGCCTAAAATACGTCCCAATTTACCTACTTTCGCCATAACACTAGGCATTGTAATAATGATGTCAACGTCAGTCCAACCGCCTTCGATCTTGCTGATATAGTCATCTAAACCTACGTAATCGGCACCTGCAGCCTTAGCTTCTTCTTCCTTGTCAGGAGTACATAAAACTAGGACACGTACAGTCTTACCAGTTCCGTGAGGTAAAGTTGCAATACCACGAACCATCTGATTTGCTTTACGGGGATCTACGCCTAAACGAACGTCGATATCCACAGAAGCATCGAATTTGGCCAATGATATCTCTTTTACTAAAGCAGAAGCTTCTTTCAAAGAATACGCTTTACCAGCTTCAATTTTGGATAGTGCCGCTTTTTGATTTTTTGTTAATCTAGCCACTTTTCTTAAACTGATTTCGTTAATTAATTGTTCCAAGGAGCATCACCGGAAACGGTAATACCCATACTACGTGCTGTCCCTGCTACCATACGCATAGCAGCATCTACAGTAAATGCGTTTAAATCTACCATTTTATCTTCAGCAATCGTCTTCACCTGATCCCAAGTAACAGAAGCTACTTTTTTACGGTTAGGCTCACCCGATCCACTCTTTAGACCTGTAGCTTCTTTTAATTGAATTGCTACTGGAGGAGTTTTGATGATAAAATCAAAAGATTTGTCGCTGTAAACTGTAATGACAACAGGTAATACTTTGCCTGGTTTGTCTTGCGTACGAGCGTTGAACTGCTTACAGAAATCCATAATGTTCACACCTTTAGCACCCAATGCAGGTCCTACTGGAGGTGAAGGATTTGCAGCCCCGCCCTTAACTTGTAATTTTACTAACGCACTGACTTCTTTTGCCATTTTGTTCTGAATTTAATTTATTAAATGTTTGTTAGTAAGTTGGAAGCAAATAACGTAACATTTATATATTCACTGATGCTAAACCTAGCACCAAATGAGGTGCAAAGATATAAAGATTTTTGCAATTACAAAAATATATCGCATAAAAGAAGAGAGGAACTTTAACATTCCTCTCTTCCAGTGCTTTATTCTTTTTCTACTTGCATGTAGTTCAATTCCAATGGTGTCTTTCGTCCGAAGACTTTTACCATTACAATTAGTTTTTTCTTATCCTCGTGAACTTCCTCGATCTCTCCGGTAAATCCGTTGAACGGGCCGTCGTTTACTTTAACGGTCTCACCAACATAATAAGGTACATTGATTGTCTCTCCTTGTTCAGCCATCTCATCGACTTTTCCTAAGATACGATTGACCTCACTCGTACGTAATGGAATAGCATTTCCAGCTTTATCACCCAAGAAACCAATCACACTGTTGATATTCTTAATGATGTGCTCGGTCTCTCCGTCCAAAGCTGCTTCAATAAGGACATAACCAGGATAATAGTTACGTTCTTTGGCAACTTTTTTACCATCACGCATTTGATAATATTTTTCCATTGGGATCAGCACTTGGGCTACCAAATGTTGAATTCCTAAGCGACTAATCTCAGCGTCAATATACTGCTTAACTTTCTTTTCCTTACCACTTACAGCACGAACCACGTACCATTTTAAACTTTGATCTGCCATAAATATTAATGCTGAAAATTATGAAGTAATTCCGTATAACAACTCTAATACATTACTTGACGACTTATCCATAACAAAAATAAGAAGCGCGATGATAAGAGAAGCAATAAGTACAACCACAGCCGAACTTTGCAACTGTGACCATGTCGGCCAAGTCACTTTCTGCGTGATCTCTTCATAAGAGTCTTTAAAAAAATCGAGTACTTTCGCCATTTTATAGTTTATCTATAGTTTGCACGGGCACAAGGATTCGAACCCTGATCAAAGGTTTTGGAGACCTCTATTCTACCATTGAACTATGCCCGTGTGGTTTGTTTATGACGTTGCAAATATAGCCTTTTTAACCCTTTACAACAAATATTTTTCATCTTTTTTGAACTTTTTCCAACTAGATGAAGAGTTAGAAAAAATAAGCTAATCAACCTCAGCTGATTAGCTTATTTCATATTTTGAATCTATATCAGATTACAAGATTTCAGTTACCTGACCAGCACCTACTGTTCTACCACCCTCACGGATTGCGAAACGTAGACCTTTTTCCATTGCGATAGGGTTGATCAATTTAACAGTGATCGTAACGTTATCACCTGGCATAACCATTTCAGTACCTTCAGCTAGAGAGATCTCTCCTGTAACGTCTGTTGTACGGAAATAGAACTGAGGACGGTATTTGTTAAAGAATGGAGTGTGACGTCCACCTTCAGCTTTAGACAATACGTAAACCTCTGCTTGGAAGTAATCGTGAGGAGTTACTGAACCTGGTTTACAGATAACCATACCACGACGGATATCAGTTTTCTCAATACCACGTAACAATAGACCTACGTTATCACCAGCCTCACCGTAATCTAGGATTTTACGGAACATCTCAACACCTGTTACTGTAGATTTCAAGTTTTCAGCACCCATACCTAGGATTTCAACTGGATCTCCAGAGTTGATTACACCTCTTTCAATACGACCTGTTGCTACTGTACCACGACCTGTGATCGAGAATACATCCTCAACTGGCATTAAGAAAGGAAGTTCAGTCAAACGTGGAGGAATTGGAATGTAGTTATCAACAGCATCCATTAAATCTAATAATGCTTTAACCCATTTCTCTTCTCCGTTCAAAGCTCCTAAAGCAGAACCTTGGATTACAGGGATATCATCACCTGGATATTCGTAGAATGATAACAATTCACGAACTTCCATTTCTACAAGTTCTAATAATTCCGGATCGTCAACTAAGTCAACTTTGTTCAAGAATACTACTAACGCAGGAACACCAACCTGACGAGCCAATAGGATGTGCTCACGAGTTTGAGGCATAGGACCGTCTGTTGCGGCAACAACGATGATAGCACCGTCCATTTGAGCAGCACCAGTTACCATGTTTTTAACGTAATCGGCGTGACCTGGACAGTCAACGTGTGCATAGTGACGACTTTGCGTTTGGTATTCTACGTGTGAAGTATTAATAGTGATACCACGTTCTTTTTCTTCAGGGGCAGAGTCAATTGAATCAAATGAACGAACCTCTGAAAAACCTGCATCAGCCAATACCTTAGTGATAGCTGCAGTTGTTGTAGTTTTACCGTGGTCAACGTGACCGATTGTACCAATGTTTAAGTGTGGTTTACTGCGGTCAAATTTCTCTTTTGCCATGTTTATGCGAATTAGTAAATTAAAATTTTATTTTTTTTCTTCTAAAAGTTATTCTTACGAGCCAAAGATGGGATTTGAACCCACGACCTCTTCCTTACCAAGGAAGTGCTCTACCCCTGAGCTACTTCGGCTTTTTAAAAATTGTCATTTATAGATAAACGCCTCCACCTGTTAGATATCATTTATATCAACTGAGACGGAGACTTAAATCGTGTAATAAAAGAGAGCGGAAGACGAGGTTCGAACTCGCGACCTATAGCTTGGAAGGCTATCGCTCTACCAACTGAGCTACTTCCGCTTTTGTTTACAAACTGAGTGAATTAAAACACACTCAGTCTTGTAAACGATTTGGTGTGGGGGGAGAAGGATTCGAACCTTCGAAGCCGAAGCAACGGATTTACAGTCCGTCCCATTTGACCGCTCTGGAACCCCCCCAGATACCTGCAATTTAAGATTGCAACTCTTGAGCCTCCTATCGGAATCGAACCAATGACCTACTGATTACAAGTCAGTTGCTCTACCAGCTGAGCTAAGGAGGCTTCTATATATTTTAAATTTCAAACTCTCTAAGAACGTCGCTTTTTCCTTTCAGCGAGTGCAAATTTCCGACATATATTCGACTTTTGCAAGTTTTTTTTAAAATTTTATTTCTCGACTTAAAGAACGCTTTCAAACACTTTCGGATAACTTCGTAAACCCGTTTTGTTTGTGATGCAAAGATAGATACTCCGAGCACATTACAAAAATATTTTTGCAAAAAAAGCTGATCCAAATCTCAACACATCTGATATGCAGCCAAATAATTTTGCATCATCTTTTTCAATTTATTAAATCGAGGCAATATCCTATATTTGAAAATGCAAAAATGGTCTCTTTACACCATGCTAAAAAATTATAGCATGGTTCTTTTTATGTTATGTTTTTACTCCAACCTGTCGGCTCAACAGCAAAATCTAATACAAAAACTTAAAGATAAATTCCTTTCCAGCGAAAAGGATTCAACGAGATCTGCCAGTTTTATGGTGCTGCCCGCCGCTGGATATGCCCAAGAATCCGGCTTTGAATATGGGGTTGCGGGGACCTATAATTTCTATGTAGACAAATCGGACATGACTAACCGAACCTCAAGTATTATATTAATGGGAACATTGACCACTAAAAGTCAAAAAAACATTAAGCTGACGAGTGATGTGTGGACAAAAGACAACGAGTACCACATCCTATCAGAATTCAGATACAGAGATTGGCCATTCAATTTCTACGGCATAGGCAATGACACCTGGGAAGTAGACGAAGATAAAATTGGCCAAAAACTATTCCGCGCAAGAATAGACTTAGAAAAGAAAATAACAGCTTCCTATTACGCTGGCATCAATATCAATTACGAGCACTTCTCTTTTCAGGACCAGGAACCCGGGGGTATTTATGAACAGCAACCACTGATCGGAAAGACAGGAGGGCAATTCCTGGCCTTAGGGATTTCGCAACTGTACGATAGCCGGAATGTGACCACTTATACAACCAAAGGCTATTATGCACGTATAAGATATGCCTATGCACCTGATTTCTGGGGAAAAGAGAACTTTAAAGGAAGTCTTATTGATGTTGACCTACGAGGGTACTACCCCCTATCAAATCCTTTAACGATAGCCGCACAAGGAATTTACCGCACAACATTCGGCGACCGCCTTCCCTTTTATCAATACCGGGATCTGGGCGGTGACATGATGATGAGAGGGTATTATTTGGGTAGATATAAAGACCGCAACTACATAGCCGCTCAAGCCGAGTTACGCTACAGATTTCACCCCCGGTTTGGCATCACCGGCTTTGGTGGTACAGGCAGCACTTTTTCTAAAGAGCATGATATTCGCTTAACTCCGAGTTACGGTGCGGGTATACGCTATTTTTTCAGCCTGGAACATACCAGCACTGTCCGTTTTGATTATTCCTTTGGCGAGAAAAGACCCGGTGAAAAAAGACAGTCAGGATTCTACCTCTCCATAAGCGAAGCCTTTTAAAGGCTTGTCCCAGACCCCAAGATCATTGTACACAGGAAAATAAATTTGATTCTTTGACCATTGGCCAGAAGAAGATGCCTCGTCTATTTGATCCAGAATGGATAGCGCAGCAAAAAATGTTCCTTTCGCTGTCCCACTCGGTCAATGATCAGACCAAAATAGTAAAAGTCAATAGTCACGGTAGTCAAAGGGTTTTCTACTATACTCTTCCAGTTATATGCAGTACGCTTATTTCGGTGAATGCCGTCCACAATGATTATACGGCCCACCTCCGGACCATGCTGATCCCGAAATGGCTCTTCCGCATTTAATAAAAATGCAGTACGCTCCCTTTCCACTTTCTCCAGTCCAGAGGTAACCTCATTAATCTCAAAGTAGCTCAATATCCGTAATAAAAGGGATTCATACACCGGATGGTAATCAGAGGGAAATGCGATATGCGAAATTGGAAATCTACGGTAAATTGCCTTCTCAGACAGTTGATAAACAAAAGGAGAATGAGTACCATGACGACTGTTTGACAAAAAAAAGTGCTTTATATAGTTCCAAGCCATAAACATGCACACAAAGATGCTAAAAAATGTCTGTATTTTCAGTTCTCTTCCCCCTCTTACCTCACAAATATCGATGAGATAGCAGAATGAAGTACAATCAGGAATCAATCTGTTCGTCTTCGAACAACAACTGTCCGAATACGGACATCGAAAATAAAACCAAACATATAAATATTTAATAATCAGTCTATTAAAAAAATGGCACAACATTATATATACTTATAGAAACAGACTGGTTACACTGAATTTCAAGCGTAAATTTTTAGACGGAAATACAGTGCTTTCATCTGTCATGCTGTTGCTCTGGAACGCTATGAAAGGAATAGAGCGCTGTGAGAAGGTGCATGGATACGAGCTGCAATAAATTTAGTTGTAGAGATGAAAGAAGTAATATAAATATTTCCGAAAATAGCTAAGAATCAAAAGTAAGGATAAGGACATCCCAATACTAAACATAGGATCAAAATAACAATGATACAGAACTACCTAAAAATCGCTTGGCGCAATATCCTCAGGAATAAGGGATATGCCGCTATAAATATTATTGGTTTGGCGATAGGCCTGGCCTGTTGTCTACTAATTGTTATTTATGTCCAAAACGAACTTTCATATGATCAGTACCATACAAATAAAGACCGAATTTATAGGGTAGTACACGATTATAAAGAAGTAGGCAATGTAGAGCAACATCAAATATGGGGAAATGCTCCCATTGGCACAGCTCTAAAATCCGATTTCCCCGAAATCGAAAAAGTCGTTCAGTTTTCCGGTCAAGTATCTATCCTTCTTACACAAGGTGAAAATACATTTCAAGAGGAGCGTGTATTCTTCATGGACGCAACTGCATTTGACGTGTTCACCTGGAAGGTATTAGCAGGCAATCCTACGTCTGCTTTGGAGAAAGCATATTCCGTAGTTTTGACAGAAAGCACCGCTAAAAAATACTTTGGCAATGAAAATCCGATCGGCAAAACAATTGAAGGCGGATTAGCTGCTGGTCGGGCTGATGCCGGTCTTTATACAGTAACAGCCGTGATAGCGGATGTCCCAGCTAATTCACATTTTACCTTCGACGCATTATTATCCATGAGCACCTTTAAAAAGGCGCGACCTAGTATTTTTGAGCAAGAAGGCTGGGGCTATGTGGATTTTTACACGTATTTCCTCGTCTCAAGACAGTTCGATGCAGTAAAATTCCAAAGTAAAATTCCGGACTTTCTCAAGCGCCATCATATGACAGATGGAAGATACAACTTCCACATCGAACCCATGCTTCAAGCCTATATGCATTCTACAGCTGATAGACAACCAGGGATTACTGGAAGCTATCAGAATCTGTACATATTCGCCATCATCGGTGGATTTATTTTGCTGATTGCTTCCGTGAATTTCATGAATCTTGCTACTTCAAGATCTATGGAACGAGCCAAAGAAGTAGGTGTTAGAAAAGCCATCGGCGCCAATAAAAGTGATCTTATCATACAATTTATGTCGGAGTCACTGGCATTGGTATTTATAGGAGCACTGCTAGCGATTATTCTCGTCCTTATTTTTCTTCCCTTCATGGAAGCATTCTCTGGAAAATATTTTACTTACTCATCCCTCATCGATGGTAAGACTTTGGGAATTTTCGGTCTTGCGACAGCTCTTACAGGAATCTTGGCTGCTGGTTATCCGGCGTTGGTATTAGCAAACTTAAAACCCATTAAGGTATTAAAGGGTACTTTTAGTAATTCCAAAGGGGGGACATTTCTACGTAGAGGGTTGGTCGTTTTCCAATTTTTCCTTTCCATCTCCCTCATTGCCGGGACAGTTATTGTCTTTTCACAATTGAATCAATTGCAGCGGCAGGATCTGGGATTCCAGAAAGCACAACGACTTGTGATTGATTATAATTTTGATCAAAATGTCAACAATAACCTAGAAGCTATCAAAACAACTCTTGCAAAAGATAAAGATGTGCTATCGGTGACAGCTTCACGTACAGTGCCAGGTACATTTTTTCCAAATGCCGGCACGGAAATCATGTCTATTGATGGGAGTATGAGCCAATTTGCGCCTTCTCTTTTTGAAGTAGATGTAGATTTCATTCCAAATATGGGGATAAAAATGGCAGCAGGCAGGCCATATTCAAGAGATTTCCCAGCAGACACCGCTCACTCTCTGATAATTAACGAATCTGCTGCAAGACAATGGGGCTATTCAAACCCACAGGATATTATTGGAAAACCGTTTAGACAATGGGGTAAAGAGGGAACAGTAATAGGTGTAGTCAAAGACTTCAACTATCTTTCTTTACATCGCAAAATCGAGCCCCTGGCGCTGAGATTTGAACCCGGTAGTAGCCGCTATTTGACTATCAACGTTCAAAATATCAACCAACCAGAGACGATCACGCGGATAGGTAAGATCTGGAAAGAGCTCGTCCCCAATCGTCCTTTTTTATACAGTTTTCTAGATGATAATTTTAATCGGCAGTATGAGGCTGACTTCAACTTCAGAAGACTTTTTGCGGCATTCTCAGGTCTTGCTTTATTTATAGCCTGTCTAGGCTTGCTAGGACTTGTAACTTATACGGCCCAGCAGCGTACAAAAGAAATCGGTGTCCGTAAAATCCTCGGCGCATCTGTCTACAATTTGGTCTTGCTCCTTTCTTCGGACTTTATCAAACTATTGGTCATTTCATTATGCATTGCAACTCCTATATCTTGGATGGTGATGAATAAATGGTTGGATAATTTTGCCTATCATATTGACCCGAAGTGGTGGATGTTTGCCTTCTCAGGAATTTCCGTCGTTTGCGTCGCATTGATCACTGTCAGTTTTCAAACATTCAAGGCTGCTAAAGCTAATCCAGTAGATAGTTTAAGAAATGAATAATACAAAATGTAATCATTCTTTATCACGATAACAATATCCTAAGCACTTCAATAACACAAGAAATGATCAAACTAAAGCATATTTTCAAATGGTACGATACAGGAGGAACTCGTTCGTTCGTTCTTAAAGACATCAATTTAGAGATACAAGAAGGCGAATTTGTTTCCATTATGGGGCCTTCAGGATCGGGTAAGTCGACACTGCTCAATGTCATTGGACTGCTCGATGAACCAAACGAAGGGGATTATTATTTTATGGACGAAAATATCCTTTCCTTGAAACCAAAAAAAAGAACCGATTTGTTTCAATCCCATATGGGCTATATATTTCAATCGTACAACCTAATCGATGAACTCACTGTATACGAAAACATTGAAGCTCCTCTCATCTATAAAAAACTATCCGGCAATGAGCGAAAAGCCATTATAGCTGACATGCTTGATCGCTTCAATATTGTAGGTAAAAAGGATCTCTTTCCTTCGCAATTATCCGGTGGGCAGCAACAGATTGTAGGAATTGCCAGAGCATTGGCTATATCTCCGAAACTGTTGCTGGCAGATGAACCCACAGGAAATTTGAATTCAAAACAGGGAGAAGAAATGATGGAATTGTTCAAGCAATTGAACGAAGAAGGGGTTACAATCATTCAAGTGACGCATTCAGAGACAAATGCCATGTATGGTAAAAGAATCATTAACCTATTAGACGGGCAGGTCAAATAAACAGGAACGCAGAAAACGTATTTTTTCGATGAACTAAACATTTTTTCAGAATAATTGGTTTGCTATTTCCTTTCAAAAATGGTATTTTCGTTTATGAACGATAATGAATTAAAAGCTTTAATATCATTGTTGGATGATCCGGACATGACTATTTTTAAGGATATAGAGCATAAACTCATTACCTGTGGCCCGGAAGTCATCCCCTCTCTAGAAGCATCTTGGGAAAGTTCGTTTGATGTCCTGATGCAAACCCGTATCGAAAATATTATCCACAGTATACAGTTTGATCAGATTAGGAATGAATTGCAGGTGTGGAAGATGAGCAACTCATTTGATCTGCTCAATGGATTACTTATTGTAAACAGATATCAATATCCGGCAATGGATGTCGACAATATCATGTTTCAACTGGCTGAGATGAAGAGAGAGGTGTGGTACGAACTCATTTATGATATGAGCCCTTATGAAAAAGTACGGTTGCTCAACCACATTCTCTTTCAGGATTTCGGACTCTCCGGCAATACGACCAGCTACCATGATCCACAGAATTCTTACCTTAATAAGGTATTGGAAAGCAAAAAAGGAAACCCCATTACCTTGGCCTGTATTTATAGCATCGTAGCTCAGCGTCTGGATATTCCAATATATGGTGTCAATCTCCCCAAACACTTTGTATTGGCTTACATGGGCGATGGAGAACAAAATGAACAGCCCCTATTCTATATCAACGTATTCAATAAAGGGCAGATCATGAAGATGGAAGACATTCTCTCTTTTTTGAAACAGCTCAACCTCCCCGCAGCCAACGAATACATTCTTCCCTGTGACAATGTGGCCATCATCAAAAGAGTATTGCGCAACCTCGTAGCGTCCTATGACCAACTGGACAGTAGGGAGAAAAAAGAAGAAATTCAGATCTTACTGGATCTCATGGAGACACCTTAAACTTTAATCCCTGCCGTCGAAGTAAAGTCCCGCCGGAGTATAAGGAGATGCTCGAGTTACATCTGGCTTGACATTGCCCTGATCAGATATCTTAAATCGACTGATCAACTTGCTTGCCGGGTCAGACACAAACAAGAACACAGCGTCAGCCCTTCTATCTAGTGATACGTCAATGGGCTGCTTCAGTCCAGTCTCGGCTCCTGTGATAATCCGTGTAGGGACTATATCCCCAGCAGTCAATGTAGAGAATTTTTCAATAAGCAATATTCGGCCGTCTGATTCTTTATAGTCCGTCAATGCCAGCAAGTCAAGTTTTTCATTATAGGAGATGCCCCTGATATTATCCGCTCCTCTTATTGTATAAACTCGAGGGTTGACATTTGCAGCTGTCAATAAGGTGTCGAGATTGTCCGCGATACTCTCAAAAACCATTACCCCACCGTCGTTACCGGTTTTAGAGACATACAGATCTTTTCCCCTCATCGCCAATCCCCAGGGTCTCAATTCCTCACGCAGTTCGATTTTTTGTCCATACCTTACATATCCGGTCGCAATAGCACTATTAAACCGATAGATACCGAAAGGATTCGGATCACGAGTCCCGGCTCCCCCAGATTGTACCTTCGTGATATATAAGTATCTCCGTTCAGCAAATGTAGTTATACCTTTTGCGCTTCCTGTTACATTATGTGTTATTGGAAACCGATCAGTGGGAATACCCGTAAGCTTATAGTCCATAGAAGCCAATACCGTATCAGGCAAACTTGAATTATTTATACTACTTTGATACACACGCCTTAGGAGCGGATCAAAGTAGATGGCGGCCCCACCCTTAACACCCGAAATAATATTAACACCTTTTCGAAATTGAAATACATCCTCATTGTTACCATTCTCTCCTACTGAATCTGCCAATTCAATAATACCCATTGTTGGATATGCCGGAGCAGCCTGATTGGTATTATAATCCGAATAGGAAACATACAACCTTGCAAATCTATTATCCGGTCGTACAGGCTCATCATCGTTGCGCTTACATGCAGATAGTATAGTGACAAACAGGACGAACGACAGGAATACCTGAATGGATAGAGACTTATTTTTCATGTTTGATATTTAACTTAATTATAATACGCTGTTACAAAGGTATAAAATAGTTCCTCAATATGGAGACGCAATAGCACCTCCCTCCGCTACATTAACAGCCTATTGTTGCAAATATTGTTCAATTTCCTTAAAATTGCAATGTAATTAATCAGGAAGGATATGGAAGGTAAAGAATTTATGCGCGAAAAACTCGATTTACCCAATGAAGGAAAAAAATTGCTCCTTCATTCTTGTTGTGCCCCTTGTGCTGGCGAGGTCATGGAGGCTTTAATCGCTTCGGATATTGACTTTACCATTTATTTCTACAACCCCAATATACATCCCCGTAAGGAATACGACCTTCGCAAAGAGGAAAATATACGCTTTGCTGAAAAACATAATATTCCATTCATAGACGCTGATTACGACGTAGACCATTGGTTTGAATTGGCCAAAGGCATGGAGCACGAACCCGAAAAAGGCATTCGCTGCACGATGTGCTTTGACATGCGTTTTGAAAAAACTGCCGAGTATGCTGCAGCTAATGGATTTGACGTGATTTCGAGCTCGCTAGGCATATCTCGCTGGAAGAACATGGAACAGATCAATGACTGTGGATTAAGAGCCGCTGCGCGCCACGATGGCATGGAATACTGGACATTCAACTGGCGCAAAAAGGGAGGCTCTGCCCGCATGTTAGAAATCTCTAAAAAAGAAAAATTCTATATGCAGGAATATTGTGGCTGTGCTTATTCGCTACGTGATACCAATCATTGGCGATTGAAGAATGGTCGTGAAAGAGTAGAGTTAGGAAAAAATTATTACGAATAGAAACCCGCCTGTTTGTCCGATCTAAGGAAGGATTTATAACGATATAAAACGCTATAAATAAATTGAAAAAAATTTCCTTTCTATAAGATTTATAACTACCTTTGCAGGCTCAAATGCAGGATTGTGAAACATCTAAAACAATATAGAATACCATTCTCTGGGCTAAATGCAGGGAAACACAGTTTTGAATTTGACATTGATAAAAAGTTCTTTGAATGTTTTGAACATTCCCTTACTAAAAATGGCCATTTAACGGCAGCTGTTGATTTGCAAAAGCAAGAAAACATGCTTAATGTACATTTTGACATCAAGGGTACTATCCAACTCACCTGCGACATCTGTCTATCTGACTTTGCCTATCCCCTATCGATCAAGGAGCGCATCTTAGTCAAATTTACAGAAGAGAGTTGGGATGATAATACCGAAGAGGTCCTGATGCTCTCGAAGAATGATTATGAACTCGACATTGCCAGTCTACTCTATGAGTACATTAATGTGGCGGTTCCATACTATACGAGATGCAGTGAGCAAGGTTTGGATCAAACGTGTGACAACGAGATGTTGAATAAAATCAATCAATTCGATGCACCGGTAGAGGACAACGAACAAGAAAACATAGACCCGAGGTGGTCGGCACTAAGAAATATAAAAAATAACTAAAACGGAAATACGAGATGGCACATCCAAAGCGTAAAACTTCTAAATCAAGAAGAGACAAAAGAAGAACACATTATAAAGCTGAAAAACCTACATTGACTGTTTGTCAGGAAACAGGTTCAGTACATTTACCTCACCGTGCTTACACAGTGGACGGCAATTTATACTATAACGGTAAATTAATTATCGAAAACACAGCTGTTGTCTAACAATCTTTCAAGACTTTAAACATCCCAAAATAAGTATGAAATTTATTATTTTATGCTTTACTTTGGGATGTTTTTGCGTATTATTGAATTGAAAAATAATAACGAATGAAGATTGGTTTAGATATTTTAGGAGGTGATTTCGCTCCAGAATCTACGATTTTGGGAGCAATTGAAACTCAGAAAGTGTTACCCGCAGAACAACGTATTGTTCTCATAGGTGACGAATACGATGCTAAACAGCGCATCGAACAAGCAGGAGCGCGAATAGCCGATTTCGACTTTGTACATGCTCCTGAAATCATCGGAATGGGCGAACACCCTACCAAAGCTATTGCCAAAAAGCCAAACTCAAGTATCGTAAGGGGTTTTGAACTGTTGAAAAACGGAGAAATAGACTCTTTTGCTTCAGCAGGCAGTACTGGGGCAATGTTGGTCGGCGCACTATTCAGTGTAAAAGCAATTCCCGGGATCTTAAGACCAGCGATTGCCACAAACGTCCCCAAGGTAAAGGGTGGCAGTGGTTTGCTTCTAGACGTTGGCGCAAACGCAGATTGTAAACCTGAAATGCTGAACCAATTTGCTATACTAGGCAGCCTTTATATCGAACATGTCTGGGGTATTGACAGACCCAAAGTTGGGCTCATCAACATTGGCGAAGAAGAAGAAAAAGGAAACATATTAACCTCTACCACTTACCCCCTGCTCAAAAGCAACACTCAACTGAATTTTATTGGCAATGTCGAAGGAAGAGACATCTTCACAGACCTCGCAGATGTGATGGTATGTGACGGTTTTACAGGCAATGTAATCCTGAAGATGGCAGAGTCCTTTTACGTAGTTACCAAAAAGAAACAGATAAAAGATGAGTTTTTTGACCGCTTCAACTACGAACAGTATGGTGGCACCCCTGTATTGGGTGTCAATGCACCTGTTGTAATAGGTCATGGTATATCCACTCCCGAAGCGATCAAAAATATGGTTTTACTATCAAGAGATATGATACAGTCGAAATTAATCGACAAGATCAAGTCTATTTTCAATTAACACATTATGTCAAAAATTCATGCAGCTATTACAGCTGTAAATGGCTATGTTCCTGACTATATCCTCACAAATAAGGAGCTTGAAACAATGGTGGATACCAATGACGAGTGGATTGTCAGTCGTACAGGCATCAAAGAAAGACGCATTCTAAAAGGCGAAGGAAAGGCCACTTCTGACCTAGCCGTACCTGCAGTTGAAGGCCTTTTAAAAAAACGGGGGATCACAGCTAAAGACATCGAACTTATTATTTTTTGCACAAGTACGCCGGACATGTTGTTCCCGGCTACGGCAAACATCTTAGCCGATAAAATCGGTGCTGTAAATGCGTGGGGATTTGATCTACAGGCAGCATGCTCTGGGTTTCTCTTTGGACTTAATACTGCTTCACAGTTTATCGAATCTGGTAAACACAAAAAAGTATTAGTCGTAGGTGCTGATAAAATGTCGGCCGTAGTAAATTACAAAGATCGCAATACCTGCATTCTCTTTGGAGATGGTTGTGGCGCTGTATTACTAGAACCCAACGAAGAAGGGCTGGGAATTCAGGATGCCATCTTGAAGACGGACGGATCCGGTGGCCAGTTTTTAAACATTAAAGGCGGAGGATCTTTAAATCCTGCCTCTCATGAGACGGTAGATGCAGATATGCACTACGCCTACCAAGAAGGACGTACTGTATTTAAATTTGCGGTCACCAACATGGCAGATGTAGCTGCTGAAATTATGGAAAAGAACAACCTTACGGCCGATACGGTCAATTGGTTAGTCCCACATCAAGCCAATAAACGCATCATCGATGCTACAGCCGAACGTGTAGGACTACCCGAAGAAAAAGTAATGGTCAATATCCAGAAATACGGGAATACAACAAGTGGTACCATCCCACTTTGTCTTTGGGAATGGGAAAATCAACTTAAAAAGGGAGACAATCTGATTCTCGCAGCATTTGGCGGAGGATTTACTTGGGGCTCTATTTATTTAAAATGGGCGTATAATCCCCAATAATTTATTACCTTTAGAGGCTAATTTTTTTGGAATAACATTAAACATTTAAACATCTAAAACTTGCTAATATGAGTATGGATATCAAACAAATTCAAGATCTGATCAAATTCGTTGCCAAATCAGGTGTGAATGAAGTAGCGATTGAGGAAAAAGATTTTAAAATCACAATAAAGACGAATCAAGAACCCACATTTGTAACTGCTACAGTACCCACTGCAGCTCCAGTGGTAGCAGCGACTCCCATTGTTGCGACAACTGCGGCTCCTGCAACACCAGTTGCGACAGAGGATACGTCAAAGTTTATTACTGTGAAATCTCCGATGATCGGAACATTCTATCGTGCAGCTGGCCCTGGCAAACCGAATTTTATAAATGTAGGCGATGAGATCAGCGTCGGTAAAGTACTCTGTATTGTAGAGGCTATGAAACTTTTCAATGAAATCGAATCAGAAGTCTCCGGAAAAATCGTTAAAATCTTAATTGATGATGCGAAACCAGTTGAATACGATCAACCTTTATTTTTGGTAGATCCAAGCTAAGGATGACTTCTTCAAAAGAAGTTATCAGCATATTCAGCGAGAAAATCGCATAATAGTAGACATCAATTAAGACTCATGTTTAAAAAAATATTAATTGCAAATAGAGGTGAGATTGCCTTGCGCATCATTCGCACATGCCGTGAAATGGGTATCAAGAGTGTTGCCGTTTATTCGACAGCTGACAGAGACAGTCTACATGTCCGCTTTGCGGATGAGGCAGTCTGTATCGGTCCTCCTCCTAGTAAAGATTCTTATTTAAATATCCCCAATATTATCTCTGCAGCTGAATTGACAAATGCAGATGCTATTCATCCGGGCTACGGGTTTCTATCTGAAAACGCCCGTTTTTCAGCTATATGTGCAGAGTATGGCATCAAATTCATTGGTGCTACCGCTGACCAGATTGAAAGAATGGGGGATAAATCATCTGCCAAAGATACCATGAAGAAGGCTGGTGTCCCTACTGTACCAGGTTCGGAAGGTTTATTGCCCGACTTTAAGGAAGGTATCCGACTAGCGAACGAAATGGGGTATCCTGTCATCATTAAAGCTACTGCTGGAGGTGGTGGTCGCGGGATGCGTATCATTTGGAAAGACGAAGAGTTTGAACCAGCTTGGGATTCGGCAAGACAAGAGTCTGCAGCAGCTTTTGGTAACGACGGTCTTTATCTAGAGAAATACGTTGAGGAGCCTCGTCACATTGAGATTCAGGTGGTAGGTGATCAATACGGAACAGTATGTCATCTTTCAGAACGCGATTGCTCTATACAACGTCGTCATCAAAAATTATTAGAAGAGGCTCCATCACCTTTTATTACACCCGAACTACGCCAGCAAATGGGTGAAGCAGCAATCAAAGGAGCAAAAGCAGTGAACTATGAGGGCGCTGGAACAATCGAGTTCTTAGTTGATAAGCATCGCAACTTCTATTTCATGGAGATGAATACACGTATTCAAGTAGAACACCCAGTTACAGAAGAAGTTATCAACTTTGACCTGATCAAAGAACAAATTAAAGTAGCCGCAGGTATACCTATCTCGGGCAAAAACTATGAGCCGACGATGCATGCCATCGAATGCCGTATCAATGCGGAGGATCCCTTTCACAACTTCAGACCTTCACCAGGTAAGATCACGAATTTTCATTCTCCAGGAGGTCACGGCGTCCGTGTAGATACGCATGTATACTCGGGCTATACCATACCTCCAAACTATGACTCGATGATCGCAAAAGTCATCACAGTCGCACAGACTCGTGAGGAAGCTATCTCGACAATGGAACGCGCATTAAGCGAATTTGTCATTGAAGGTATACACACTACCATTCCACTTCATTTAAGGATATTGCGCGATCCTAATTTCAGGGCTGGAAATTTCACCACCAAATTCATGGAAACTTTCGATCTATCCGAATATCCTGAAGAAGAGGGGAATGTATAAAATTTCTTTTACATATTTAAAAAATACCATTCTTAAGAATAAGAATGGTATTTTTGTTTTTCGCGAACATATATTATGAGTAAAACGACTAAATCCAGCCTAGTTCAAGCTATTAAAGATAAAGGAAAGAATATTGAAGCCGAGATGTCATTCTTCGATCATTTGGAGATCCTTAGATGGCATATTATTCGTTCTGTAATTGCCGTTGCCGTATTTGCTACCCTAGCCTTCTCTTTTTATGATTTCGTGTTCAATGAAATCATCATGGGGCCTAAAAATTTAGATTTCTGGACCTATCGGATGATGTGTAAAGTGGGAGCACTCCTTCACATCGATGGTTTTTGTGTTGATAAAATTCCTTTTAATATTATCAATACGGAGATGGCTGGTCAGTTCATGTTACAGATCAACTCCTGTCTGATCACTGCCGTGGCCCTAGGTTTTCCATATCTCCTATTTGAAGTATGGTTGTTCATCAAACCTGCGCTAACAGATCTTGAGCGAAGATCGGCCAGAGGATTCATCTTCTACGCAACCTTCTTATTTGTCTTAGGAATGTTATTCGGCTACTACATAGTGGTACCCCTATCTATCAATTTCCTTTCCAATGTATCTTTAAGTGTAGAAATCACAAACCAGATTACGATCGACTCCTATCTTTCTACTATCGCTACACTATCTCTAGGTTGTGGTATTGTATTCCTATTGCCCATATTGATCTTTATCCTTTCTAAATTAGGCATAATGACACCGGAGTTTATGCGAGCCAGTAGAAGATATGCCATTGTTATCATCCTCATCATTGCCGCAGTCATTACACCAAGTGCTGACGTGATCACGATGCTGACCGTGAGTGCACCTATGTTCATACTGTATGAAATCAGTATCATGGTGTCTGCAAATGTGAAAAAAGGAAAAGAACAGAAAGAAAAAGAGTTTTACAGCAATAAATAAAATATGAGTATAGTAAAGACCATCGCTATCGGAGGCGATCATGCAGGATATGACTACAAAAGTGTGCTTATCCCATTTTTAGAAGAGTTAGGCTATATTGTTAAAGATTTTGGAACCTTTTCATCTGCATCTGTAGACTATCCAGACTTTGCACATCCTGTAGCTTCAGCCGTTGAAAGCAAAGAATTCGACAAGGGAATCTTAATTTGTGGTAGTGCAAATGGAGTAGCCATCACAGCCAATAAGCATCAGGGAATTCGTGCGGCTATTTGCTGGTTGGAAGAGATTGCGGCTTTGGCCCGCCAACACAATGACGCTAATATTGTCTGTATTCCTGCCCGTTTTGTAGATATCGATTTAGCAAAAACGATAGCACAAACCTTCATGACCACAGATTTTGAAGGTGGAAGACACGCCAACCGCGTGGACAAAATTTCCTGCTAAGCATAAATTATTCGCAGTAGGGTAGCATCCGCTACCCTATTTTAACACACCAACATATGATAAAGAAAATAGCACTAGTCCTTAGCGTCCTGCCTTGGTTGTACAGCTGTGCAATAGCGCAAGAGCCTATTCAAAAGAAATATGCAGATCTTCTGGACATTGACCATGCAAAGGCACATCTCTCTATTTTGGCCTCCAAAGAATTTGAAGGAAGGGGTACCGGTCAGGCCGGGGGGCAAAAAGCCGCACAATATATTGCCAAGCATTTCGAATCTTTAGGCCTAAAGGCTCCAAATGGAAGTTATTTTCAACCGTTGAAACTTTACAACTCCAAGTTTGAAGTCAAACAGTTCAATATTAACGGTCACAAGTATACAAATGGGAAACACTTCTATATTCTTGGCGACAATAAGGAAACCAAAGTACAAAGTGCTGAAATCGTATTTGTTGGTTATGGTATTGAAGATACAAAGTACAATGACTTTAAAGATCTAGACATTAAGGATAAAATTGTTTTATATATCGCAGATAGAGAACCCATTGACAAAAATGGCAATTCGCTGTTGACCGGGACATCGTCAAAATCCGAATGGTCTACATCCAGGAATAAGAGGATACAAAACCTGATGGCTAAAAAGCCAAAACTTATTCTGGCTGCAACCGCAGCAACCGAGCAAATGTTGACAAGAATGTCAGGGAGATTGACTGGAGGATCTTATCATCTTGGGGATCCTAAAACCAACGATGCTAGTGTCGAAAAATCTGCAGTAGCCTATATTACCTATACAATGGCAGACGATATTTTGAAACAAAAGGCATTGTCCATTGCCAAAGTGGAGTCCACCCCTACCTCTTCAGCAGCGATCATCAAGACTTCAATAGATGCACAATATGGTATGACAGATACACCTTTAAACGATCCTAATGTCCTCGGTCTACTAGAAGGTTCTGATCTAAAAGACGAGATCTTGGTTATATCAGGTCACTATGATCATGATGGGATAGATGCCAATGGTACTATTTTTCCTGGTGCAGATGACAACGGCTCTGGGACCACGGGTGTTTTAGAATTGGCTAGGGCATTTGCCAAAGCGAAGGCGGATGGTCATGGCCCAAGAAGAAGTATTCTATTTCTAGCTTTTGCAGCAGAAGAAAAAGGACTTCTAGGTTCTGAATATTACTCCGAAAATCCTCTTTTTCCTTTGAAAAATACTGTAGCCTGTCTCAACATGGATATGATTGGCCGTATCGATGACAAGCATCTCAACGGTAATCACAACTATATACATGTCATCGGCTCTGACAAATTAAGCTCGGAACTACACGCCATTAACAAAAAGGCAAATGACGACTATACAAAGATGGAGTTAGATTACATGTATGATGATCCTAAAGATCCTATGCGCATTTACTATCGCTCTGATCAATACAATTTTGCCAAACATAAGATTCCTGTGATATTTTACTTCTCAGGATTACATCCGCACTACCATACTCCTGATGATACTGTCGACAAAATCGATTTCCCCATGATGGTCAAACGTGAAAAGCTTACCTTCCACACCGCTTGGGAAATTGCCAATCGTGACAAAAGATTGATCGTGGACAGCAACAAAGAGTAAAACACAACCACTCAAGCCGTAGTTATTAAAATCCCTTTCCAATATATGGAAAGGGATTTTTTTGCACCTTTATACAACTAAGCTGTAGAGCATGACATCATCTATTCCATTTATCGTATTACACCAATATTTTTTTACGTCACTTTATCCATAAATCTAAACGAATGAAACTAAAAGATTAAACCTTTCTAGGAATTATATGTTTTCAAGTAAACACAGGATTTCAAGCAATAAGTAAAAATGGCATTTGTAGATTATTATAAAATACTTGGCGTCGATAAATCAGCTTCAAACGACGAAATAAAAAAAGCATATCGTAAGCTCGCAAGAAAATACCATCCAGACCTCAACCCCAATGATGAAACCGCAAAACAACGATTCCAAGAAATCAACGAGGCCAACGAGGTATTGACCGATACGGACAAACGGCAAAAATATGATCAGTATGGCGAGAATTGGAAACATGGGGAAGAGTATGAGAAAACCCAACAACGCCAAGGCGGTTACGGAGGCAACCCCTTTGGAAATACAGGTGGACAGCAGCAGCAGTATTCGGGCAACTTCGACGAAAGTCAATTTTCTGATTTTTTTGAGCAGATGTTTGGTAGTCGTCGCGGGGGTGGCCGACAGAGTACATTCAAAGGACAAGATTACAACGCCGAGCTGACACTTTCACTACAACAGGCATATACCACCCACCAACGGACCTTCACCATCAATGGAAAAAATATCCGTATTACTATACATGCGGGAGTGCAGGATGGACAAAAAATCAAATTAAAGGGACATGGTGGCGACGGAGTCAATGGAGGTCCTAAGGGTGATCTATATCTAACATTCAATATTGAGAAAGATCGCAAATATACACGAGAAGGTGACGATCTCTATACCACTCTTGATATCGATCTATATACGGCAATATTGGGAGGAGAAGCTCTTCTAGAAACCTTAGGAGGTAAGGTTAAGATCAATATCAAGCCTGAGACTCAAAATGGAGCAAAAATAAGATTGAAAGGAAAGGGATTTCCAGTGTATCGAGAAGATGATCGATTTGGAGACCTGTATGTTAACGTCAATATTCAGATGCCAAACGCACTATCCGAGGAAGAAAAAAATCTATTCAAGCAATTGGCTGCATTAAGAAAATAACACCATGGAAAATACAAAAATTAAAATCGCCGACTTTTGTCAATCCAGAAAGATAGAAACCTCCTTTATACAGGTGTTGGAAGAGAGTGACTTGATTCAGATTACCATCCAACACAATGAACAATATGTAGACGAGGATCAACTTAGGAATCTAGAACGATTTGCGGCCTTATACTTTGACCTTGATGTAAACCCGCAGGGGATCGAGGTGGCGCATCACCTTTTACAAAAAATAGAACGACTGCAGGAAGAATTGAGGATATTGAAGGCTACTCTACGAAGGTCACATCTATCTCCTTGATCGGTGACGTATAATCGTTGGCTAAATCTCTCTTTCTTCAGACCAGATTAAATTGTGTTTCAAATCAGTATATTCAATCCGGTATCGGCCCTTACAGACTTTGAATGCCACTAATGGCAACTGACCAGGATTGATTAACGTATAGACGGCAAGTTTACCTGTATGGACATCAGAAATGTTATAAATAGTGATTAATGTGTAGATACCTGTTAATTGCTTCACCCGTGGGATCTCTACATCGATACTTTCTACAGCCTCATCTCCACATGGAATATCCGTCTTGTCTGGTAAAAAGAAATGTCCACCGTCTTTTGTAGCTGACCGCATATTATTTCGGATCAATCTTTCAAAATCATAGTAAGCGCTATCCGACGTATTCGGACTGTAATATATCAGCCCTATTAACTTTTCACCTACGGGAAATACAGCATCAAAAACATCTACTCCTTTGTCGACGATTTTTCGAAAAAGATAACGCTGCCCCTCTATATAGTGTGGTACATATGCGCTCGTATCAACCTTATTGTCGCGGTTCACATAACTGATTACTCGATAGAAAGGTGAACGAGTTGGCTCCGCAGAAAACAAAATTTCAGTATTCGACGGAGACAGTCCCAATCTTTTTAGGAGCCTCCTTTGATGAGGGTAAAGCGCATCTATCCGAATACCCTTTCTTAATTTAGGCGTGTACAGCGTATAGTCTTCAAAAAGTTCCAACGTCAATTTCTTATCTATATTCTGATAATAAGGATCTCCGTTTATAACATATCCATTTTGAGCAAAGTCATAGGATTTACAACTACCCAGTAGTAGCGAGGTAGATAGTACAACAATTCTCCACATATTCAATAAAGTTTAAGGCTGTATGATTACTTACAGCCTTAAAGCATAATTTATTTGACAACATTTAACCTAATGGGTAGCGTATATGCGACCCGCACTTTACGTCCATTTTGGATACCAGGATTCCACTTCTTATCATAATTTTGAACGAGCTTTACAGCAGCCTCTCCTGTACCATAGCCAGGATCCTTTATACATTCGACATTTGTCAAACGTCCGTCTTCTTCCACAATAAATGACAGCTGAATTGTCCCGTTCACACCATTTTCGACCGCCTGCTTCGGATATTCGAAGTTGTCAGCTATGTATTTCATAAAAGCATTCAATCCCCCTTTAGGGCCTGGACTAATTTCAACTTCCGTGAAAAGCATGTTGCTTGCCTGCTCAGGTCTTTCCCGCTCCCCTTTCAGTGTTATCTTTGCTGGTGCTCTATCTTCGCTTCCATTATCCTCAGGCATAGCTTTTGAAAGCTGCCTCTGCTCTACACGTATAGGCATGAGATAAGATACACGCACAGGTTTTCCATTTTGTATTCCCGGAGACCATTTTTTTCCCGATCTCAATACCCGTATTGCCTCTTCTCCTGTACCATACCCTGGGGATTTCTTTATTTTAAAAGTCGATAGTCGCCCATCCTTTTCTACGACAAAACTCACTTCAACCGTACCTTCGATATTATGATCAACTGCTGCTTTTGGATATTTATAGTTCGTCCCGATATAGTTCATAAAGGCCTTCATACCTCCGGGAGGTTCGGGGTTTACTTCCACCTTCGTGAAAATTTCATCTCCCTGCTGTTGCACGCTTGCGATAGGAATCACTGCTTCCGACTGCTTGGATAAAGGTGCAATAAGCGCCGGCATACTGACATCCAACACTTCGCTTACAAGTGGCATATGGGTATCTACACTATCATTATAAGCCAAGGCAGTGAGGCTAATAAGAGAAATCAAAGGCAATATCAGCAGATATTTTAAGCGATTGATATTTTTGGATTTATGCTGAAATAACATCATAATTCGTTTCTTTAAAAATGATTGATTTGAAAACTCATGATACAAGACATGAGTCGGTACGTCTAATGCACTCGCTACCAGAATTTCTGCGTAAGTCTGTCTATCCTCTTGCGCAGAAAGCTCATCGGCGATGCACTCATGTAAAAATTTTAGTTCTTTTATATAGCAATGTAAGATCGGGTTGAACCAGTTGAAGATCCGAATCAATTCAGCAAACAGAATGTCATAGGTATGCCCCTGTTTCACGTGGATACTTTCATGCACACGAATAATTTGCGAATCCCGAGCATCATTACCTATATAAATCTTATGCAAGAAGGAAAACGACATTTGTCTATTCGACTGTTGCAACAATCTCATCACGACAAACAAGCGGAAGAGTAAGTAAAGGAACGCCACCCCCACAGATATCCAATACACCTGCTGAAAATCCATTCGAATTGTTTGGGGCCTCAAAGCAACCTCCTCGCCCTGAATAGCAATCATTCCCATCTTGATCGTAGGCACGACTTCCTTTCCATACCAGGTCCCTTTGAAATCCACAAACTGTAAGGTGGGAAGTAGAAGTGACAACAGCAATGCGGCCAAAAGGTACGTGCGATTCCAATAGAAAAATGTCAGCTTCCGCATGAGAACATGGTAGATCGAATAAAAGAAAATCATACTCACATTGGCAATGATCAGATAGGTCGTCATAATTTGCTTTTCTTATGGTTTACAGGTATGCAGCATACCCCGAATATCTTATTCAGGCAATTGTCAGAGATTAATACTAGTATTAGTCTCTGACAATTCAACTCAGGATTTCTTGACGGTATTTCCGTTAAACTTCTTAATCTCAAGAACCCCGACACCGTCGACGGTCTTTAAGCCTATGGTCATCTCATATTGGCTTCCCATATTTTTCCCATCCAATATCGCCGGTGCCCATGCACCTTGCTTAGCAATCAAACTCCACAACTGGGCACCTTGACCATTACGCATTTCTTTAACGACCTTATAGTGCGAAGGTTCACCTTTTTCGTTGATTGAAAATTGAATAGATACCTCTCCATTCTTATTCTTTTGAATAAGTTCATCATCATACACAAAACTACCCATAATCGCTTTTTGGAACTGTGCCATTCCCCCAATCGGGGAGGCATGAACATCTACTCGCGTATAGTCGGGCATAAACCTACCCTTACCGTCAAATTTCAGTGCTATCCAATTTTTAGAGGAAACCGCCTTTGCACCGTCCATCGCAGGGTTCCATTTTGTTTGTGAGATAAGACGGGTTATTTCCTTTTTGAAAGACTCTCCCAATTCAGTATCCACTATGATATCAGAAGGTATTCCTTGATCGTTAATAGTCAATTTTACTCCCATGAAAGGATCCACATCTTTACTGTTCAATTTACGAGGCATCTTAAAATTGTTGGACAGCCAATCAATTAGCTCTCCCTTCCCCATGACAGGAGTCGCTCCTTTCTTCGTCTGGCTTGGCTCCACATTCAATTGGATAGGAAGCATATACGCCACACGGACCGCTCTACCATTCTGTACCCCCGGGCGCCAGTTTTTAGCTTGCTTCATCAATGCAACTGCGGTTTTTCCAGTACCATACCCCAAATCTTCTTTGACGTTGATATGTGTGAGTGATCCATCCTTCTCCACGATAAAGGAAATCTGCAATGTTCCATTCACACCAGCTTCCACAGCTTCAGCCGGAATTTTATAATTTTGACCTATCCACTGGCGAAAAACAGCCATTCCCTCAACAGGTTCAGGGTTGTGTTCGACGGCAGTAAAAAGTTCATTGCCTACTGAATCCTTAACCAGTATCATTGGGATCTGTTCCTTCCCTGATTCATCGTGATTACTAACACTGACTATAGGTTGTATGGAGGAGTAGTCAGCATCTATGTCCCCACCGGACATAGGCAATACTACATCTGCGACCTTATCCTCAAGGCTAGCAACCATATTCTTTGCTTTAGAGGTATTGAATACCATCGTAGACCCTGCAACCACTAATAATACGGGTACTATTGACAAGTACAAATACTTATGTCTTTTTTGCGATTTACTTTTAAATAACATCATAATTCTTTTCTTTAAAAAGGAGTGATTAGAAAATTCGTTCGTCAATCTCAATTGATCCACATTCATGGCATGCGCTACCAATAGTTCAGCATACGCCACTCGATCTTCGGAACAGGCTTCATCAGCCAAGCATTCATGTTGGAACTTTAGTTCCTTTGAATAGAAATATAAAATAGGATTAAACCAATTGAACAATTTTACCAGTTCGATCAAAACAATATCGTAAGTATGTCCTTGCTTTACATGCACTTGCTCGTGAGATAGAATTGTGGTATTATTTTCCATGTTTTGCCCCAAAAAGATTTTATTAAAAAAGGAAAAACTCAAATTATTCCCTTTAAGCAAAATCATCCTGCGAAGACGGACTATTCGATACCCTAACCACAATACAGAGATCAATACTCCTAACCAATAAAGAGGTGATAGCAAATCCGTTAGATACCATTTATGGCTTACTTGTCCTATAACAACCACATTAAGGTCCATCACGCTGGTCAAATCTATTGTCGGTAGCGCCTCTTGTAACATTTCATGGGACGATAAGTCTATAAACAGACCTATAGGCACTAATAAAGACGTGATTACTGCTCCCAGTAGATAACACCTATTCCAATGAAAAAATGTTAATTTCTTAAAAAAGAAACTATACAAAGCATAACCTGTCAACAAGGAGAGATTAACCAATATCAAGTATATCATAATCTAAAAAGTCTACAATCTGGAAATAGCACTTACTTATGTTTGTTTAACAATGCTAGAATATCATCCAACTCTTTAATATCCATCTTCTTTTCCTCCAAGAAAAACGAAAGCATCCGTTTTGGGGAATTGTCAAAATAATTGGTTAAGAGTTTTCCTGTTATTACTTTTTTATATTCTTCTTTCGTAATCTTTGGCAGATACTGGTGACTTTTGCCAAAAGATACGTGCGTCAGAAAACCCTTGGTTTCCAAAATACGCACGATTGTAGATACGGTATTATATGCCGGCTTGGGCTCAGGAAGTCTTTCGATGATATCTTTAACAAATCCTTCTCCCATCTCCCACAACTCGTGCATAATCTGTTCTTCTGCTTTGGTTAATTCCTTGAATTCGTTCATAATATTTAAAATAAAAAGACAAAATTGTCTGTAATCGATTACACAACAAGTTTAAAACTAAGATTTTAGTTTTACAACTAAAATCTTAGTTTTAAACACAAAGCATTGATAATCAGGTATAAAATTTAATAAGTGAAATATAAAATGTAATAGAGCTAGTCGTCGAGTGGTTTACTACGAGACTGCTTGAGCCGAGATCTCAGCCTTTTTCGATCCAATCGATCTACAATCTTTGAATACGGTATTTTGGTTTTCTTACGTGCTTTGACTGGCGTCAGTGCATCCGTTAAAAGTCTTTGAAAACGTTCAATTACAATTTCTTTATTCCGCAGTTGTGATCGGTCTGTATCACATTCCAGTTGCAAGAGTCCTTCCTTATTAATCCGATTGGCCAGTACGTATAAAATCTTGGCCTTTTCTTCCTCTTCAAAGATTTGGCTAGCATTGACATCCCACTGCAAGAGTACTTTAGAAGAGACCTTGTTTACGTGCTGCCCTCCTGCCCCCCCGGATCGCGTAAACTTAAAATTCAGCTCGGCAACTAATGCCTCTTTATTCATTAACATGATTTAAACCTAAACAAATTTGCGCATAAATACAAAATCTCCTCCCTTGTGACAGGAACTATAAATTAGTAGATCACCACCTGAAATCGTTGAATTTACAAAGCGAATAAGCGAAGGTCTGTCAGTTCACAAATTTGACTTTTAAAGGGACTTTATACGGACTTCATTCGGACATAGTCCGAGTATTAGCCGAATTATTTCGTATAATAACCGATTAATATACCTGAAGTATCCGGTTATTAATATCATTTAGATAGAAACAGTCTATCAGCTGGTTGACTGGAGATCAAACAGACTCTCTATCGAAAGAGTATGCCTAAAATCCGGCTTGATATACAGTATACTTCATGTAGTTTGTAGCGATATAGAGGCGACAATAATAGGCCTGGTGTTACCACAACAAAGAAATTCAAACCGATTACCTCTTAATCTGTATCAGATTAAAATCAGGCAGTTGAAATTTTGCATAATTATGGCAATTGAGGTGCAGTTGTCTTACAGAAATAATCTTTACTTTGCAGTAGATAAATTTTGACATATAATAAAGATGAAAATAGGAATAGTCTGCTACCCTACCTTTGGAGGAAGTGGCGTTGTCGCAACAGAGCTGGGCAAAGCCTTAGCTGCAAACGGTCACGAGATCCACTTTATCACCTACCGCCAACCTGCACGTTTGGACTTTTTCTCCGAAAATCTTTTTTACCACGAAGTAGCGGTATCACAGTATCCATTGTTTGACTTTTTACCCTACGAGTCTGCTCTGGCCAGTAAGCTTGTAGATGTGGTTAGATTTGAAAACCTAGATGTACTACATGTACACTACGCCATCCCACACGCCTCGGCGGCCTTCATGGCTAAGCAGATTCTGGCCACGTATGGTATCAATATCCCAGTCATTACAACATTACATGGAACAGATATCACACTTGTAGGCAAAGACAAGAGCTTCAGCCCGGTCGTCACTTTCTCTATCAATCAGTCCGATGGTGTGACAGCCGTATCCGAAAATCTCAGGTCCCAGACACTAGAGTATTTTGAAATCAGTAAAGACATCAAGGTAATACCAAATTTTATCGACCTCGAACGCTTCAGTAATAAGGATCGATCGCATTTTAAGAAGGCTATTGCACCTGCCGATGAGCGGATATTAATTCATACGTCCAACTTCCGTAAAGTAAAGAAGACAGACGACGTCATCAGAATCTTCCAAAAGGTCAATGAAAAGATTCCGAGTAAACTGTTGATGGTGGGTGATGGTCCCGAGCGGAGGAATGCGGAGGAACTATCCCGCCAGCTGAATGTCAGCCATGATGTTCGCTTCTTAGGAAAGCAAGATGCGATCGAGGAGATATTATCAGTGTCTGATCTATTTCTTATGCCCTCAAGTTCCGAGAGTTTTGGTCTTGCAGCATTAGAAGCAATGGCCTGCAAGGTCCCGGTAATCTCGACTAATACGGGAGGTCTTCCAGAATTGAACATCAATGGAATAACAGGTTTTCTGAGTGACATCGGTGACGTGGATGAGATGGCGGCTAACGCTATTTATATTTTAGAGGACTGTGAACGGTTGTCTAAATTCAAAGATGCGGCGCTATTGCGGGCCAAAGATTTTCAGCTAAGCAATATTATGCCCAAATATGAAAGCTACTATCAACAGATCGTCGAACAGGTCAAAAAAGGTTAATTTCTTTACGATTACAGCAAGGGGGATTAAAAAAAATATCATATCTTTGGCTTTTGGAAAACTTCCAAAAAACAATCATGAAATATAAACGTATCCTACTCAAACTCAGCGGAGAAGCCTTAATGGGCGAACAGAACTATGGTATTGACATCAACCGTGTCAGACAATATGCTAACGACATTAAAGAAATCCATGATTTAGGTCTTGAGGTCGCGATTGTCATTGGCGGAGGCAATATATACAGAGGGCTTAGTGCTGAGCAATCGGGCATGGACCGTGTACAGGCTGATTATATGGGAATGTTAGCGACTGTCATCAACAGTATGGCACTACAAGATGCGCTCGAAAAGGTCGCATTGAAGACGCGCCTATTAACAGCCATCAAAATGGAGCAAATCTGCGAACCCTTCATCCGTAGAAGAGCCGTAAGACACTTAGAAAAAGGCAGGATTGTCATCTTTGGTGCTGGAACCGGAAATCCATATTTCACAACGGATACAGCTGCTTCTTTAAGAGCTATTGAAATCAATGCTGATGCTGTACTCAAAGGCACAAGAGTAGATGGTATCTATACCGCCGATCCCGAGAAAGATCCTACTGCAACCAGATTTGATGAGATCTCCTTCACTGAAGTATATAATAAAGGGCTTAATGTAATGGATATGACAGCCTTTACGCTTTGTCAGGAAAATAATCTACCTATCATTGTATTTGATATGAACAAACCAGGTAACCTGAAAAAACTGGCGAATGGGGAGCACGTTGGAACAATAGTAAGATAACAACGAATTAGAAAAATAATAAACATACATATGAACGAACTGATTTCTCTTCAACTTGATGACTGTAAGGATTCAATGACTAAAGCAGTATCATTCACGGAGTCTGAATTGACAAAAATCCGTGCTGGAAAAGCATCACCATCTATGTTAGATGGTATATCTGTGGATTATTACGGAAGCCAAACACCATTAGCACAGGTAGCCAACGTAAACACGACTGATGCCCGCACGATCGTCATTCAACCTTGGGAAAAGTCATTGATCAATGCGATCGAAAAGGCTATCACCGATTCCAATCTAGGTTTAAATCCTCAAAATGACGGAATTGTCATTCGCTTAGTCGTTCCGATCTTAACAGAAGAAAGAAGAAGAGACCTCGTCAAGAAAGTAAAAGAAGAAACAGAGAAAGGGCGCATTGGCATCCGTAATATTAGAAAAGACACGAACGAGTCTATCAAAAAACTAAAAAATGACGGAGCTTCAGAAGATGAGATCAAAGCTGGCGAAGGCGAAGTACAAAAATTAACCGATAATTTCATCGCTCAAATAGACAAACTATCTGAATTGAAGGAAAAAGATATCATGACAGTATAAGGTATACCAATCTATTAAGAAAGGTCTTCGTCTAAAAATGAAGGCCTTTTTTAATGTCTACCCATACACCAAGAAAATACATCAAGATTGGTACAGCTACCTTTGGGAAGAACCATTTCATATCAGCAATCTCAAGGCATATGAATGCATTCTTTTCTTTATCGTCTAAATATTATGTAACTTAACATACTATTATGATCTTTAGACAAACGATGAGCAACTCTAGACGAAAATTTCTAAAGCAAGCTGGAATAGGTGTTTCAGCCGCTTTTCTAACTCCGCAACTCTTTTCATGTACATCTAAAAAGATGGAGGAGGGTCCTTTTCAACAAATCGGTATACAATTGTATACACTTCGTGATGAATTGGCAAAAGACCCGGTTTCTACCCTAAAAAAAATTGCACAAACCGGATATAACCATGTGGAGACATTTGGAGTCGACGTCCAAAAAGGATCTTTTTTTGGTCTGCCAGTTAAAGATTTCAAAAAAATATTAGAGGATAACAATCTAAAAACTCATAGTGGTCATTACGATCTATCGAAATACTTAAGCAAGACACATACAGACAAGGAATCTGTAGAACAATACGTCGAGATAGCCCACGAGCTAGGCCAGTCCTATGTAGTCGCTCCCGTCACCCCCATGTTCGATATTAATGCATTAAAATCACAGGACTATCAGTATGCAGCCGATCAGTTAAACAAAGCAGGTGAGCTTGCTAAAAAATCGAATATAAAAATGGGTTACCACAATCACTTTTGGGAATTTAGAGACCAACCTAACGGTACAAAAGGCTTGGATATTCTAATTGCATTTACGGAACCTGATTTGGTTGATTTTGAACTGGATCTTTATTGGATCGAAAAATCGGGTTTGAGTCCGCAATCTTATTTTGAAAAATATCCAAATAGATTTTCTATGTGGCATGTGAAGGATATGGATAGGGGATTTACAAACCCCATCGTAGGCAGTGAGCAAGATAAGCTTGGCTTCGAAGCCCTCATGAAGGAGATTAAATATGCAGAAGTAGGCTCAGGAAGTATTGACTTTGCAAATATCTGTAGATATGCCGAAAAGTCAGGATTAAAATATGCCTTTGTGGAGCAGGATGACATCTATATGCCAGACAAATTTGCAAGTATCAAAAAGAGCTATGATTACGTAGCGACTAAACTTGCTAATATCAAATAACAGAAGAGGGAAGTAATACTTCCCTCTTCTGTTATTTAAAATTTCATGTTCTCAATCTCAGCCGCAGTCTCCTCGACTTTAGCGCCAAGCTCCTTTTTGAATGCTATTAGATTCTGTGTAATTCTTGTATCTGCTGTCCCCAATATCTGGGCAGCAAGAATTCCAGCATTTTTCGCTGCATTCAACGCAACTGTGGCTACAGGGATACCATTGGGCATCTGTAGAATAGAAAGTACCGAATCCCATCCGTCTATTGAGTTGGAGGACTTGACCGGCACCCCTATCACCGGCAAATGGGTAATAGATGCAACCATACCTGGTAGATGAGCTGCGCCACCAGCACCAGCAATCACGACTTTCAAACCTCTTCCCGCAGCTTCCTTGGCGTAGTCAAACATACGTTGAGGAGTACGGTGTGCAGAGACAATTGTCACTTCAAAAGAGACTTCCAACTGCTTTAGGACTTCAATTGCATCTTGCATTACAGGAAGATCTGATTTGCTCCCCATAATAATGCCTACAAGTGGGCTGTGTTCTAAACTCATCATTAATTATGCTTTTACTTTTAATATCTCTTGTACTTTACGGGCGTTGCTGATGGCCAATTCACGGTTATCATTGACAATACAGACGTGACCCATCTTGCGGAACGGTTTGGTATATTTTTTACCATATAAATGGAGATATACTCCGTCCATAGCTAATATTTCCTCTATTCCTTCATATTTTGCTAATCCTTCATATCCTTCCTCTCCGAGTAGATTGATCATTACTGCATTGGTACGTGTATTGACATTACCTAATGGCAAATTGAAGATGGCACGTAGATGTTGGGCAAATTGCGAGGTGTAATTGCCTTCAATAGTCTGATGTCCACTGTTGTGAGGTCTGGGAGCCAACTCATTGACCAGAATTTCACCTTGCTTGGTTAAGAACATTTCAACGGCCAGAAGTCCGACTATCTGCAAATCATGCGCGATCTTCTTAGCAATCTCTTCCGCTTGCTGTTGGATATCAAAGGTCAACATGGAAGGCGAGATTAGAAATTCGACTAGATTCGCTTGAGGATTAAACTCCATCTCCACCATCGGAAATGCGGAGATATCACCCCTATCATTACGAGCAACGATAACCGCGATTTCCTTTTCAAAATCGACCCACTCTTCAATAATACTTGGCTCTTCAAATGCGGTTGACAAATCTTCCACGGATGTGATCTTCTTCACCCCTTTTCCATCATATCCATCTCTTCTTAGCTTTTGGATGTAGGGTATAGACAGATTAGCATTGTGCAAATTATCCTTTGTAGATATCAATTGGAAGGGAGCCGTAGGAATATCATTTTGTTTAAAAAATTGCTTCTGCAGTCCTTTATCCTGAATCAACCGGATGATACGCGATTGTGGGAACACCTGTACCCCTTCTTCCTCTAATTTTTCTAACGCATCGACATTGACCTTTTCAATTTCAATCGTTAACATGTCCAGGTCTTTCCCAAAATTGTAAACTGTATGAAAATCACTCAATGATCCGACCTCAAATCGATTGCACAACTTGCGGCACGGCGCATTCTTGTCCGGATCCAAGACATGTACGTTTACGTTATAATTAATTGCTTCTTGGATGACCATCCGCCCAAGCTGGCCTCCGCCCAATATTCCCAACTGCAATTCCCCATAAAAATCCTTTGCCATAAATCTTATTATATTTTAGCGGTTTTGGGATGAAATAGACTTTCCCCCAACACACTTTCTTTTTCTATTTTCTTTTGTAGTTCTAAAAATGCACCGATAAGTGCCTCTGGTCGAGGTGGACATCCCTGTACATACACGTCTACTGGAATGATCCGATCGACGCCTTTCACCACGTGATATCCGTGCTGCCAATAAGGCCCACCACAATTGGAACAAGACCCCATTGAGATGACATATTTCGGTTCAGGCATCTGTTCATAAAGCTTGCGAATACGATCTGCCATCTTAAAAGTGACTGTCCCCGCAATGATCATAACATCAGACTGTCTAGGAGAAGGTCTAGGAAAGACACCCAGCCGGTCCAGATCATACGTGGCTGCCATCGCTCCCATCATCTCAATCGCACAACAGGCTATTCCGAAACTAATAGGCCACATGGAAGAAAGCCTAGCCCAATTGAGCAGATCATCCAATTTAGCGACGACAACCCCATTATTCTGTAATTGATTTTCTAAACTCATGATGTGGATCCTGGTTTTCTAAATGTAGGCTTAAATCCGATTTTAGGTTTTACATCTACTTTGTCTGCTGATACAGCATCAGCTACGGTGGTTTCCGATACACTATAGTCCCTTATGGTATAGCTCCGATTATTAAGCGCGTCATATGCTCCGGCAGGAATATTGACCTGTACCGAAGGAGTGACATGAATAGGTTTGATCCATTCCAAATCCCCTCTACGCCATACATATACTAATCCCAAAATCAGGACACCAAGGAATAACGCCATTTCTACCATTGTAAACCAGCCCCATCTACCATCCGCCTGAATCAACTCCTGTTGACCAAATACAGTCGCCCAAGGAAACACAAAGATGAGTTCTACATCAAAGAGTAGGAAAACCAAAGCAATGACATAAAATCGGGGATTGAATTGTATCCAGGCAGTCCCTAGAGATTCCTCTCCGCACTCATATGTGCTCAGCTTGATTGGGTTAGGTTTTTTGGGTGAAATCACCTTGGCTAAGAATATGGTGGCGCATACCAACAATATTCCTATCAAAGCAACGATAAGAATCTTGCCGTATTCCGATAACTGCGCGGGATCATCCATAACACAAAATTAGTATTTTTTTATTACTAAACTTAAATAAGGTTATTTTTAAATACTATCCAGATGGACACTTTTTAAAAATAACCTTATCAATTTTCTTTCTACTATTGAGAAATGACTATTTAGTGGCAGAGAAACTTTAATAGTTAGAACCGCAGCAACGGACGTCCGCTATCTACCTGGCATTTTGGGCATATTGCGCATCATTTTGGCAGCCATAGCAGGATTAGACATCTGCTTCATCACTTTACGCATATCTCCAAACTGCTTCATGAGTTTATTGACTTCGTTAATATCCGTACCTGATCCTTTCGCTATACGGATGCGTCTCTTTTGATCGATAGCATCTGGATTTTCGCGCTCAAATGGAGTCATAGAATCGATAATCGCCTCAATAGGCCTAAATGCATTGTCATCAACCTCGACATCTTTCAATGCTTTTCCAACGCCAGGTATCATCCCCATCAAATCTTTCATATTTCCCATTTTTTTGATCTGTTGGATCTGGGATTTAAAATCATTGAAGTCAAATTTATTTTTGCGAATTTTCTTTTGTAATTCAGCAGCTTGTTTTTCGTCAAATTGCTGTTGTGCACGCTCTACTAACGACACAACGTCACCCATACCTAAGATACGAGAGGCCATACGCTCTGGGTAAAAGACATCCAGCGCCTCCATTTTCTCACCTGTACCTATAAATTTGATGGGCTTATTGACCACAGATTTAATAGAAAGTGCCGCCCCTCCTCTAGTATCACCATCTAATTTGGTTAATACCACGCCAGTGAAATCCAGCCTATCATTGAACGCTTTGGCTGTATTTACAGCATCCTGACCAGTCATAGAATCTACAACAAAAAGGATTTCCTGTGGTTGTGTAGCTTCTTTTACCGCGGTAATCTCGACCATGAGTGCCTCATCTATCGCAAGGCGACCAGCAGTATCGATAATCACTATATTATGGCCATTGCGCTTCGCCTCTTCTACACCGGCCTTGGCGATAGCAATAGGGTCATTGGATTCGCGATTGACAAATACAGGAACACCCACTTGACTACCCAACACTTCCAACTGGTCAATTGCAGCTGGACGATAAACGTCACCAGCTACCAATAAAGGTTTTTTACCTTTTTTATCTTTTAAATAATTAGCCAACTTTCCTGAAAAAGTCGTCTTACCAGCACCGTTAAGTCCAGCAATCAGGATTACAGTAGGATTTTTAGAGATATCCAGATCAGTGACAGAGCCTCCCATAAGCTCAGTCAATTCATCATTCATGATCTTGGTCAACAACTGACCAGGAGAGATACTGGTCAACACATTCTGTCCAAGCGCCTTTTGCTTTACGTCATCTGTAAAGCTTTTGGCCGTTTTATAGTTAACATCCGCATCCAATAAAGCTTTACGGATTTCTTTCATTGTCTCCGCGACGTTGATCTCTGTAATATTACCTTGTCCTTTTAATACTTTAAAGGCTCTATCTAGTTTATCCTGAAGATTCTGAAACATGATAATTATAAGTCTTTTTTTTGAAAGTGTTTTCTTCTACGGTCAAAATGGACCCTCACTGTACTTTTCCGCCTACCAGCAGCAATACGTCGTGACGGTTTTTTCTTGATAAGGCACAAAGTTACAAAATTGCCTTGAAATGAAGGACATACTTTATAATGAAACATTCTTATATAATAAGGGGCGGATGATCAACTCATCCACCCCTTAACTAAATCTGTAAAAAGCAAGTTTGGCTTAATCCCTTCGTCCTCCAAAAAGGATAGAAGCGTAGTATAGTAAGGTCACCAACGCGGAGAGCGCTGCGACGACATAGGTCATTGCAGCCCATTTTAATGCATCTTTTGCACCGTCATGCTCTTCTCTACCATGTGTAATACCTGCATTATTTAACCAAGCTAAAGCCCTATTGGAAGCATCAAGTTCCACGGGAAGTGTCACAAAACTAAAAACAGTCGTAATAGCCAGTGCCCCCACTCCGATAGCGAGTAACCAATAATTTCCGCCTTTTGAAATGGCAAACATAATCACACCGGCCATCAAGATCCAAGAGGTCATTTTGGAGGCAAAGCCTACCATTGGAACCATAGCGGAACGAAATTGCAACCATGAGTAAGCTGTGGCATGTTGCACAGCGTGACCACACTCATGCGCAGCAACTGCCGCCGCTGCAATGCTCCTGCCCTCATACACTTCGGGGCTTAAATTAACCGTTCTGTTCTGTGGATTATAATGATCCGAGAGCTGACCATCAACAGAAATAATCTGTACGTCATAGATCCCGTTATCATTTAACATTTTTTGCGCAATCTCTCGTCCAGACATACCACTTGACAGGGGTGTCTCCGAATATTTCTTAAACTTACTCTTAAATCTCCACTGGACAACAAAGCTAACGACCATGATGCCCACAAATAATATTATATACATATCTTTTTCTGTTTTTTCTTTATTTACAATTTATTCTTATCAAAAGGTATTCCACGTATCAAAATCACTTCTTTAGAATCAACTAAAATACAAAAATGGCTGAATCTGACAAAAAATTAGTCCGGTATTTCCTTCCAATATGACATAATATCAGTAAAAAAGGGAGCATCTTCTCGAAACTCCCTTTTTTCTTAACACACAGGATCAGTTTTAGATCATCCTATCTGCAAGATCATATTATGTTCTTCAATCATTTTCCGCAGATTACTCAATGCGTAACGCATCCTTCCCAAAGCAGTATTAATACTTACCTCGGTGATATCTGCAATCTCTTTAAAGCTCATCTCACAAAAGTGACGCATAATCAAAACTTCTTTTTGGTCGTCAGGAAGTAATTGAATGATTTTACGCAAATCGATATCACGCTGGTCACGAACCATCTTAGATTCTGCACTATCATCCGCAAACTGAAGCACCTCAAATATATCAAATCCATCAGCATTGATAACGGACGGTGCCCGCTTCTCTCTTCTAAAATGATCAATGACCATATTGTGTGCAATACGCATCACCCAAGGTAAAAATTTACCCTCGTCGTTGTAACGCCCGGCTTTAAGTGTATTAATAACCTTGATAAAGGTCTCTTGGAAGATATCTTCTGCAAGATGCTCGTCTTTGACTTGAAGATAAATAGACGTATAGATTTTGGATTTGTATCGGTCTAGCAAAACTTCCAAACCAGATTCATTACCATCTATATAAGCATGAATTAACTCTTGATCGCTCTTCTTTTTATTTAATAGTTTCATAACGTTTTCCCCAACATTTAACAGTTAGCATTCTATTAATAAGTACTGAATTTATAAGAGTAAATCTATGCTATAGGCGATTCGAGTTTTAGTTTTTTATTTCTTTTTCAACAGATCAAATAGAGTGAAAATAAATGGTTAATCAAATTTTGAGCCACATTTTTAACATTTCTTCACATATTTAACAAAAAAGCTCCGCCGTTACCAGCAGAGCCTTTTTTAATTACCCCAATTGGGTCTATACTATTTATACAATGGAAACTGTGCCATCATCTCTCTCACTTTTCCGTGAATCTTTTCTAATTCGCTATCGTTGCTATGGTTTTTAATCGCAGCATCTATCAATTCACCGATTTGTAAGATTTCGGTTTCTTTGACACCACGAGTGGTAATCGCTGCTGTACCAAAACGTACTCCTGAAGTTACAAAAGGTGAACGTGTGTCAAAAGGCACCATATTCTTGTTTGTGGTGATACCAGCTTTCCCTAAAACCGCCTCAGCCTCTTTACCTGAAATATCCTTGTTGCGTAGGTCGACCAACATCAAGTGATTATCTGTACCTCCAGAAATAATCTTATAATCTCTTTCCACGAAGAACTGAGCTAATGCAGCCGCATTCTTCTTCACTTGAACGATATACTCCATATACTCATCAGATAGTGCTTCGCCATAGGCAATTGCTTTGGCTGCAATAGTGTGCTCTAAGGGTCCACCTTGAGTACCTGGGAATACGGCCAAATCCAACAATTGCGTAATGGTACGGATCTCACCTTTAGGAGTCTTGATACCCCAAGGATTTTCAAAATCCTGCCCAACCATGATCATACCTCCACGAGGTCCGCGCAGTGTTTTGTGTGTAGTGGTCGTCACAATATGACAATGCGGAAGTGGATCGTTCAACAAACCACGTGCAATAAGTCCTGCTGGGTGCGAAATATCGGCCATAAGCAAAGCTCCGATTTCATCTGCCACCTTACGGATACGTGCGTAATCCCAATCACGGGAATATGCAGACGCACCACAGATAATCATCTTCGGTTTCTCACGCAAAGCAGTCTCTTCCAATTGCTCATAATCGATCAAGCCGGTATCTTCTTTTACACCATAAAATAAGGGCTCGTATATCTTTCCAGACAAATTCGCTGGTGATCCGTGTGTCAAGTGACCGCCATGTGATAGATCAAGACCTAGGATCTTATCTCCTGGCTTCAACGTCGCCAAGAACACAGCGGCATTGGCTTGTGCACCAGAGTGTGGCTGAACATTCACCCATTGCGCTCCGAATAATTGTTTTGCACGGTCAATAGCAATGGTCTCAATTTCATCCACAACTTCACATCCACCATAATATCTTTTGCCCGGAAGCCCTTCTGCATACTTATTCGTCAATACCGAACCTGCTGCTTCCATAACTTGCTTAGAAACAAAGTTTTCAGAAGCAATTAATTCAATGCCTTCCTCTTGGCGTTTCAACTCATCGTTGATAAGATTAAATATGGCCTGATCTCTTTCCATTTTATCCTTTTAAATAGTGAAATTTATACTGTTAGATTGAACTGCAAACTTAGAAAAATTTGCTTTTATATCCAATTATAATTATACGCTATCTGAAAGCATAATGAACAGCCCAATTTCGGTCAATGATCACTAAATCAGATCGACAGGAATAATGCACAATCCAAAAGCACGCAAAAATACGTTTAAGGAAAAATCAAGGTCATCCATACGCACAGTTAATGTTTATAAAGTGTCAAAAATCTATGGAAACCACAGAACTACTTAAATTTATGTATTTTTGCATAGTTGACTTTAAAAAATAAAAAAACGATGAGTACAGAAAATATTGTTGAGAAAGCACCGCTTACCTTGACAGAGGGTGCTGTCAAAGAGCTAAAAAAATTAAAAGACCAACAGGAGATTTCTGATGATTTCGGACTCCGTGTGGGTGTAGAAGGTGGCGGTTGTTCTGGCATGAGCTATATCTTAGGCTTTGACCAAAAGAAAGAGGGAGACAGTGAGTTTGAAATCGAAGGCATCCGTATATTCATGAATAAAGCACACGGTCTATACCTAGCTGGAATGGAAGTTGACTTCAGAAATGGACTAGATGCAAGAGGGTTTACGTTTAACAACCCTAATGCTTCCAGTACATGTGGTTGTGGCAGCAGTTTCTCCGCATAAAAGCACATCCACAGAACGACAGTATCACCATTAGCCATGTACGCTGGCTGAAGATTACGGATATACCTATTTCATAAAAAAGACCCGGAAAAATCCAGGTCTTTTTTATATCCCGTCTCCCCATTAAGATTTTTTGATCGTAACGAACCAGCAAACAATCATCAGAATAAAATCTTTTAATGGTCTTAAAGGTGCTTTTCCAACCTAAAGTTATTCTAATTGGGGCTTTTTTATTAAGGCGTGCCCCTTTTTCCTTAACATAATAATCCTTAAATTTGCAACCTTAAAAACAGGAGACAAAATACTGATGTACAAGGAATATAAGCAGCTCAATCTGCCTCAAATTGGCAAAGAAATATTAGAACGTTGGGAACGTGAACATGTCTTTGAAAAAAGTATCAGCAATCGCCCTTCCAGCAAACCGTACACTTTTTATGAAGGACCTCCTTCTGCGAACGGTATGCCCGGTATCCATCACGTGATGGCGCGTTCGATCAAAGACATTTTCTGCAGATATAAAACTTTAAAAGGATACCAAGTCAAGCGTAAAGGGGGATGGGATACTCACGGCCTTCCGATTGAACTGGCTGTAGAGAAAAGTCTAGGGATTACCAAAGAGGATATTGGAAAGAAGATTTCTGTCGAAGAGTATAATGCAGCCTGCCGTAAGGAAGTCATGAAATACACGGATGTATGGAATGATCTGACGAACAAGATGGGATATTGGGTTGACTTAGAAAATCCATACGTAACCTACGAAAATGAATATATCGAGACGCTTTGGTACTTATTGAAAGAACTTTACAAAAAGGGACTTTTATATAAAGGGTATACCATACAGCCATACTCTCCTGCTGCAGGAACAGGTCTCAGCTCCCACGAGCTGAATCAACCCGGTACCTATCAAGATGTAAAGGATACAACAATCGTTGCAGAGTTTAGATTGATCAAAAATCAGATTCATCCTGCAATAGACAAATTGGTGGAATCAGAAGCGGAGGATGTTACTTTCATTGCCTGGACAACCACTCCATGGACACTTCCATCCAATACGGCGCTTGTAGTAGGTAAGAAAATAGCATATGCTAAAGTGAAGACTTTCAACCAGTATACCGGTGCACCTGTATCCGTCATTCTGGCAAAAGATTTGATTTTAAAACACTTCAAAGCGGAAGGTAAAGATGCATCTTTCCAAGATTACAAACTGGGAGATAAAGTAATCCCTTGGGAGATAGCAAATGAATTTACTGGTGAAGAACTCGTCGGATTACGTTACGAGCAACTACTGCCCTACATCACCAATGACGAACTTCAAGAGAAAGCATTTCGGGTAATCCCAGGTGACTTTGTCACCACCGAAGATGGTACAGGTATCGTACATGCAGCACCGACCTATGGGGCGGATGACTTTAGAGTCGCCAAGGAAAATGATGTCCCCGGTATCTTAGTTAAGGATGAAAATGGCAAAGAAGTACCTACTGTAGATCGCAGAGGTCGTTTTGTGAAAGAAATAACAGATTTCGCCGGCCGCTTTGTGAAAGAAGAGTACTATTCAGATGCCGAGCGTGCAGACAAAGATTTCCGTCCGACGGATGTACTCATAGCGATTAAGCTTAAAGAAGAAAACAAGGCATTTGATGTCAAAAAATATGAGCACACCTATCCGCATTGCTGGCGTACAGATAAACCCGTCCTTTATTATCCATTGGACAGTTGGTTTATTAAAACCACAGCAGTCAAAGAGGACTTGGTCGCTTTAAATAAAACTATCAATTGGAAACCCGAAGCAACAGGCTCCGGTCGATTCGGAAACTGGTTAGAAAATTTGGTAGACTGGAATCTATCCCGTTCTCGGTACTGGGGAACCCCTTTACCGATATGGCGATCCGAAGATGAGAATGAAGAGGTCTGTATCGGCTCACTTCCTGAACTTAAATTGCTTTTGGAAGCTTCTCTTCAATCTGACATTCTGTCTGAGAAGGAAAAAAATACAAACCAGCAATATCTGGACAAATTTGGAACGGGAGACCTGGACCTACACCGTCCATATGTAGATGATATTGTACTGATATCTGATGGCGGGCAGAAACTATTCCGCGAACCCGATTTGATCGATGTGTGGTTTGATTCAGGCGCAATGCCTTATGCACAATGGGGACTTGATCATGAAAAATTAGCGAGAGGAGACGAATACCCATTTAAGGATGGTTTTGAAGATGCTTTTCCTGCAGACTTTATTGCAGAGGGTGTTGACCAAACGCGTGGGTGGTTCTTTACCTTACACGCTATTTCAACCATGATACGCAAGTCTGTATCCTTCAAAAACGTTGTTTCCAATGGACTTGTACTGGATAAAAATGGAAATAAAATGTCCAAACGCCTAGGCAACGGTGTTGATCCATTTTCAACCATTGATCAATACAGTGCCGATGCTACCCGTTGGTACATGATCAGCAATGCTTCGCCTTGGGACAACCTTCGATTCAATATGGAAGGTTTGGATGAGGTACGCCGTAAGTTTTTTGGAACATTGTACAATACCTACGCATTCTTTGCACTATATGCCAACATTGATAAATTTGAATACGCTGAACCAGAAATAGAGATCAACCAACGTCCAGAAATAGACCGATGGATCATCTCCTTACTAAACAGTCTAACGAAGGAAGTAGACGATTTGTATGCCGACTTCGAACCAACTAAGGCCGCGCGTGCCATCCAAAATTTTGTAGATGAGCACCTCAGCAACTGGTACGTCCGTCTATGTCGTCGCCGTTTCTGGAAAGGTGAATACTCAACTGACAAAATTTCTGCTTATCAGACCTTATATACTTGCCTGGATACAGTTGCCAAATTAATGTCTCCAATTGCACCCTTCTTCTCCGACCAACTGTTCTTAGATCTGAACAATGCAACGGGAAGAGAAGAAGTCGTATCTGTGCACTTGGCCAACTTTCCAACCTTCCATGCAGATCTAGTGGACAAGGATTTAGAGGAAAGAATGGCGTTGGCACAAGATATTTCATCTCTAACGCTATCGCTGAGAAAGAAAACAGCGATTAATGTCAGACAGCCGTTGAATAAAATCCTGGTACCTGTATTGGATAGTGCATTCCAACACCAGGTTGAAAAAGTTAAGGATCTTATATTATCGGAGACTAATATCAAAGATATTGAGTTTATCAGCGATACAACTGGAATTATTAAGAAAAAAATAAAACCAAATTTTAAAGCTCTTGGCTCGAAAGTTGGTAAAGATATGAAGATGGTAAGTGCAGCGATCGGTGGCCTATCGCCAGCTGATATTAGCACATTGGAAAAGGAAGGTGCTATCGCCTTAGCAGACACCCCTTATACGATATCATTAGAAGACGTCGAGATTGTGGCAGAAGACGTCGAAGGTTGGCAGGTAGCCAACTTAGGTAAGCTTACTGTAGCACTGGACATCCATATTACAGAAGCATTAAAAAAAGAAGGTCTATCTCGTGAACTGATCAATAGGATTCAAAATATCCGCAAAGATAAGGGACTAGAAGTGACGGATAGAATTAAGGTAAGCCTTAGTAATATTCCTGAAATTACAGCAGCAGCCAAAGAAAATTTGTCTTATATTAGCGCTGAAATTCTAGCCGATTCTTTTGATTTTCAGGAATCTTTAGCAGAAGGAGAATCTATTGAAATTGACGAGAAAGAACTAACAGTATTAATTGTAAAAGTTTAAATTATGGCAGATAACAATGAAAAAACTCGTTATAGCGATTCAGAATTGCTAGAGTTTAAAGGGATTATCCTAGAGAAATTACGCATTGCTAAAGAAGAACTTTCTTCACTGACAAAGTCATTGAATAACAGTAATGCAAATGGAACTGACGATACGGCTGGAACGTATAAGACACTGGAAGATGGATCTGCAACTTTGGAAAAAGAGCAAACTAATCAACTTGCGGCACGTCAAAAGAAATTTATCGACAACTTGGAAGCAGCTTTGGTCCGCATTGAAAATAAAACATATGGCGTATGTCGGGAGACAGGTAAATTAATTCAAAAAGAAAGATTAAAAGCAGTGCCACATACGACATTGAGTATCGAAGCTAAAAACAAACAATATTAATTTTAAAATTTAAATGGTTCCTAAATGGTTAGGAACCATTTTTTCAGATATATGAAAGGCTATACCAAACCCCTCCTTCTAATTTTTATAATCCTCCTTGTCGATCAGCTATCCAAATTTTGGGTCAAGCTCAACATGACCATTGGTCAGAGTTATAAAATATTCGGAGAATACTTCCAAATCCATTTTATTGAAAACAATGGGATGGCATACGGAATGGAGTTTGGTGGCGAAGCTGGCAAGCTATTTTTGACTTTATTCAGAATTATAGCGGTCGCAGGTATCGGATATGGCCTTCATTACATGATTAAAAACAAATACAATAGAGGTTTTATCCTTAATGTTGCACTTATCATGGCGGGTGCCGCAGGAAATATCATAGACTCTACATTTTACGGAATGATATTCAGTGAAAGTAACTGGTACGATAAGGCTGTTCTATTTCCTCAAGGTGGTGGATACGAATCCATTTTTCATGGGAAGGTAGTGGATATGCTCTACTTCCCACTCATCAGCGGACAATTCCCGAGTTGGCTACCTATATGGGGAGGAGAAGATTTCTTATTCTTCCGTCCTGTTTTTAACGTCGCAGACTCGGCCATATCGGTAGGTGTAGTCTTGATCCTACTTTTTCAAAAGCGATATTTCAAAGTGGAGCACGAAGAGAAATCAAGTGTTCACAGTGAAATGTTAGAAGATTAAATTGCGGTATTTACGCATTAGTATCCAAAATACAGACCTTGCCGATTCCTGTAGGAGATATCAGCAAAATATAATGACACATTTGTGATCGGAAGAGGGTATCCCCTAAAAAATGTATAACGTCATCCTGAGCCAACATCATAATAGTTGGGAAGCAAATTCAGTAGGACGACATCTCTTTTTGGACACCCTCTTTTTTTTCTTCCATACCCTCGCCTAGCCCCCTTTCTGTATATCTCATATTTATTTCCTACTTGTATCCTTATTCTTTATTCGTAATTTCGTTCTCAAATTTATGTCATGTTGAAACGTAATCTCATTCTATTTACAGTCCTCACGCTTGGTCTTTTCTACGCAGGCGCAAAAGTCAGCCTTGCTCAACAAATCGATACGGTACAATTAAAGAAACACATCTATTATCTTGCAGATGACAAGATGAAAGGAAGAGGTACCGGTAGTAAAGAAGTAAAAAATGCTGCTAAATATGTAGAAAAACATTTCAAGAAATATGGTCTTGTCCCTAAGGGCGAAAAGGGATATCGGCAGACCTTCACCGCCAAAGTACGTAGAGTGGTTGTGAAAGACAGTATCCGTACAGCAGATAATGTCATTGGGTTCATTGACAATAGTGCCCCTCTAACGATCGTTATCGGCGCCCATTACGACCACTTGGGCACGGGACATCAAGGTAGTTCAAAAGACTCATTAGGTGTTGGTAAGATACATAACGGGGCGGATGACAATGCCTCCGGTACCGCAGCTTTATTAGAATTGGCTCGTTACTACAGCAGTAACAAGGTAAAAGAAAGCTACAACCTGCTATTTATTGCTTTCGGAGCAGAAGAGCTTGGGCTCATAGGATCCAAGTATTTTACAGAGCACCCTACCCTTCCTCTTGCCAATATCACGGCCATGTTAAATATGGATATGATAGGCCGTTACAATCCGGCGCAGGGGGTGGCCGTGATCGGATATGGCACTAGCAAGAAGTGGCCTGAGATATTTAATGGACTTACACCCGCAATCAAATACTATACTGGACATGATGGCAATGGTGGTTCAGATCAAACCTCTTTTTACAAAAAAGATATACCAGTACTATTCTTCCACACAGGAGGCCATCCCGACTATCACATGCCCACCGATGATGCTGACAAAATAGATTATACCTCCCTAAAAGGTATCGCCGATCTAGAAATCATGGTCATTGATAGAGTAATGAAACAACAACAAAAATTGGACTTTCAATTTACCAACTAATTCAAAGATGAATACAACAGTATTAATCACAGGAGCGAATGGATTTCTAGGTCAAAAATTAGTCGATTTAATTTCTCAAGATGAACGATACAGTGTCATCGCGACCTCCAAAGGCATCAACCGAAATCCTAACCAAGAGAATTATCTATTCAGACAGCTGGACATCCTGAATCATGAAGAGGTAGAGCGCTTACTCACCGAGATTCGACCAGATGTGATCATCCACACCGCTGCTTTGACCAGTGTAGAAGGTTGTGAACAGCAAGCCGAGCTTTGTCAACGAATGAATGTAGATAGTGTAGTACAACTTGGCGAGTATGCCTATCGGAACGATACCTATATCGTACACTTGTCTACGGATTTCGTATTTGATGGGACAAATGGGCCCTATAACGAAGATGCAGAAACAAATCCATTAAGCGCATATGGAAGTAGCAAGCTTGCTTCCGAAAAAGGGTTAATGGCGACTGGTTGCGACTGCGCTATCCTCCGTACTATACTCGTGTATGGTATTATCGCAGACGAAAAGCGTTCAAATCTCGTATTATGGGCTAAAGAAAAGCTAAGTGCAGGGGAGTCTATAAAAGTTGTAAATGATCAATATCGTATGCCTACCTTTGTAGATGATCTCGCACAAGCATGCCTTCTGGCTATTCAAAAAAGGGCTACAGGGATATTCCATATTTCTGGAAGTGAGATGATGTCCATAGCTCAAGCCGTATATGCAGTGGCCGATTTTTGGAGTTTAGATAAGGCGTGTATTCAAGAAATCTCTGCTGCAGATATAGGGCAGGCAGAAAATCGTCCTAAAAAGACAGGATTTGACTTATCAAAAGCAAAAAATATATTAGGGTACACGCCATTAACTTTCAAAGAGAGTTTAAAGCAAATTGATCAACAATTTAAGAAATTCAGACCTATTCAGCACAATTCGCTATGATATGTCCCTAACAGATATTCGCGATCTCTTGATATATACCATGATACCGCCGAGATATAGACCGATTTAGGCAAACTATAGACATATGACCCTACATCTATTTAATCATCAAAGGCACTACCCAACAACTCAGAAATAAAAAATAAACAGATGAAAGCAAAATGTGCAAAAGACTCTTATACAGAGATGAACGAACTGGTCCTCCCCAATGATACCAATACATTTGGTAATCTTATGGGTGGAAAACTACTGTATTGGATGGATATCTGCTCAGCAATGGCTGCACAGAAACACTGTAATAATGTCGTGGTGACAGCGTCTGTAGATAATGTATCGTTTAAACGCCCGGTAAAGCTAGGGGAAGTAGTTACAATCAAGGCACAGGTGACACGTGCATTTAATACCTCTCTAGAAGTGCGCCTCGAAGTATTTGCTCAGAATCTACCACAAGGTACTATGGATAAGTCTAATGAAGCTTACTATACATTTGTCGCATTAGACGAAGACGGTCGGCCTAAGGCTATTCCAGAATTGATTGCAGAGACAGCACATGAGATTAAGCTATACGATGACGCAATGGAAAGAAGGGAGCTAAGACTTATTCTAGCAGGCAAGATCAAACCACAGCATGCGACCGGAATTAAAAAACTTTTAAAAAGATTGGAACAAAAAGAGGATTAAAATAATTCCAGATAATAAAAGCGGGCTTCTCTTAGAGAAGCCCGCTTTTATTATCTGGGAATATCTCCCAGCATTACCCGCCGTTTCCCAGCAAAACAATGCGATCAAATTCTTCTGGCTTTAAAGGCATCACAGACAATCTTCCTTGACGTACCAGGGCCACATCTTGTAGGAATTCATCTGCTTTGATTTGCTCTAGGGTGACTGTATTGGCAAAGGTCTCTACAGGCGCAAGATCGACCACCACCCATCTTTCATCATCTGTAGTAGGATCCTGATAAAACTCTTTCACTACCTTAGCGATTCCCACGACTTCTTTGCCTTCGTTACTGTGATAAAAAAGTACCAAGTCTCCGACTTGCATCGCCTTCATATTATTGCGAGCTTGATAATTACGCACACCATCCCAGAAGGTCTGTCCATCTTTGTTGAACTGCTCCCAGCTGTACTTAAAAGGTTCTGATTTGACTAAAAAATAGTTCATATTGTAAGTAAAAACTTAAAATTCTTTGTAATGAGAGATCTATGATGCAAAGACGAAAGAGAGAATATTCAACACCTGCATCATGCCTAATCCCAAATCTCGAAGTACCACTATCTAACTACTAATCTCTAAATACTAGTATCTACTGTTGTTCCAGTACTTCCATTTTCTCAGCAAAATGAGCGCAGTAATCCCTAAGATCCCCGATCACTTTGTCCGCCATTGGGTCGCCGCCTGCTGAGCGTATGAACGTGTCACCTAGTGTCTGAAGCGTTTCATAAAAGAAGCGTTTCATCTCGTCGTAAGGCATATCTTTAGTCCAAAGATCTATACGCATAGAGTTCTTATATTGCGAATCCCAAAGTGCCAAAAACATGGCTTTTGCTGGCAGTTCGTCTGTCGACTCACCATCACTTGAAGACCAGTTGATCTGCTCAGGAACGTTTTGCTCGTCCAATTCTATCTGTAGTTTTATTTCTGCTTTTTTCATTATAACAAATAATTCATGAATGCTCAGCCCTCATAGACAATGGTCTACCTAGGCATCATGTTAATACATTTTTATCAATAAGGTCACTATACTGACCATTAGTATAAATCCAATTTCAAAAATCCACACGCGCTTCAGCGACTTCAACCATATCCTAAGAAGAAGATCTACTACGGATAATATAACGACAAGCGCTAGCATCCAGGGAATGGAAATCATGGTACCCACGGGGTTGCCGAGTTCGCTAAAAAACCAAACAAGTATGCAGGCAAGCGCAATATTCAACGGTGTGAGTTTCAATCCCATTATTTTCCTCTGAAGGTTCGACCAGATTTGGACACATTAGGTTTTTTCTTACCGCTATCCCGTTTAGTGGATCTCGACTTTGGCTGACCATTGCCATTGAGCATATATTTTTTTTCATGAAAAGCACCCTTAAAGTCAGGATTATCCTTTCTCTTCTGATTATCGATCTCGCGGGCTATTGCCTGCTTTTCTTCAAATCCGGTTTTTTCAATAAATACGTCATCTGGCAATTCTTCGACAGGAATAGACTGTCGGATCAGTTTTTCGATCTTCCTGACATAATATTCTTCAGCAGGATTAGCCAGTGTAATGGCGTCCCCCACGTGAAATGCACGCCCCGTACGGCCAATACGGTGTACATAATCCTCTATAACAATTGGCACCTCAAAATTAATAACATGGCTGACATTGGAAACGTCTAGACCGCGTGCCGCAACATCTGTAGCCACTAGAATTCGGATGCTTCCTTCCTTAAAAGCATTTATAGAGTTGATCCGTGTATTTTGCCCTTTATTGGCGTGAATGACTAGAACCTGCTCAGCACCATATTTTCGTTCCAAGAAGCGGAAGACGTTGTCTGCTACTGCGCGGGTCTTGCAGAAGACGATAAGTCGATGGAACTTTTCATCATCTTTCAGCAAATGTTGCACAAAATTAAGCTTTGTCTTTAAATTGGGTACCTTGTAAACCACCTGCTGAATAGTCTGTGCAGGTGTGGCTTGCTCTGTAACTTCAATAACCGTCGGAAATGCAAGGAAGTCGCCTGCGATCTTACGAACCAGTTCGCTCATAGTAGCTGAGAATAACAAGTTTTGTCTCTTTCTGGGTACGATCTCCAATACCCGGTGTATCTTGGAAATGAATCCCATATCCATCATCTTGTCAGCCTCGTCTAATACTAAAAACTTCAACGACTTGACAGGGATATGTCCTTCTAGATAAAGATCTAGAAATCGCCCCGGTGTAGCGACAATAATATCTACTCCCTTTTCGAGGTTTTCGATTTGGGTCTTAGGACCTAATCCTCCATACAACACGACAGTTCGTAAATCCAAATATTGGGAAAACAAACGGATATGCTCCTCAATCTGCATAGCCAATTCACGCGTAGGTGAAAGAATAAGTGCTCTCACATCATTCCCTTGGGCATACTTCAATTTCATCAATAAAGGTAACACAAAAGCAGCTGTCTTTCCTGTTCCTGTCTGAGCGATTCCCATCACATCCTGACCTGCAAGAATAGGAGTGATTGCCTTTTGCTGAATCTCAGTAGGCACAGTATAGCCGGCCTCAGTGATGGCATTGAGAATCTGTTTATTGAACTTGAAATCTTCAAACGAGTTTTGCATCTGACAAAGATAAGGAAAAGCATCCACATGAAAAGGTCACAATACCAATAGATGCTGTGGCATAAAGCAGGTTTTTTAGCAATATGGAAGCTACAAATTTTGATTTAACTCTATTTTAAACCAACTTTGTCATATAAAAAAAGAACTTAAAAGGTTGATATGAAAAAATTATGGATTTTTACACTGCTATTTGCAGTAAGTCTAAGCTCATTTGCCGACGAAGGGATGTGGTTTTTGATGCACATCAAACGTCTGAACATGGCAGATATGCAAAAAAAGGGATTGAAATTGACTGCAGAGGAGATCTACAGTATCAATAATTCGAGCCTAAAAGATGCAATCGTGCAATTCAATGGCGGCTGTACAGCTGAGATCGTCTCCAATCAAGGATTGGTATTCACTAATCACCATTGTGGCTATGGTGCAATAGCAGAATTGTCAACTCCGGAAAATGATCACCTTACAAATGGGTTTTGGGCCAAGACAAAGAGTGAAGAGTTAAAGCCAAAATCACTCTATGTACGATTCTTCGTCCGTATGGATGACGTTTCAAAACGTATCCTCAGTCTGGTAAATGATAAAATGACAGAAAAGGAACGGGAGAAGGTCATCAATCAGGAAATTGCGAAAATAGAAAGAGAAAACAGCGAAGGCGGTAAATATACAGTGTCTGTGAGACCATTCTACAATGGTAACGAGTACTATTATTTTGTATACCAAGACTTCCACGATGTACGTTTGGTAGGTACGCCACCGAATAGTATTGGAAAGTTTGGTGGAGACACGGACAACTGGGAATGGCCTCGTCACACGGGTGACTTTTCGATATTCCGTGTCTATGCAGACAAAGATGGAAATCCTGCAGCCTATTCAAAGGAAAATATCCCTTTGAAACCTAAGCATTTTCTTCCGGTCAGCCTCAAAGGTTTTGAAGACGGTGATTTTGCAATGATACTGGGTTACCCTGGACGCACCAACAGATGGATGCCTTCTGCAGGAATTAATCAGAATGTCAAATTTGCATACCCTGCTTGGGTGGAATCTTCAAAAGTAGGACTTGATGCAATGAAAAAATTTATGGACCAAGATCAAGAGGTTAAAATCAATTACGCGTCCAAATACTCTGGTGTGGCCAACTATTGGAAAAACCGTCAGGGGATGATTGATGCTTTGACCTTCCACAAAACAGCAGCAACAAAAGCCGCTGATGAGGCAAAATTTGACAAGTGGGCCAATAAGACGGCAAACAAAGCAGCATACGGAGATGTCATTAAAACTATCAATGATTACTATGCATCGACCAATGAGAAAGCTAGACATGACAACTATTTAATGGGTATGCTGCGCTCCTCTACATTTGCGGCTCTTCCAGCAAACTTAGGAAGCGGCCTGGCTCAATATGCAAAGGAAAATGAAGCTAAACGAAAAGAAATGCAGCCTAAGCTCGATGCGTTTATTAAGGACTCTTACGAAAAGCTTTATCTGCCGCTAGAGATTGAAGTGCTTGCACAAGAGCTGAATCTATACGCTAAAAAAGGCGGAGACATTGCTCCTTACATTGCTGAGTTAGCCGCTAAGAATGGTGGAAACTTCCAGCAAGATATCAAGCAGGCATTTGAAAACAGCATATTTGCTTCAGAACAGAATATCAACAACTTTTTAGCGAAACCTGATGGTGCTACAGTAGAAAACGATCCGCTATTCAAAATATCAACAGCGCTCATGAGTAAATATCGCGAAACAGCACCCGGCCAAGATGTAGCAGAGGGCAATTTCCAAGCGGCGCACCGTAAATACATTGCTGGCGTGTTAGAATCAAATCCAAAAGGAAAATATTACCCCGATGCCAACAGTACGCTACGTCTATCGTATGGTTCCATCGTGGCACTGCCTCCAAATCCAAAAAATGATGCAGCGGAAAACTACTATACCACATTGAAAGGAACGATAGCGAAGTACAAAAAAGGAGACGAAGAATTCGATTTGCCGCAAAGACTGATCGATCTGTACAATACAAAGGATTTTGGACGCTATGCAGACAAAAAAGGACACATGCCCGTTAACTTCCTAAGCAATAACGATATAACAGGCGGAAATTCAGGATCTCCAGTAATTAATGGAAAAGGTGAATTAATTGGCTTGGCTTTTGATGGAAATATTGAAGCTATGGCGGGAGATGTGATTTTCGATCCCAAATTACAGCGTACAATATCGGTTGATATTCGCTATGTACTCTTTATCATTGATAAATTTGCAGGCGCTACAAATATTATTGAAGAGCTGAAAATTGTGGAATAATAGCGATTGAATGACTTTTTTATGCAAAAAAAAACGAAAAAATAATTGAGCATTCAACACTTTTTGTATATTTATAACATCGTTTGAGAATTAATTAAAGAAAACTAAAATTATATTAATTAAAAATGGAAAACTACACTAAATTAAAAGAGCTAGTAGCTTCAATCGAAGCAGATGCGGACAAATTTTTCAACAACGGTAACGCTGCTGCCGGTACACGTGTACGTAAAGGTTTACAAGAAATCAAAACGTTAGCACAAGAGATTCGTAACGAAGTAACCTCTAAGAAAAACGACGGAAAATAGTCACCTATTTTCTACAGATAAAAATCCTTATTCCTATAACGGAATAGGGATTTTTTATGAAACACCAGTCCTATGATAACACGTTCAGCATTCAACGAAAGCCTAGCGCTGATGGCTCCACCCAAGCATTATTCTACACACCAACGATCACTATGGTATGATGCCAAAAGAGATTGGCGGACTGCACACGACCTCATCGATCAACTCGATGATGTCACCTCAGCTCATATACATGCGTATTTGCACCGTAAAGAAGGTGATCAATGGAACGCCAACTATTGGTATAAAAAAGCTAGACAGCCTGTGTTCGAAGGTTCGCTTGAAGACGAATTTGATCATCTCTTCGACTTATATGCATAAGCAGCACCTCGTCATCATGTTCAAGTAGCACCTGAACGCTCACCACATCATAATATCAAATAAATCTCTTCCTGAATTTTTCTAATTCAATATTAAGCATGTGCTCCCAAATCTCACACCTCATATCCACTCACTTCGCAATACTCAGCTTGTGATTGCAAAGCTTTTTGTCTAAGTTTATGTATAACCAATACGTATACGGACATGAAAAAATTACTTTTTACTTTCATCATTGCCCTATTCTCTCTTCACCATACATCAGCACAGACGCCCGTTTTAGAAGGTGCCTATCAGGCAACGGATAATGGTGTTACAGAACTTTGGCTATTTAAAGATAATTACTGTACCTACACCAAGTTCGCAGACAAGGACTTTATGCTCACTTGGGGTGGGCCTTTTCGAATTGAGAACCAGCATCTGAACGTAACTGTAGAATTCAATTCGCAGAATGTTTCCGAAGTGGGGTCAGAAGAAAAATTGCCCTTTTCCCCTGCCAATGACACTCAGGTAAAAATAGTAGAGAAAAAATACAGTAAATCAACATCCAACATACAGGGCTTAGATGGACTCTGGCGAATCACAGGCCGAAAAGAAGGTGAGCAGGTCAACACTATCAAAAGAGGAGACCGCAAAACAATCAAGATATTAGTAGATGGCTACTTTCAATGGATAGCAATAAACCCGGCTGAAAAAGGTTTTTATGGGACAGGGGGCGGTCAATACACCTTTCTGGACCGTGTATATTCAGAGCACCTCCTATTCTTTTCAAGGGACAACAATCGAGTGGGCGCTACGTTAAGTTTCAAGGGAGAAGTTCAGAATAAGGATTGGCACCACAGTGGCAAAAGCTCCAAAGGAGACCCCATCTTTGAGATATGGAGTAGAGAAATCGAATAGAAATAAAAATCTCAGCAATATTATCCTTGCTGAGATTTTTACTGAGCCGAATACGCGCCTGACTGAGACAATATTAAACTGACTCCGTGCGGTGAGAGAGGTACGCTATTGGTGTTGCATAAGCGCGCTGATATTATCCAAATAGATCCGAACTCAAATAACGGTCACCCCTATCACAGGCGACAAAAACAATGGTACCTTCCTGCAGTTCATTCGCGACTTTCAATGCTGCGGCAAATGCACCGCCCGTACTCATTCCTGCAAAGATCCCCTCACGCTTCACAAGTTCACGGGCCAACTGTGTAGACTCCGCCTGTGAGATGTCAATCACTCGGTCTACACGTGATGGATCAAAAATCTTGGGTAGATAGGCTTCTGGCCACCTACGTATCCCCGGAATAGAAGACTCTTCAGTAGGTTGACATCCAACAATCTGTATATCAGGATTCTTATCTTTCAGAAAAATCGAATTACCCATGATCGTGCCGGTGGTACCCATAGCACTTACAAAGTGAGTTATCCGCCCATCGGTATCTCTCCAAATTTCAGGCCCCGTGGTCTTTATATGCGCTTGATAGTTGTCTGGATTGGCGAATTGGTTGAGAATAAAGTAACCATCACTTGCTGCTTTTTCTTCCGCATAATCTCGACAGATTTCCATTGTCTCCAATAAGGTAACTTTAGCACCAAAAGCCTCCATTGTCAACGTTCTTTCACGAGTAGAGGTCACAGGCATCACTAACTCTAGACTTAACCCGTATATACCAGCAATCATCGCCAGTGCGATGCCCGTATTGCCACTGGTGGCTTCGATCAGTTTAGAGTTTTGATTAATCTCGCCACGCTCCATTGCCGAGCGGATCATATTCAAGGCTGCTCTATCTTTTACAGAGCCCGCTGGATTATTACCTTCCATCTTGGCGAATATCTTCACCTTTGGATTGTCGTGAAATTTAGTAATCTCGACAAGTGGGGTATTCCCGATTGTATCTATTATAGTTCCCATTATTAAATCAGTGGTTTAGCGTCTACAAATTTCGAATTGGCTTGATGATAAACTGTCGTATAGGGGTCGATACTAGATGTCAACCAGACATTACCACCAATTATAGAATGATGACCTATTGTAGTCTCTCCCCCTAAAATAGTAGCACCAGCATAAATAATGACATAATCTTCAATAGTAGGATGCCGTTTGCTATCAGACATATTTTTCTCAACACTCAGCGCACCCAATGTCACACCTTGGTATAACTTTACATGATCGCCGATCACACATGTCTCGCCTATAACCAATCCTGTACCGTGGTCAATGTACAAATATTGGCCAATACTGGCCCCAGGATGGATATCTATGCCCGTCTTGGAGTGGGCATATTCCGTCAAAATACGGGGGATAAGTGGAACCCCTAGTTTTAACAACTGATTAGCCAACCGAAAGATTCCGATCGCCATAAATCCGGGATAGGTACGAATGACTTCCCGGATACTTTTAGCCGCAGGGTCACCCTCCACAATAGACCGGGCGTCTGTAAGCATCATCTCATACAGTGCTGGAAGTCTATCAAAAAATTGACGTGTTATATCCCTATTATTACATTCTACACAAGCCGTCGTTCGGATCAATAAATCCAATAGCTCATTCTCCGCTTGCTGAAATGCAATGCGGATCTCGTCTACAGACTGATAACTATTTGAATTTCGCTCCGGGAAAAGCAAATGCAAAATATTCATCGACCATTGCGCAATTCGCTTATTGGAGGGCATATCTTGTACTTCTACCTGTTTTTGAAACAGGTGCCTATAAAAGTCCTCCATTTTATCTTCCATTGACATGATTTACTTATCTTGTTATATAACCAATTTATCAAATAAATGCTGCAACATGTACTGCGGGTCATCTGTCAACCCCGGGTGTACTGCAGAACATTGAATAATAGTGCTGCGCTTGGCTGTCAGCCAGCGGAATCGTTCAGCTTGGTCCAACTCGGCTAGCTTACCACCGGATTTGTCCCCATTGCAGATATTAGCAAATGAATCAAGATGAGTCTTCACCATATCCAAATCCAAATCGCCACACAATGCATGACATTTGCCGTCATTCAAGTGCCACAAAAATCCAGAGAAACGAAGCCGCTTACAGTATAAAATAACACCTACATTAATAAACTCTTCGCGTTCTACGCGTGGAACCAATCTCACTACGGCATACTCAAAAACTGTCTTCACGCGCTTTCTCGATTTGATTAACGAATAATTCGGAATGAGCCAGTCTATTACAGAAAAAACGGACATACACTTCTCGAGCAGCGGTAGCAGTCAGCGCTCGGACTTCATCAATGAGCCACTCATCTGGAACTATCGAAAGGATCTTACGGATAACATCCTCTGTGATCAAGGTCTTATACCGATCATTGATCTCGCGAACCGCGGTCGCAGACTTCAGCAGTACATGGTCTTTAATTTGGATAAAGGGCTTTACAGACTGATCCTCCCAATTATCCCAACTGTGATGGAAATACAAAGACGCACCATGATCTATCAGCCATAGTTCTTTGTGCCATATCAGCATATTGGTATTGCGTACCGTACGATCAACATTCATCAATAATGCATCCAACCATACAATTTTAGAAGCTTCTTCCTCACGGATATAGTCGACATTGGCATCAAAGGTGATCGCTCCATTCAAAAAGTGAACGCCCAAATTTTTTCCCACACTAAACTTCAACAAATCTTGTATTTCTTCATCCGGCTCAGTGCGGCCAAAAGAATCATCTAAGTAAGCAAAAACAAGTTCCGGCATACGAAGACCTATTATGCGAGCAAGCTCGCCGCCTATAAGCTCGGCAATCAATGCCTTACGCCCCTGCCCTGCCCCTCTAAACTTAATTACATAGCTGAACCCATCATCTGCATCCACAAGAGCAGGCAATGACCCCCCTTCCCGAAATGGCTGTATATATCGAATGATATTAACCTCTCTTATTTCTAATTCTTTATCAATCATCTGCAATCATTAATATAATCGCTACTGAAAAATGGTGTCTTATAAGCGTCTCAAATAGCTATTCTCTCAGTAAGCATTTCTGTAAATATCATAAAAAATAACACATATGCCTAGAAGAATTGTGCGAATATCCCCATCCCACGAACTGAACTTCTACTAGAGCCTATAAATAATGATAATAAAAAGATTTAGCAGATAGCATCTATGTATATAAAAAGTGAAGATACTTCCTCATCGAATAAGGGGAGTAGACTTGTTAATCTAAAAATATCAAAAAAGGGGAGCTCTACCTAAGTATGCTCCCCTACTGCTTCCCCATCCGCCAAAAAACCATACGCCCAATCCAATATTAATCAGATAGCTGAAACGGATTAATCACGTATTCCATCCGATACACACGGTCTCTCAAGACTATCTTATTAAGTATTCTGCCGGTACTGTCAAGTAATAATCCAGCACCTTTTACAGAACTCGCCACCAAAAAGTGGTTACCTTCAAGCTGCTGTACACTGCCCATTATAGGGGAATAATAGGTGTCCGATAGCGGAATATTAACGACTATAGAAGCGGACTTCTGCTGTTCATTCAATTGAAAGGATAGCAATCGGCTGGACTGACGCTTCTCGCCTCCATTGTCAAACAAAAGCATTTGACCTCCGGTGGTCATATGAGCATAATGCTGATACATGAAATAACCATTCTTATCCATTACAACATCCCCTTTATCTCCCAGTTTCCACATCACTTTACCTGTAGTAGAATTGATCTTCCAGACCTGGTGTAATGCCCGTAAGGAGATAATATAGTTATGGTCTTTATCCTGAAATACTGAATTGATCCATGGCTGTTCCCGCATCTCCAGATTATATTCATTCCTGGCGTCAAATGTACTCCATTCCCACACTTTGTTTCCTTTTGAATCCCACTCCACAAGCCCATCGCCGGGATACCCACCCTTAAGCTCATTGGTGACAGCGAGGTAGTGGCCGCGGTGATTAAGTATCGCATCATGATGTATGCTTTTATCGAACCCACCCTTCCCCTTTCGATGGTAAAATAGGGTGTCTCCCGCCAAAGTGGTTTCGAGTAGGATATTTCCGTCTCCAAATGGTGTATGATCTTCATCTTCTATTGTAAGAAGTGTGTTTCTATTCGTAAATCGGACACACTTGATCGTGTTAGGAGATCGTCGGTACCAGACGATATCGCCATGCATATCCAGTAAATACGTACAAGAGGGACTGGACATATTAGCAAATAGATAATACCCCTTCAGATCGCCATCAAATTTACTCTCTTCCTTTTTAAGGAATCCTTGTATCTCTTCTGGAATCTTGCCCGTCGTCAGAATCATTTCCTTTTCTTTCAATATAATCTGCTGACCATCTTCTCCAATGCCCCATACATCCATTCGATAAGTGGTATTTTCCATTAGATTGAGGAGTTCAAATAGATGAGTCCGTTTATTAGATGATCGTAATATCCGGTCCTGTCGTCCCCCCCTTCAGCATAGTAACTAAAGACAAGATCACGCACACCGGATACGGTAATCTTCAACCGTGCAGAAAGTCCGATGTCCTCACTATAATCCACCTGCACTTGTTCAATGCGTATGGGCTCCGTAGCGCTATCCTTCTTACAAGAGTTCAATAAAAGAAAACTGATAACAAGTACGGCTATATATATCCGATCAAGGTGCATACTCGATTATTGCTTATCCCACCATACCGGTACTAACCAATCATTTTTACCGCCCATCCGTCCTAAGGCTTCTTGTAAATTCTTTCCATTTTGAATCGCTTCGGATTCAGGATAGAAGAATCTTCTGGGAATGACGCCATCTGTACCACTTGTATACCATTCTACTGAAGTAAATGGCACCAATTTAGGATATCCTGTTCGTCTATAATTGGCATAAGCTTCAGCACCATTGAGGAAAAAGTTGACCCACATCTGGCTATGAATAGACTCCATCACACCTTCAAAGCTGGATGGAAATGGTAAATAGTGCTTTTTCAATGCATCAATTTTGCTTTGTCCGATCGCTGGAGCGCCAGGGTATAATGCCATCATCTCACAACTGGCTTGAATGCCGCTCATAAAGCGAGCCTCTGCGTTGATGGCTCCGGCCCAGCCTCTAGCCGCTGCTTCCGCTTTTAAAAACTCAACCTCTGCAAAACTTAGATGAAAAAAAGGTGCATCCAAAGCGGAGACATACTTACTAGGTTGTAAAAATTTAAAATTGTGACCTACCTCAATTTTGTTCCCCTCATCGTCCGTCACAGGCCCATAATTTTTAAATTCATTCCACGCCATAGCACCTGGACTAACTCCTAAGGGCTCGATAAAAGCAGATATGTCGATCACATTAGTAGATACCCCGACAATACCATCGCCGACATAAGTACCTCCATATATGTGAAGCCTGGGATCTTCGCGATCTGCCATATAATTGACCAGTGTCTTTACGAGTCTAAATCCTGCTGATATAGCATCTGCTTTGAAGACCTGGGAACGACCATTTCCGCGCAGTTCGCCATCGGTATAATTGATTGGCATATGCTTCACCATACAAATGTCGCTGTTATCCGTCATTACGCCATTCGCCAGTGCCCGCTCCACTTGTTTCTGAGCTTCGGCAATATTGATTTTGGTCAATCTAAATCCCAACCTCAACCGCAGCGAGTTACAAAATTTCTTCCATTTGGCAATATCCCCGTTGTAAAATAGATCGCCACCCACAGCTTGGGCTGAGGCATTGAATGCTCCATTTGCCTTCTCTAGCTCATTGAAAAAATCAGCATAGATATCTTCCTGCTTATCATACTTTGGCTTAAACTTACGTTCGGTAAATCCTTTAATAGCTTCGGTGTACGGAATATCACCATACATATCCGTAATCCGCGAAAATATATAGACCCGAAGTACGCGAGCTGCAGCATTCATATTGACCATATCAGGATCTCCTTCTGTTTTATCAAGAATATCTTGGATATTCTTGAGTTCACGTGGATAAGTGGATTCCCAATGGCTATACCAATGACTCTTCTCAACGACTCTATACATTCCACCATGCTGCGTCCACCAAGAGCCGCCAAGATGTTGCACAATAGGTGATGCTATTCCAAGATCATATCTCCAGACATCCTCTCGATCACCGGATAAAGAGGTCTGGATCTTTGTCAACTGATAAGCGGGGTCAAGCGATGTGAATCCCGCAGGGTCCTCATTCAGACTAGTCAAATCTTTTGTACAGGATAGACACAATAATGAAAGTGCTACCGTGGATAAATATTTTATAATTTTCATTTGTATACCATTTTTTTTTCACGATCCGCCAATGGACAGACCGAATTGTCTATTAAAGGTGCTGAAACGCTGCATGTCATTGACAGTTGTCTCATTTACTACTGTTTGCAGATCTATCTTCATGATCGTTTCATTTTTAATTTGTATTAAGATCGTACCTGTAGCTGAATCTCTCCATTAGAATTTCACCTGCAAATTAAATCCAACAGATTTACGACCAGGCAATGATCCATATTCGAAGCCTTGTCCATTTCCATTATTGTAGTTGGACTCCGGATCTATATTGGGTACATTTTTCTGAATAATCCACAGGTTACGACCGATGATCCCGATGGAAGCCTGTTGTATTGCGAGTCCTTTTAAAAATCTGGGAGGAATTGTATAGCTAATACCTACATCCCTTAGCTTGACATACCCACCATCATATATAAATGGCTGAGGAATATTATTACCGACTACAGCCCAATAGCTCGTGGGGTTGACCGCCACTTCATTTTTTTCGCCAGCTTCGTTCACGCCCTCTCCGATATAACCTCTTCCATTTTGTGCCACCTTATCCGGATCTTGATTAGCCTGCTCAGCAGCCCGACGCTCTGCAGAATATTCATTCCATGAATCCCGCCCTGCAGCGGTATTAGGATGCGACCCATTGATGTGCATCGTCATATTGGTCATGGAGAAGAGACTGCCCCCTTTTCGAATATCTAAGACCGCCTTTAACTCAAAGCCTTTGTAAAGAAAACTATTGACAAGTCCACCCGTCCATTTGGGGAGACTATTCCCAATTTCAATTGGAGCATCGGTAAAAAGCGGCAGTCCATCTTTACCATGAATACGTCGCCCCTGTTCATCCAACGCAAATCCATTTCCTAAAATAGTACCGAAGGGTTTACCCTTTTCTGCGATGATGGTTGCTCCGGCCCATCGAGCTTCTGCTACAGTATAGGCATCTAGACCTTCATAAAGATCGACTACTGTATTGTAATTTTTGGAAAAATTAACCGCTAGATTCCATCGAAAAGAATTCTCCAGTACAATGGGAGATCCCTTCAAAAGTATCTCTACACCTCTATTTTTCAACTTAGCAGCATTCAGGGAGGCAAAGCTATATCCCGTCGTCTGTGGGATTGGCAGATCAATCAGCACATCATTGGTCACCTCATCATAATAGGTAAAATCTAGTCCCAAACGATTGCTGAAAAAGCTCATGTCCGCTCCAAATTCGACAGAAGTCTTACGCTGTGGCTTCAACTGGGCATTGGGAATTGTCTCGCCCAATACTTCTCCCATTGGTAGACCATTCATCGCCGTCCCAGTCAGCGAGTATAGAAATCGAGTCTTATAGGGATCAGCATCTGAGCCTACCTGCCCAAAAGAAGATCTGAGTTTAGCATAATTCAACACACTGGAATTTAATGCCAGCGCATCGGTCAATACAAAACTTAAGTCAGCAGCAGGGTAGAAATAGGAATTGTTGCTTTTTGGAAGTGTTGATGACCAATCATTACGAGCTTGCAAATTCAAAAACAGGTAATTATTATACCCAAACTCTACATTTCCGAAAATAGATTGAATCTCTTTTCGCGGATTAGCAGGTAAAACTTTAAGTTCTTTAAAATTAGTAATCAGATCCTTACCTGGCACATTGATTTCGGTACCAGTTGTGAGGGTTTGATCTCGATTGAATCTCATGATGTTACCACCTAACATCGCGCCTAAGCGAAATTTAGGGGTCAACTCTTTACGAAAATTAACCATCGCTTGATAATTGTCCTCCCTTACGAAAAGGTCATTCAGAATCAACTGCCCACCATCTCTTGTGGGAGTATTGCGGTCATAGAAATTTCTGAATTTGAAATTATAAAAATCAGTACCTGCATTAATAGAAAAATTCAAAAACTCATTCCACTCATAACTTAAACGCGCAGACCCACCTATCCTTCGCTTATCACTATCGTTTTTCGTTCTATTCAACGTCCAATAGGGATTCGCCCGATACTGATTCCCCGTGTAATTAATATAAGAACCGTCCGCATTTTGATACTCTTCCAACCAAGCCTGATCAAAATTGCCAGCAATACCGATCAATCCATTACCGATGTTATTAACATCATCCGTTAGTGCCGGTCGATTTGTCACGTCTTCTTGCATCAAGGAAGCCTTTACTTCTAATGTCAGCTTGTCCACTAGCTTAGTCTCCCCTCTCAATGAAAATGTATTGCGATCAAATTTGCCAGTTGGCACGATATCCTTATTTGCAACATTAGAGTACGAGAAGCGTAGATTGCTCCTATCATTCCCTCCGCTGAGAGATACTGTATTCATCGCTGTCACACCCGTTCTGAAGAAATTCTGGATATTATCCTCAATATACTTATAGGGTCTCATCTTTCCATCGCGTTGAATGATTGAGTCTAGATCGGTGTACCGAGGACCCCAGTTGGACGCAATATTAGAAGCCTCCGTAGCATTACGTTGCACGAGACCATTGTTGCCTTGTCCGTAGGTCTTTTGTACCTCATCCAACTTGGTCGAGATATGGTCTGTGGTCAAAGAACTATTGAAGTCTATTCCAATGCCTTTCTGGCCCTTACCACTCTTTGTTGTAATCAATATCACCCCATTCAAGGCTCTAGAGCCATACAAAAGTGCAGCTGATGCACCCTTCAATACTGAAATATTCTCAATATCATTCGGATTGATATCTGCTACACCATCCCCTAAATCAAATCCGCCATTGTGATCTGCGCTACCAATATTACCATTCACGGCTGGAACACCATCAATGACATAAAGGGGTTGGTTGCTTCCCTGTAGTTCTCGGATACCGCGAATCACCACACGACTGGAACCAGTAGGTCCGGCTGTGGTCGTAGAAATATTGACTCCTGCAATTTTCCCAGCAAGAGATGCAATAGCATTCGTCTCCCCGAATCCCGAAATATCATCTTTGGAGACATCCGAAACAGCATAGCCAAGCTCGCGCTTCTGTCTTTTAATACCAAGAGCTGTCACCACCACATCGGTCAGCTGCTGGGCCTGCTCATGAAGGGTAACAGTCAGTGTGGATCGACTACCCAATGCAATCTCTTGAGAGGCATATCCGAGATAGCTGAACAGGATGACAGCATGATTGGGGACATTTCTCAGTTCAAACTCGCCATTACTGTTGGATACTGTCGCCATGCTTAAGTTCTTGACTTTGATACTTACGCCTCCGATGGGATGTCCCGCCGCATTTCTAACAGTCCCCTTTACAAGAGATTGTTGCTCGATACCAACAGGGCTAACACCTATCTTCCTTTTTACCACTACTGTATTGTCTACAATAGAATAAGCGACGGGTTGGTTAGCGAAACATATATCTAATACCGTGCTGATATCAACATTCTTCACCTCGATACTGATATTTTTCGCATCCCTCAGCATGGGACTACTGTATACAAACTCGTAGCGACTCTGTTGGCTGATCTTACTAATAAGCTGTTCTAATGTACTGTTTTTTTCAACCAGCGTTATTTTTTGAGCGAGTGTTTTGGCCTGTACCTGAAGAATTGTCCCGATAATAAGGAAAATGGTCAGTTTGGTCATAATTAAGATCTTGTAAGAAAAGAATTTCCTCTTCTTAGGTAAATAAAATTTCATACTTTTGAATGGGTTAATTGATTAAATGAAATAACTACTCAGTGCATTTTTTCAATGAAAAATCCATATAGGGCTGAAGCGTCATCACCGCTCAGCCTTTTTTATTTTTCACGAAAATTTAATCGGTCAACGTACGTGTAATGTCATAGTTTAAATTTGATTTAAGCGTTCATAATTGATTTATATTCATTAAGGTCAGTAAGCACAAAGTATCTTAGGGGCTCACCGTAATCTTTTTACCTGAAATCTCAAACTTGATGGTACCTGTCATCTCCATCTTGTGGAGAATATCCTGGATACGGTGCCTTCTTAGCATCCGTGCGGAGTACTCTTTCCCACGCATATCTCCATTATATTCGACATCCACATCATACCATCGCCCCAGTTGTTTCATAATCTCCTTTATTGGCGTATTCTTAAAATTGAAATAACCCTCTGTCCAAGCAAGATCCGCATGTACATCCGTCGGTTCTATTTTTAGAGAACCTGTGTCTTCGTGTACATCTGCTACCTGTCCAGGGACTAACACGACCTCTTTCCCGGGTATGGATACCTTCACTGAGCCCTCTAACAACGAGGTCCTCACCATATTGGCAGTATGGTTATTGACATTAAACTTTGTTCCCAAGACCCGTATCTCCGTCTGGTTGACCTTCACGACAAATGGTCGCTTGGTATCTTTAGCTACCTAGAAATACACTTCTCTAGTCACCCTGACATCGCGTTGCTCAGCCGCTTATGTGGTTGGAAATTGAATAGAGCTTTCTGCATTCAAAGAGACTTTCGTACCATCTGAAAGAATCATTTTATATTGCCCTCCCGTGGGCGTCTCTAAGGTGGAGTAGATAACAGCATCTGTCGGTGATCGATCCCTATCTTCAAGAACAAGATATCCATCTACAATATCGAAAAAGTCAGACTGCGTGCCACTGGGTCCACCTACACCTAAAGGAATAATACGCCCATCCGCCATCCTCAAAATGGCCTGATCTGTCCCGGGGGCAATATCCGTCGATAAAGAGGCTAAAGACGAAGAGTCTGATTGAAGATGTTTCCTGAAATAAGTATAGCCAAGCCCTCCAATAGCCAATAACACACAAATGGAGGCGGCTACAGCTATTGCCTTATGTGTGGACAGCCAGCGCTGAGGTTTCTTTTGGGGAACTACATGTGGAATACCTATCGCGATCTCGGTTTTCAAAAGAATACGAGCCAATACAGCGTCTACATCTTCCAGTTCATCAAACGCTATGTGACTATGGTCCTTAGCTCTGTACCAGGCTAACAGCTGTTCGCGTTCCTCTGCAGTCGCTGTCCCCATAACATAGCGCTCTATAAGAATATGTAATTCAGAATCGATCATTATTAGGCATAATTTAAGGGTATGTACGATCAGGGCCTATTTACCCTTAGTTCGCCTAGAAATTATTTAAGAATATCCTCCAACACATTAGAGATCAGCAGAATAAAAATACCACGTTCTCTTAAACTCTTCCGAACAGACTTCAATGCCTTTGTGAGATGGGCTTCCACGGTCTTTTCTGAAATATTTAGGCGTTCGGCAATCTCTCGATTATTTAAGCCGTCCTGACGGCTCAAAGTATACACTTTGCTACACTTTTCAGGCAGTTGTTCAACAAGACCATCAATAAACTCTTGCAGAAACTTAGCATGAAGCATCTCTTCAAAAGTCGCATATTGGGGTTCATAATTTTCAACCACAATCTCTGCTCTCCTTCGTTGTTTATAAATAGCTTTAAAAACCGAAAATTTGATAGAAGTCGCCAGATAGGCCTGCAATTTCTCAACGGAGAGCAGCGATCGACGCTCCCATAGTCCAACAAAAACCTCTTGCACGATCTCCTCTGCCAATTCCCTGTCTTTGGAATAACTGTAGCCCATGATCAGTAGCTTTTCACTGTATCGCCTGTAAATCTCTGTAAATGCCAATCCATCTTCTGCTTTGAGCAAAGCAGTCAACTCATGATCAGATAGGACAGCATAATTGGGCATAATATATTGGTATAATGACAAACTTAGATAAAATGCTTTGCATTCACCAATACCTAGTGGATAAAATAGATGCGTAATAATATATCTCGGCAGTATTAGGTGTAAGTGCCATATAAAAGTAAACATTTGATTAGATATGCTTGATTTCTATTAATGGGTAGATTCCGCAAAATATCCTTTTCAATAACAGGATTACGATGTAGATATTGCTTAAAAAAACAACTAATTCGCTTCTGATAAGATAGATTCTGATTTGCAAAATAATCGTACTTTAGGTAAAAAAATTAAAAGCGATATGAGACATCTACTATACCCTATTTTATTATCCTTTGCTCTTTCAAGCACATACTCAACTGCACAGACCAAACAAGAGCTCAAAAAGAAATATGAAAATAGCGACCTTCATCAGGAAACCGAGAAGAAGATGAAAAATCAGCGATCCTATCCTGACAGCGTGATCCTAGCACCACTCCACTTCACAAATTCATTTGTCACACTCGATAGTAGCATCGATGACTTTCAATCTCTGAGTATCGACGTCGAAATCCTGAATGATATCCCTGATGACTATGCTTTCTACATCTCGCCATTCAATATCAGCTTAAATGGTATGCCCATATATGGAGGCATCCAGACCCATTCAGATGGCTACAGCGTCGATGATAATACATACCAACAAATTGGTAGAGGCGGGATTTTTTCACGTTGGTACGAAAGAAGTAAGGAAGCTACCCGCTCCACAGGATATTACAACAGTAGTGATGGCGAGGGAGATTTCATAAGCGTCCGTAACAAATTGAACTGGAATACGGGAAAATACCGACTAAAACTTTCCAAGGCCGAATACATCCCCGGTGCACCTATTCCTGAGCAATTCACACCGAAGGATCTGTATTTCGCATGGGGTGACATGGAACATACCTGGGTGACCTACACAGTCGAAAATCTTGAAAGCAAAAAAATTGACACAATAGGCTCTATGGCCTTTCCTGGTAAGAAGTTGACAATGGGAAAATCTATCGTATACTTTACAGAACAATATCACAAGGCATTCGACTTTGCCAATCAGGACCGTAAGCTTGGAAAAGATTATATCCGGTATAAAGATATACCGATCATTGACATGACGTTGAGCAATCTAAAAATAAACGAAAAAGAATTGATCCCTAAAGAAATCAAAACCTATCACAACCGCACACATCACCCAGACCAAGATCAGATCAAAATGCCGATGCCGGTGTTATCGACCGATGATTACAATCCGTCAACTGGGGTATTGACCTATCGCATAGGTGCGTTGGTTAAGTGGTAGTGATGATCATCCTTTATGTCTTAGCATCATATTTTGCATGGAATATGATGCTATAATTACAAAGGCGATTCGTCCTTTTTCCCAGAATTTTACTTATTCTACTTATATTTGCTAATCAGCAAATTTTAAGTATAGACTTAATTCATTAATGGATACGATTCAAGAATACAACAGTGTTATGAACATTGTCAAGATCTTTTTATAAAAAACCAAAAATTATAGTATCGTATGGCACATCACGTGCCTCCTTTCAATTAATGATCAGGTATATATCAATGCACAATGTATCCGTCCCTTGGAGATCAAAAAGGCTTCTACGCTCAGAGAATACACAGCTGAAGATATACGCAATGACTCAGTGTTTGCCTTGATTAAAATGGGATTAGCAGAACAAATTTAAATGCCTACTTTATATAGTAGTATAATATAAAATAATATGCAAAGCACGTACACTTCTTCTCCAGAAAAACAAAACATCAATTATCTGCTTGGATTTTCCAGAATCGTTACTGGATTACTTTTTGTTTTTTCTGGATTAATCAAAGCCAATGACCCTACCGGATTTGGATATAAACTGGAAGAATATTTCCATGTCTTTCACATGGACTTCCTGAATGATTACAGTACGTTAATGGCAATTGCTATCTGCGGATTTGAGATCATTCTTGGCGTACTTTTACTCCTTGGGTTCTATGGCCGAAAAGTAGCTTGGGGACTACTGATACTTATTATTTTCTTCACCTTCCTGACCTTCTATTCGGCCTTCTTCGAAGTTGTCACCTCTTGCGGCTGCTTTGGCGATGCGATCCCCCTCACCCCTTGGCAGTCCTTCTTAAAGGATCTGGTACTATTAGCATTGATATTAGTTATCTTTATCTATAGAGATCAGATCAAATCCATTGTTAACGACTCCTTCACAAAAGGTTTATTGACAGTCGCGACCATTGTCATCGCTATGGGCATCGGCATATACACGACGCACTATCTGCCATTTGTTGATTTCCTGCCTTATAAAAAGGGAAATAACATTCCTTCCCTAATGATTCTTCCAGAAGGTAAGGAAGCAGATTTATATGAGACCATCTATACGATGAAGAATATCAAAACCGGCGAAACAAAAAACGTGACAGACAAGGTATATATGTCTGAGAAAATATGGGAGGATAGTAATTGGGAGATTGTGGGCGATCCTTCAAGCAAACTTATCAAAAAGGGGTACGCCATTCCCATTCCCGACCTTATGATCACCGATAGTGAAGGTGCTGACCGTACGCAGGAGATCATCACCAATCCCTACTTTAACTTTGTAGTGGTTAGCAAAGATCTTACAAAGATGGGAAAAGGAGAGATCGAGGCGCTTAACAAGATAAATGAGACTGTCAAACAGATTGCGGAAGATTACAACCTTCGAGCAGTACTCTTGACAGCCAGTGCTTCGAACGATGCCGACTTTTTAAGCAAACAGATGGATCTCATCTTTGAAACTTTCTATGCTGATCAAGTACCCCTAAAAAGTATGGTCAGATCCAACCCTGGCGTATTGCTCATGCAAAATGGAAATGTGATCAATAAATGGTCACATAATGACTTTCCTACTGCGGAAAAATTAGAACGTAAATATTTCAAAGAGGACAAATAATGGGAAAACCTATTTTTTTGATTGGATATATGGGCAGTGGCAAGACGACTATCGGACGCAAGTTAGCCAATAAAATGAATCTGCCGTTCATAGATCTAGATGATGAAATCGTCAAGCAGATCGGCATGCCTATAGCCCAATACTTTACTTCCAATGGTGAAGCTAACTTCAGAGCCCTCGAACGACAATTCTTGCAGGAACTAAATCTGGAGGAAGCTATCGTATCCACTGGAGGAGGCACACCATGTTTCTATGACAATATACAATGGATCAATGAAAATGGAATATCTCTATACTTAAAAATGACGCCCAAAAGCCTATGGGACCGACTTTCTAAATCCGACATCAAAAAAAGACCAATTCTGAAAGGATTGACAGGCGCAAGCTTGCTTCAGTTTATTGAAACCAAGCTAGACGAACGCGAGCCTTTTTACAATCAAGCGCACATTGTATTTGACAAGTTGGACCGAAATCTAGAGGAAATTATCAACCTGATAGAAGCTCAACAAAAGGCACTTCATACATAACCCCAGACAAACACAAGTTATATGAGAAAGAGTATACAGATTGTTTTATTTGCATTTATATTAATTTTTACGGTAAGTGGCTGCCTCGAACTTGCTTCATCAAGCAAACCATCGCTGACCCAAGGCACTGTTTTTAATTTCAAATCTGCAGACGATCTTTATCAATTTCTAACATATGATGAGAAAAGATACCCGCTTGTAAGCGCCCATCGAGGAGGCCCCTATCCCGGCTATCCCGAAAATGCAGTTGAAACATTTGATTTTATAGCGAGTAAACAACCATCCATCATCGAATGTGATGTAAGACTTACCAAAGACTCTGCGCTCGTACTCATGCACGATGAAACGCTATACCGCACGACTACAGGTGAGGGCCGTGTCATGGACCACACACTTGAAGAATTGAAAGATCTTCGGCTTAAGGATCAAAAGGATCAAGTGACCAAGTATAAGATACCAACACTGAACGAAGCATTAGCTTGGGGTGTCGGCAAGGTGATCTTCACATTGGATATCAAACCCGAGACTCCGTATGAACTGGTCGTGGAGGCTGTTAGACGAGCAAAGGCAGATGCCTACGTTATTATCATTACCTATAGTCCGAATCAAGCTGCCCGGATATATAGCTTAGCACCTGACCTCATGATCTCTGCATCTATTCGAAATGCTAGTGATCTCTTACGGCTCAATGATCGTGATATTCCCGATAACAGGCTGGTGGCATTTGTCGGCACTCGAGAGCCGGATAAGAGCTTGGTCGATCTTCTACACGGCCATGGCATACCGATCATCCTAGGGACTATTGGCAATTTAGACAAGCAGGCTGCAGCAAAAGGAAATCAAGTCTATTCCGAATACATTGAAAGAGGAGCAGATATTTTAAGTACCGATAGGCCACTGGAAGCTGGCAAATCACTGAAATACTACATCGCTAAGCGAGGTATCAAATCTCCTTTTATACCATAGAGATTGTCAGTAACTGTACTTTATACGTAGATATTCGCCCTTACCTGCATTACTGAATCAAGAGACTTTATAGAAATAGTATCATACACGCAACCTTGTTAAGATATTGGCCGAAGCGATGCTCTCGACTTATTCGTATAATTAATGTTACATAGTACCATTATTTATACGTTAAAATAACGTGATTATATTTAAAAAGACCGACAAAGAATTATTTGTTTACTTTACACAATAAATTTTGAAAACTTTATTGGATTTGTCTTGTTTTATTATTGTTTAACAATAACAAAAAATTCAAGATCATGAAAAAATTATTTTTACCATTTATTTTATTACTGGGAACTGTAGGGCTTGTCCAAGCTCAAAAAAAAATTGAGACAGTCCCTCAGTCTTCTGCGGATGTTGGCATGAAACCCATACAACAAGGCAATTGGATGGTCGGAGGTTCTATCGGAAGCATTGGATATAGCTTTGAAGGTAAATCTTTTAATGCCGCAGTAAATCCTCGCGCAGGTTACTTTGTATCTGATGGTATAGCGATTGGGGCCGAAGCGCTATTGGGCCTGACAACTGTTAAGGATCAGGATAATATTTGGAATTATGGAATTGCTCCATTCGTGCGGTATTACTTTCCAGAGGGTGCAAGCTCAACAGGTCGCTTCTTTGGACATGGTTCAGTAGGTATCGCAGGGAGCTCTCCAGGTGATGGCGCGACTATCACTGCAGGTGCAAATGTTGGTTACGCACACTTTATTACACAGACTGTAGCCTTAGAAGCAATGGCAGGTTACAATTATTCCAAAGCTACTGTCGCCAATTCAAACAAAGCAAGTGGATTAGGTGTAAGTCTGGGTTTCCAGATTTATCTTCCAGGAAAAAGATAATCACCCTTTAAAAATAGAGCGTACTGATACACAAATCAGTACGCTCTTAATTAATAATATCTAAGCACGTCAATTTACAATTTCTCCGCGCATCAATTCATGTCGATCCCGGATCAATCATAACCCATCTGCAATTTCCATAATAGTCGTTCAGACTGCCCTATATTTCCCTTCATCATGCAGGTATATTCTAAAATATAAACTGCTCCCCTCATGGATAACGGTTTCCTGTGTTTAGTTTATTGTTTCTGCATTGTTCCCGTTTCGTTCAAACGGATATGCCAACTAAAGGCTTCCTCCAATAGGTGAGGTGTGTGTCCTCCTCGCTCCTTTGCCCGATCAAAGTAGGACTGCAGCTCTTCTCTAAAGTCTGGATGTACACAATTATCAATAATAACTTGAGCCCGTTCTCTCGGTGCCAATCCTCGCAAATCTGCGAGTCCAATATCCGTCACCAAAATATCAACATCATGTTCCGTATGGTCAACATGTGACACCATCGGTAGTACATGTGAAATAGCATTTGCCTTGGATGCCGCCTGTGTTACAAACACGCTTAGAAAAGCGTTCCTTGCAAAATCACCCGACCCACCAATACCGTTCATTATCTTCGTACCAGCAATATGGGTAGAGTTTACATTTCCGTAAATGTCAAATTCAATAGCCGTATTGATTGCGATCACCCCCAATCGTCGTATCAAGCCCGGTGTATTAGAGATATTCTGCGGACGCAGTACTATACGATCCCTATACTTATGCAAGTTATCAAAAACACGACTATAGCATTCTTTAGAGACAGTGATTGACGATGCTGAAGCAAATGAAAGTTTACCCGAATCGATAAGATCAAATGCACTATCTTGCAAGACCTCAGAAAACATTGTAAGGTCGTAAAAATTACTGTGTTTAAATCCTGTCAGCACGGCATTGGCAACTTTGCCAATACCTGCCTGCAAGGGCAGTAGCCGATCGGTAAGATGCCCGAGACGTACTTCATTCTCAAAAAATGTCATAATATGGTTGGCAATTGCAGTTGTTTTATCATCTGGCTCTGCTATATCTGCAGGGCTATCGACGATATCGGTAAAGACGATAGCTACGATCTTGTCTGGATCGATTGGAATAGTCTTCCGTCCAATCTTATTCCAAGGAGCCACGATGGGAATCACATTACGATAGGGATAGTCCTCAGCTTGATAAATATCGTGTATGCCCAAAACATCCAGAGGTACTGCAGTATTTATTTCAATGATTACCTTTTGAGCCAAAGCCGCAAACGTTGCCGAATTCCCGACAGATGTCGTCGGTACAAGACTACCATCACGTTCTATGAAAGCAACTTCCAATACTGCGATATCCACTGGAGGCAAGTTTTTATTGTGAAGCAACTCGGCACTTTCACTTAAATGCTGATCTATGAAAAGGACTTCCCCATCATTAATTTTTTTACGCAAGACACGATCTACTTGAAAGGGCATTCTCTTCTTCAACGCCCCTGCCTCAGCCAGTTTACCGTCCGTATCATGTCCTAAGGAAGCTCCCGTCATCAGCGTAATCTTTAGGTTTTCCTTCTTTGCCCTTTCGGCAAATGCAGGTAGTACAACCTTACTGTCACCTGCCTTTGTAAAACCACTTGAGCCGACAACCATGTTATCCTCAAAAAGTTGTGCTGCCTGCTCAGCACTCATCACTCTATCCGTTAAGCTCGTGAGCCGAATTCTTTCGTATGTCATATTAAAAAATGAGTAAAAACTACCTATATAAATCTCTCATAAACAGAGTAAACAATATTAACCATTTATTTATTTGGCATTTTATTGCACATTGCCACAAAATTATCCAATAAAGACGATATATTTGTAATTATTTATAAATCAGTGACTAATATCATTTTTTCAGGTATTAATGATCACAAATAGAAAGTGTATAATCTACAAAGTATTGATATAATGCATTTTAAAATTTATACAAAATGAGTACCCACTAACTTTTTGTCTTTTTTAGCCAAAAAAGAGGTGATTATACACTTACTTTTGTAAACACTATTTATGATTAGTCAGAAAACGTGTTAAAAAATTGGAGATGGAAGCTAAATATGTAGACCAATATTACATGACTGAAGTAGATGCATTTGAAGATAGCATCTATTGTCACCATAAGGTCATGGGCGAGAAGTTTATTACCGAACATGTTCATAAAAAAGGCCAATTTCTATATACAGAAGGTGGTGTTGTATTCTTAAAAACTGATCATAAGTCTTTCTTTTTACCAGCACGGCATTATATCTGGATACCAGGAGGTGTGAAACATAGTATCCACCCGAGTAGCCCAGAAGTTATTATGCGTAACCTATATTTCCCTAAATTTGAAACGGATACTAACTTCTTCGATAAAGTCAATATTTATCCGGTCAATGACCTACTGATAGAATTGATCATGTTTACCAACAGGTGGAATGGAAATATATTTCCGGTAGAGGAGCCCAAATTTTCTATCGCGAAAGCATTTAAGCTACTCCTACCTGAGCTCTCGCAGACAGAGCTACCACTTGCACTCCCCTATCCTAGCCACCAGAAGTTAAAGGACATTGTCTCGCATCTCGATAGTCGGATCGAGGAAAATGTAGGTTTCAAAGAAATCGCCACACAGTTTGACATTAGCGAACGGACATTAGCCCGGCTATTTCAAAAAGAGCTCAACATGTCATTCATTCAATACTACACGATCTTAAGAATGCTCAAAGCTTTGAAATTACTCTTGGATGAAAAATTAAGTGTGAATGAGGTTGCACTTAAAGTAGGATATAACAGCTTACCGACGTTTAGCAATACCTTTAATAAAATTGTTGGAGTAAGACCAAGCGAATATGTAAAACATAAAAACCAGTTGCTATAATATGCTAACGGCTATTTTTTAACTATCTTTAGTCTACTGAATGGTACATCTCTAAGATGTAAATGCAATTATAGGGACAGATGTTCTGCGCACAAAACAACGAATGACCGTAAATCGACAATTAAAAACATATATGAAAATCAAAAATCTATTAACCGTTGTAGGAATTGGAGCTATACTATGCACCGCAATTCCTACAAACGCTCAATCTGTTAAGACTCCAAAGCCGATTCAACTCTTCAATGGTAAAGATATCAAGAATTGGGTCGTAAAAATCCGTCAACACGAAGTTGGAGAAAACTACGCGAATACCTTTAGAGTAGAAGAAGGCTTACTAAAAGTCAGATATGACGGTTATCAGGAATTTGATCAACAATATGGCCACCTCGCGTATGACAAGCCTTTTGGGGCATACGTCCTTCGCGTGACCTACAGATTTGTAGGTGACCAGGTCAAAGGCGGGGAAGGATGGGCATGGAGAAATAGCGGAGCTATGCTTCATGGACAGGACCCGCGCACCATGTTGAAAAATCAAGATTTTCCAATATCTATCGAAGGCCAGTTATTGGGTGGAGATGGTAAAAATGAACGCACCACAAGCAACCTGTGTACACCAGGTACAAATGTGGTCATGAATGACAAACTCTTTACTCCTCATTGCATAAGCTCCAAATCCAAGACCTATCATGGTGACCAATGGATTACAGCAGATTTTGTCGTACTTGGAGATTCGGTTATACAACACGTATTACAAGGTGAGGTGGTACTCGAATACCAAAAACCTCAGATTGGCGGCGGTAATGTAGCAGACTTTGATCCTACACAGAAAAAAGATGGACAGTTATTGAGTAAAGGGTACATATCTTTACAAAGCGAAAGTCATCCAATAGATTTTAAGAAAGTTGAGCTTTATGATCTGGAACCCTTTATGAAAGATCCGGCAAAACTAGATAAAATCATTAAAAGCATCTTAAGTAAGAAATAATCAAAGAGCTCTGATTCAAACGAATCAGAGCTCTTTTTACAAACAATAAAAGGGACACAATCTAATGTGCCCCTAAAATATTGTATATACAATTACTCAACTAGAAATTAACCTAATTTGTTTACCAATTTAGTTAATTTGGATTTATTGTTAGCTGCTTTTCTCTTGTGAATCACGTTCTTTTTAGCCAAACGATCAAGCATAGAGATTACACGAGGTAATAATGTTTTAGCCTCTTCTTGAGACGTAGTGTTACGTAATTTTTTAATCGCGTTACGAGTTGTCTTTGCTTGGTAACGGTTTCTCAAACGCTTAGTTGCATTTGCTCTAATTCTTTTGATCGCTGATTTATGATTTGCCATTTCTCTTAGCTAATTATTATTCTTTACTTAAATTTCGGACTGCAAAAATAACCCTTAATTTTCATATATCAAAATCTAAATTAAACTTTTACCCATATCTCCCCAAGTATACGTACTTTAAATATTCAAAACCTAGAAATACAAGTAAATTGCTTTCATACATCTAGTTGGCGGGAGCATACCAATATTGGACTTGGATTTCCAATTGACCATTGTGCCTCTACTGCAATACGAATTCTACACTTGTGGAAAATACGCAATTTACCTAAGTTTGCATATGCAAAAATTAACGATGGACGAACTGCAGCGTCCTGATGTAGAAACATTTAAAAAACAAGACAAAGTTCCTATCATCCTGGTGTTAGATAACGTTAGGAGCATGCATAATGTAGGTTCGGCATTCCGAACATCAGACGCCTTTGCTGTGGAAAAAATAATTTTAGGTGGCATCACCGGTACTCCGCCTCACCGTGAAATTGAAAAAACGGCATTAGGTGCGACATCATCTGTCGATTGGGAGCATGTGCTAGATACCCAGCATCGGCTGCAGGAACTAAAAGATGAAGGCTATACCATTGTTGCTATAGAGCAAGCCAAGGATAGTGTTATGCTGCACAATTTCATTCCTATTACGGATCATAAATATGCATTTGTATTTGGAAATGAGGTACATGGTGTAGATGAAGAGATCATGAAAATTATTGACAGTTGTATCGAAATCCCCCAGTTTGGGACCAAGCACTCCTTTAATATCGCTGTCACAATAGGTATTGTACTGTGGGATTTTGTTTCAAAAACCACCCTTAAGTAAAAAAAGTCTACAACTTAAGCTATTAAGCTTTTAGATATCACCGCAAAACAGTAGATTTGTGATGCAAAAAACAAGAAAAAATGAGTGTACTAGTTAATAAAGATTCAAAAGTTATTGTACAAGGTTTTACAGGGACTGAAGGTACTTATCACGCAACTCAAATGATTGAGTATGGTACAAATGTCGTAGGTGGTGTAACTCCAGGAAAAGGTGGCCAACAACACTTAGAGCGTCCTGTATTCAACACGGTACAAGATGCCGTAGACAAAACAGGTGCTAACGTATCCATCATTTTCGTACCTCCTGCATTTGCAGCTGATGCTATTATGGAAGCTGCTGCTGCAGGTATCGAAGTAATCGTCTGTATTACAGAAGGTATCCCAACCAAGGACATGATTCAGGTAAAGTCATATTTGAGCGACAAAAGATCACGTCTCATTGGTCCTAACTGTCCAGGTATTATCACTGCTGATGAGGCTAAAATAGGTATCATGCCTGGTTTTATCTTCAAAAAAGGAACTGTGGGCATCGTCTCTAAGTCGGGTACATTAACTTATGAGGCTGTTGATCAAACAGTAAAAGCAGGTTTAGGTATTACTACTGCCATTGGTATTGGTGGAGACCCAATCATTGGGACAACAACAAAAGAAGCCGTAGAACTGTTGATGAACGATCCTGAGACCAAAGGTATCATCATGATCGGTGAAATCGGTGGTGGAATGGAAGCTGAAGCTGCACAGTGGATTAAAGAAAATGGTACAAAACCAGTAGTTGGATTCATCGCTGGCCAAACTGCGCCTCCAGGACGCCGTATGGGACACGCTGGTGCAATCGTTGGCGGTGCAGATGATACAGCTGCTGCAAAGATGAAAATCATGGCAGAGTGCGGTATACGCGTCGTAGAATCTCCTGCTGAAATTGGAAAAGCTATTGCTGAAGAATTAGCTAAGTAATAATTCTTTTTATATAAAGAAAGGTTCCGAAGATTTGACTTCGGAACCTTTCTTTGTTTAAATACGCTTCATCCTTAGATGCCACCACCTCGTTAAGCGGATACCTTCGGAGCAGGGACAGATATCTCCTACTTCATCTGATCATCCGCAGAAGGACCGTATAACCCTGGGACAGGTAGATTCAACAACCGGAGATATACTGTCAGTTGTCCCCTATGATGATATACATGATTGTACACTAAAAATCGTATGGCGCCAGCCTTAGGCATCTTCGCAATTACATAATCACCTGATCTCAATTCAAATTCAGCTAACCAATCTTCATCATTAGAAATCTCGATAACCGCTCGACTACGTTGATAGCCCTCCTCCAATAATTGAATGATCTCCTGTACAGTAGAAAATTTGTGCGCTTTAAAATCGGATCTAAAATCAAACGTATCACGAGATATTACTTCTGTCGCAAGGTTACTCATCTCAACAATATGCGTAGCCAAACTGCCTAACGACATCGACTTTTCATGTGGACGCCAATCCAAATGTTCATCTGAAAGGTTTACTAACAACTTCTTCGTACTAGCTGTTTCTTTCTCCAGTTCAATTAACAAACTTTGCTTAATTCCCATAGTGTATGTGCTAAATATAATAGGGCTAATATAATTAAATCTTTATGCATTACCTACTGTTACTGATCGCAACAATCAACATATAGATACCCCTTACATCTAGCATCTATTAGAAGAAAAATCTACTATAAGTATCTGGAAGAAATATGCGTTAATTACCCATACTAATCGTAATATACGGTCGATCCTGCCCGTCAGGTAGTCGTTTTGATACCTCAAAGAATAGCTTCCGTTCACCCATACGAAAATGACCATTCCAATTTACCGCTTCCATGGAGGCAGTCCAGCTCTCCTCACTTCCATCAACTGATTGTTCTGTTTCAGAAGCATCAGTGTGATTAACCTTAGCAGATTTATCTGATAATTTGTCCATTACTAATACAACAATCAGTACTAACAATACCATGATAGGAGTCTTCATTACATTTTCTTTTTTTTCTGTTGTTGATCTTCATAATACTGGATCATCTCAGAGAGTTCATTGATACTCAGATCAGCTTTAATATCGACAAAGATCAAGTCTTCATCATCAGCAATTCCCAACATCAACCGCTTGATACGGTCACCTTTGAACTTACCGTTTATTGAAATACGCGAACCGTCACTGTAGAGACTCGCCATCTCCTCAAATCGATTGCGCTTTATATACGTTTCAAAGCTCTTCATTACTCTATCATTCTTCACATTGGACAATGTCATCATCTTCACACGCTTTAATTTTTCAAGTGCGAACCGAACAAGTTCTTGCTCCTCGCCGCTATCTTTGAGCACGTTTTTGACAAATGGGCGTACTAAATAAGTTGGGATATTTAATGAGACGACCTCCGTTTCTCTAGAGAGATGATGACGGTCCACAAAGTCCATATTGGGACGAGATTTTACAAAACAACTTTGCATAAGGAAACTAGTCATCACCCCCAACACAATAATTTTTAGACTTTTCATAATGCTAGATCTATTGGTTAACTAAATTGCTGATGTCCTCGAGCCGGAGCTTACCATCTAAAATCATAAATATTACACTATCATCAGCAACAATACTAAGCAACAGGTTATTTAGATTATCAGACTCCGAGTTTTCAGTTAGAAACCGGATTTTACTTCCATCGGAATTGATAGATACTAATTCTTCATACTTTAGTGCTGCGAAGGCCTTTGACACTTCTGTCTTTAAGTATTCATCATTACTATCTTCTACGATCAACATTTTAATGGAGTTTATATTGGCTAGCAGCGGTCTAATTTGATTCAATTCCTCCTCTCCCAACTTAAGCTTCTTTAACATGCTAAACATTGGTTTCGCAATCTTAATTGACGTTACTCCTTTTCCCTCCTTGTATTGTTCGAATATTTGATCCAATTTAGCAATCTGTGCATTTGCAACACTGAGATAGCAAAAGCACATAAAAAACAAGATAGTTTTCATAATTATATTTATTTAAAGTTGTATAGCTAAGTGTTTTAACTTCCGGACCCCCTCTATTCCTTTCTCAATATTTGATGAAGCAAGCGTAAGCGCTGAATGCGTGATTCTAAGGGCCTCATCCTCATCGGTAATCCGTACACCGTTCACTTCCACATAAAAGTCCTCATGATGATGATCGTCCTCCTGAACAAAAGAATCTCTTTCTTTACTCTTTGTAATACGATGGATTTGCTCATCAGGTTCAGTCCTATAATTTATTGTAGCGAAACGTTTATTGTAATCGATAGGAAGCTGTACATCTAATGGTTTAATATTCGAAATCACAGGGTTTTTAATTTGATTATCCCTTTTAACAGAACCTAATTTGACTTCCTGAGGACCGTTGTCAATCAACATCCAGGTACCACCGAGCATCAATAAAAATGTTGCAGCAACGGCAATCCCGTATCTCCAATAACTTCTTTTCAAAAGATACAGCGGTTCCATACTATCTTTAGGAGTGTGCTCTATTCTACTTACAAAGCTGGCAAAATCCAATTCCATTTCCTCCTTACCGGCCTCCTTCAACAATGAAAAATAGGAATCATCTTCATTCTTCAAAAAAAGCTCTTCTTCCAAAGAAGACTCTGCATCCCAATATCTAGCTTTTAATCGCTCTAATTCTTCTTTCTTCATGATCAAAAATTTTACTCAATATTCCCTTTACTGTATTCCGAGCTCGAGACAGATTAACCCGGGTCGCATTTTCATCCATACCAGTCAGTTCGCATATGCTGGCTATCTCGTACTCTTCAATGTCCCGTAAAAACATGACTAATCGTTGTTTCTCTGGTAAGGAGTCGATCAATCTTATCACGATATCCTTCGTCAGCTCAGGATCGTGATCTAGCTGATATCCTAGTTTATACTCACTCTCATACCGTGCCTTTACAGATTTTTTTGCAATTTTATTTAGTGCCATGTTTTTGGTCATACGCATCGCAAAAGCCTCTATATTAACTATAGCCCCTAAATCATAACGCGTCTCCCAAAGCTTCATAAGGACCTCTTGAACAAGGTCAAATGCATCTTGTTGATCAACTAAAAACCGACAAGCAAAACGGAATAGTTTATCCTTATGGATAAAAATGTTCGCTTTGAAGGTTTCTTGATTCATAATAACTGCTTTAATAATAAGACAATCTAAGGTGGGCAAATATTACACAGATTTAAAAAATATTTTCATTCTATTCATTCCTACCAATCTCACAATTATTGGACGTTTAATAAAGACTATACATTTCTAAAATATAGCCCCTGACAACATCCGTATTGTGTTAAGTGTATAAAATGAGCAATTCGAACTTCTTACAAACAGAAAGCCCCTTCAGAAAACTGCAGGGGCTTCGTATAAAACGTTCGTTAGATGACAGACTACCTGTCCGTCCCACAATACCCTATGGGGAGGTCCCATTGGTCCGGCTGACATCCATGTGATAGGGTAAGCATAAACAGGTGTGTTTGTCAGAACGACGGTCATAAACAAGAAAGCCCCTCCAGTTTCCTGAAGGGGCTTCGTATAAAAAAAGGCACCGACCTACTCTCCCACCTGTTACGGCAATACCATCGGCTCTGGCGGGCTTGACTTCTCTGTT